>ERZ724512.338-NODE-338-length-20910-cov-9.835771_pt1 | contig 20910 bp, 12 predicted proteins | sample MGYA00376045_ERZ724512 | MGnify/ENA primary metagenome ERZ724512 (study PRJEB28724, sample SAMN07190883) | activated sludge metagenome | isolation source: activated sludge of sewage treatment plant in Hong Hong | place: Hong Kong | collected 2016-03-17 ... | reverse complement strand
ACACCTACACCCACATCTACCCCAACGCCGGGCTGCCCAACGAGTTTGGCGAGTACGACGACACGCCGGAGTACATGGCCGGCGTGCTGCGCGACTACGCCACCGAAGGACTGCTCAACGTCGTCGGCGGTTGCTGCGGCACGACGCCGGCCCACATCCGCGCCTTTGCCGAGGCCGTGCGCGACCTGCCGCCGCGCGCCATCCCCAGCCTGCCGCCCTACGCCCGCTTCAGCGGCCTGGAGCCGCTGGTCATCACCCCGGAGACGAACTTCGTCAACGTCGGCGAGCGCACCAACGTCACCGGCTCGCGCCGCTTCGCCAAGCTCATCCTGGCCGGCGACTACAGCGCCGCCCTCGACGTGGCCCGCCAGCAGGTGGAAAACGGCGCACAGATGATCGACATCAACATGGACGAGGGCATGCTCGACGCCGAGGCGGCCATGACCCGCTTTCTGAACCTCATCGCCGGCGAACCCGACATCGCCCGCGTGCCGGTCATGCTCGACTCGTCCAAGTGGAGCGTCATCGAGGCCGGGCTGAAGTGCGTCCAGGGCAAGAGCGTCGTCAACTCCATCAGCCTGAAGGAGGGCGAGGCTGAATTCCTGCGCCAGGCGCGGCTGGCCCGGCGTTATGGCGCGGCGGTCATCGTCATGGCCTTCGACGAGAACGGCCAGGCCGAGACGGTCGATCAGCGCGTCGCCATCGCCCACCGCGCCTACGACCTGCTGACCGGGCAGGTCGGCTTCCCGCCGCAGGACATCATCTTCGACCCCAACATCTTCGCCGTCGGCACGGGCATTGAGGAGCACAACCAGTACGCCCTGGCCTACTTCGAGGCCGCCCGGCGCATCAAGGCCGAGCTGCCCGGCGTGCTCATCAGCGGCGGCCTCAGCAACGTCAGCTTCTCCTTCCGCGGCAACGACCCCGTGCGCGAGGCCATGCACGCCGCCTTCCTCTATCACGGCATCCGCGCCGGCATGGACATGGGTATCGTCAACGCCGGGCAGCTGGCCATCTACGAAGACCTGCCCAAAGATCTGCTGGAGCGGGTCGAGGACGTGCTGCTCAACCGCCGGTCCGACGCCACCGAACGCCTCGTCGCCTTCGCCGATACGGTCAAGGGCGGAGCCAAAGAGAAGCACGAAGACCTGGCCTGGCGGTCGCTGCCGGTCAATGAGCGGCTGACCCATGCCCTGGTGAAGGGCATCAACGCCTACATCGAGACAGACGTGGAAGAGGCGCGACAGGCGACCGAGCGGCCGTTGCGCGTCATTGAGGGGCCGCTGATGGACGGCATGAACGTCGTCGGCGATCTGTTCGGCGCGGGCAAGATGTTCTTGCCGCAGGTGGTCAAGAGCGCCCGCGTCATGAAGCAGGCCGTGGCCTACCTCGTGCCCTACATCGAGGCGGAAAAGGCCCAGAGCGGCGACCGCGGCCCGGCCGGGCGCATCCTGCTGGCCACGGTCAAGGGTGATGTTCACGACATCGGCAAGAACATCGTCGGCGTCGTCCTGGGCTGCAACAACTACGAGGTCATCGACCTGGGCGTCATGACCCCGACGCACAAGATTCTGGAGACGGCCCGCCGCGAGAACGTTGACATCATCGGCCTCAGCGGCCTGATCACCCCGTCGCTGGAGGAGATGCGCCACGTGGCCCGCGAGATGGAGCGCGAGGGCTTCGACTTGCCCCTGCTCATCGGCGGGGCGACGACATCAAAGGTACACACGGCGGTCAAGATCGAGCCGGAGTATCGCCGCGGGCCAGTCGTCCACGTCCACGACGCCTCGCGGGCCGTCGGCGTGGCCGCGCAGCTTCTGAGCAGCGAGCAGCGCGCCGGTTTCGCCGCGGGCGTGCATGCCGAGTACGCCGCCATCCGCGAGAGCCGCGGCGACCGCGGCGGCAAGCCGTTGGCGACGCTGGCCGAGGCCCGCGCCAACCGGCTGGCCCTCGACTGGAGCGCCTACACGCCGCCCGCGCCCAACCGGCCGGGCCTCACCGTCATCGACGTCCCCCTGGCCGAGTTGTGCGACACCATCGACTGGACGCCCTTCTTCACCGTCTGGGAGCTGCATGGCAAGTTCCCGGCCATCCTCAACGACCCGGTCGTGGGCGAATCGGCCCGCCACCTCTACGCCGACGCCCAGCAGATGTTGACCCACATCATCGACAAGCAGTGGCTGCGGGCGCGGGCGGTAGTGGGGTTGTTCCCGGCCGTGGCGGTGGGGGATGATATTCTCGTCTATGCCGCAGGGGAGCAGGGGAGCAGGGGAGCAGGGGAGACTGCTTCGCTGACTACTGACCCACTGAACACTGACCTACTGTCCACTGTCCACTGCCTCCGCCAGCAGATGCAGCGTCCACCGGGCCGGCCCAACCTGTCGCTGGCCGACTACATCGCCCCGGCCGACAGCGGTCTGACCGACACGCTGGGCTTTTTCGCCGTCACCGCCGGGCTGGGGTTGGACGAGGTCGTCCGCCGCTACGAGGCCGCCCACGACGACTACAACGCCATCCTGGCCAAGGCCCTGGCCGACCGGCTGGCGGAGTCGCTGGCGGAGTGGACGCACGCGCTGGTGCGGCGCGAGCTGTGGGGCTACGCGCCCGACGAGGCACTGGACAACGACGCCCTCATCGCCGAGCAGTACCGCGGCATCCGCCCCGCGCCGGGCTACCCCTCTTGCCCCGACCACACCGAGAAGGGCGAGCTATTCCGCGTGCTCGACGCCGCCGATGCCGCCGGCATCCATCTGACCGAAAGCTACGCCATGCTGCCGGCCGCCTCGGTCAGCGGCTACTACTTCGCCCACCCGCAGGCGGCCTACTTCGGGATGGGTCGCATCGGCCGCGACCAGGTGGAAGACTACGCCGCCCGCAAGGGCATGGACATCGCCGTTGCCGAGCGTTGGCTGGCGTCGTCGCTGGGGTACTAATACGGGTACGATCCCTGACCTGAGAAGCCCTATGTATCATCATCGCCGCCTTACACTGCTAACGATATGCCTCTTGCTCTTGCTCTTCCTCGCTGCCTGTGGCGGCGAGGGCATGGCCGTCGCCCCGGAGTTAATCGACCCCGACGCCATCACCGCGCGCGCCTTTGGCGCGGGCGAATGCTTCGTCACCCTGCCCGAAGACGTGCCCGCTCGCTTCAACCCCGACCCGGAGCAGGCTCCGGCCGGCGAAATCCCAGCCGGCGAAGTCGAGGCCGTCCAGGTCGTGACCCTGCGCGACGACGGCGGGCTGTGGTATCAGTTGGCCATTGACGGCATGTGGGTGCGCGTCGATACGGTCGATTACACCACCCGCGGCGATTGCCGGCCCTAGCCGCCGCGTTGCGCGCGCAGGTCGCGCACCAACTCGCCATCCCACTCCCATAGGCGGGCGCGGGCGCGCTGGTCGCTGTAGTACTCCTCCAGATAGGGGATGACACTGCGCCGCCAGACGCGGGCCAGCCCGGCCTCGTCCAGGTCGCGCATGAAGAGACTGGGGCCGATGGCGTAGTCGGGGTCGTCTATTGCTTCCGTCGCCAGGCGGCGATAGAGCGCGCCCAGATAGGGCAAGGGCGACGGCCGCCCGGCCAGCCAGCGATCGAACAGATCGGGGTCGGCGGCGAAACGGAAGAAGTGGAAGCGGCGGCGCAGGGCGAAATCGACAAGAGCGGTGGAGCGGTCGGCCGTGTTCATCGTGCCGATCAGGTAGACGTTGGGCGGGATGCGAAAGCGGACGCCGGAGTAAGGCAGCGGCACGGCCTCGTCGCGGTACTCCAGCAGCAGCATCAGCTCGCCGAAGATGCGGGCGATGTTGCCGCGGTTGATCTCGTCGATGACGAAGACGCACGGCCCGCCAATGCTCTCGGCCGCCCGGCAGAAGCGCACGAAGACGCCGGGCCGAACCGGGTAGGCCACGTGGCTGCGCCCGCCCCGCTCGTGGCTCTCCGGCCGGATGCCCTCAATGAACTCCTCGTAGCTGTAGGCCGGGTGGAACTGGATGACAGTCAGCCGCTCCGGCGGCGGCTCGGCCAGCCCGATCAGCCAACGGGCCAGGTGGCGGGCGACGTGGGTCTTGCCCGTGCCCGGCGGGCCGTAGAGGACGATCTGCCGGCGCTCCAGCAGCAGGTCGTGGAGTTCGTCGGCCGCCGGGGCGGTCAGGTAGGTCTGGCGCAGGAAGTCGTCGCGATCATAGGGCAGCATCGCCGGCGGCTCGGCCACGCTCCATTGTGGCGCGGCCTCGCGTATCATCGCGGCGCGGGTCGGGGGCGACGGCCGCCGTTGGCGCTCGCCCTGGTCGCTCGTTTCGGGCAGGCCGGTGGCCAGGAGGCGCTCCCGCTCGCCGGCGTTGAACAGCGCCCGAAACACCTCGGGCTGGTGGGCGCGCCAGTGGGGCGAGCCGCCGTAGCTGCCAAAGCGCTCGGCCAGGGCCAACAGGCTCTCCGCGTAGATGCGCTGCAACTCGTCCGGCCACGTTCTGGCCGTCGCCAGCGGGATGGCGAAGACGGCCAGCCTGTCGTCAGCGCGCTTGAACGGCTCGCCGTGCGCGAAGGCGAAGACTTCGGCCATCGGCTCGATCAGCGCCGTCAGATGAAGGACGCCGCCGCGGGCGGACACGTCCATCACCATCCAGTTGCCCAGGTTTAGCCGCAGCATCCTCCGGCCGTGGGGCAGCGTCAGGGCGAAGCGCGGATCGTCGGGCCAGCCGCCGAGCCGTCGCGCCGTCTCGGCGAACAGGTTGAGCGCCCAGTCGGCCGTCGCCCGGTCGCCAAAGATCACGTCGAAAGGAGGAGCCAGAGCATCGTCGTTGGGCAAGCGCTTGTCCTGCGGGCCGGTTGCCGCTCTGGTCAGCCGCGCCATCGACGGAATCGGCGCGCCGCGGCAAGCCCGGTTCGCAAGGATAAGTATAGGCAGGTGGTCGTGGAATGGGCAAATTTGGTAGAGACCTCAGAGGTCTCAGAAGACCTCTGAGGTCTGGCCGTTGGCGGCTGCCCGCGCGGGTATGCTACACTTGATCATCATGCGACACGCGCGACGATTGGTCGCGCGCATTCCCGCGGAAGGCGGCAACTGATGACCGAACCAACCTTCTTCGCCACCCCGGCCGACTTCCGCGCCTGGCTGGCGGCCAACCACACCACAACCGATGAACTCTGGGTCGGCTTCTACAAGAAGGCCAGCGGCCGGCCGAGCATCACCTGGCCGGAGTCGGTCGATGAGGCGTTGTGCTACGGCTGGATCGACGGCCTGCGCCAGCGCCTCGACGATGAGCGCTACGTCATCCGCTTCACGCCGCGCCGGCCGGGCAGCAACTGGAGCGAGGTCAACCGCCGCCGGGTGGCGGCGCTCATCGACGCGGGGCGAATGCAGCCGACCGGGCTGGCCGCCTACGAAGCCCGCGACGCGGCCGGCGCGGTTCCATACTCCTATGAGAACCGCCCCGAACGCCTGGAGGAACCCTACGAAGCCGAGTTCCGCGCCCACGCCGACGCCTGGGCCTACTGGCAGGCGCAGCCGACCCACTATCGCCGCGGCACCGCCCACTGGGTCATGAGCGCCAAGCGCGAGGAAACGCGCCGCAAGCGGCTGGCCACGCTGATCGAGGACTCGGCTGCCGGCCGCTGGGCCGCCATCTACCGCCGCCCATAACGTGGCGCGATTCTCCGAATCGCAAATCGTGGCGCGATTCTCCGAATCGCAAATCGTGGCGCGATTCTCCGAATCGCGATCTTATTGCCACCTGTCCTGCGATTCAGAGAATCGCGCCACGTTGTCCTGCGATTCAGAGAATCGCGCCACGTTGTCCTGCGATTCGGAGAATCGCGCCACGTTGCCAAAGCGTCGCCCTGTCGCCATAATGGGGACTCATCCGAAAGGCGGAGACAGCCATGCCCATCACGTCCATCAGCCAACGCCTCCTCCGGCTCATCCTCCTCATCGCCTGCCTGCTGCTCATTCTGGGCCGGCCGCCGGTCGCGGGCGCGCAAGACGCCGAGACCGAGCCGACGCCGGCGCCCACCCCCGTGACCTTCGAGGGCGCGCCCGTCGTCGTCAACGGCCAGGAGCTATTCCTCTTGCAGACCCGCGTCGGCTCGGTCACGGCCACGGAGCGCGCCGCCCTGGTCTCCCAGCGCATTGCCCGACTGGCCAGCAATCCCTTCGCCGGCGAGCTGGTCGTGACGATCATCGACGCCGCCGACGCCACGGACATCGTCGCCAACGGCGAGGTGTTGGTGACAGTCAGCAACGCCGATGCCGCCGCCGCCGGCCGCGACCGGCACGAGCTGGCCCAGGAGTGGGCCACGCTCATCCAGTCGGCCATCGCCCAGGGACAGACGGGCGTCAGCGTCCGGGCGCTGAGCGCCGGTCTGGCGCTCACGCTGGCTGTCCTGGTCGTGCTGATCGTCCTCATCTGGCTCATCAATCGCCTCGGCAACCGGCTGCTGCATCGGCTCGACCCGGCGACAGACTCGGGCCGCCTGCCGCCGACGCTGGCCCGCTCGGAGTTCTACCAGTCGGGGCAGTTCAGCCGCCTTGTCCACGGGGCATTGTGGGCGTTCAAGATCAGCCTGTCGATTTTCCTGATCACCGTGGCCGTCCCCGTCGTGCTGCGCGCCTTTCCGGACACGCACGACCTGGGCACACGCTTTGGCCGCGTGCTGTTGTCGCCGCTGGCGCGGCTGTGGGATGGCATCGTTCTCGTGCTGCCCGATCTGAGCTTCCTGCTGGTGCTGACGGCGATCACCTGGCTAGTCACCCGGCTGATCACGCTCTTCTTCCGCGAGGTCGGCCGGGGCACACTGCGCCTCCCGTCGTTCGAGCCGGAGTGGGCCGCCTTCACCGCGCGCATGGCCAACTTCCTGGTCGTCATCGTCGCGCTCATCATCGGCTTCATGTCGCTGCCCTTCAGCGAGCTGCCGGTCTTCCAGGGCATCAGCGCCTTCGTGGCCCTGCTGCTGACGCTGGCCTCCAGCTCGGCCATCGCCAACATCATCGCCGGCATCATCCTGACCTACACCGGCGCGTTCCGGCTGGGCGACATCGTGCAAATCCAGTCCGCCACCGGCGAGGTCGTCGGCAAGTACCTGCTGACCACGCGCGTGCGCACCTTCAAGAACGAGGTCGTCTCGCTGCCCAACTCGCTCGTGCTCAGCACTTCGATCACCAACTATACCCGCCTCGCCGCCGAGAACGGGCTGGTGCTGCATACAACCGTGACCATCGGCTACGACGTGCCCTGGCAGAAGGCCCACGAGCTGCTCATCGCCGCGGCCGGCGACACCGAGAACATCCTGAAGCGCCCCCCGCCCTTCGTGCTACAGAAAGCGCTCAACGACTTCAGCATCGGCTATGAGCTGAACGCCCTGACGCGCCGGCCGGAGTTGCTGCCGCGCACCTACTCGGCGCTCCACCAGCACATCCTCGACCGCTTCGCCGCCGCCGGCGTGGAGATCATGTCGCCCAACTACATAGCCCTGCGCGACGGCAATGCCCTTACCCTTCCGCCCGCACCGCTCGAAAACCAACCGCCCGCGGACGGCGGACGACGGACGACAGACGACAAGTCACCGCTCGCTAACCGAATCCCCCCTATCCCCTAATCCCTATTCCCTATTCCCTATCCCCTAATCCCTACCCACAGGAGTTCCCCATGCACTGGTGGCAAACCGGCATCATCTACCAAATCTATCCGCGCTCGTTCCAGGACAGCAGCAATGCCAACGGCATCGCCGATGGCGTTGGCGACCTGAACGGCATCATCCGGCGGCTCGACTACTTGCAGTCGCTCCACATCGGCGCGATCTGGATTTCGCCCATCTTCCCGTCGCCGATGCACGACTTCGGCTACGACGTGGCCGACTACTGCGACATCCACCCGCTCTTCGGCACGCTGGCCGACTTCGACCGGCTGCTGGCCGAGGCCCACGCCCGCGGCCTGCGCGTCATCCTCGACCTCGTGCCCAACCACACCTCCGAGGAGCACGCCTGGTTTGTGGAAAGCCGCAGCAGCCGCGACAACCCCAGGCGCGACTACTACATCTGGCGCGACCCGGCCCCCGGCGACGGCCCGCCGGAGACGCGCCTGCCCAACAACTGGCAAACCCACTTCGGCGGCGTCGCCTGGACTTACGATGCGCCCACCGGGCAGTTCTACATGCACCAGTTCCACCGCAGCCAGCCGGAGTTGAACTACCGCCACCCCGAAGTGCTGCCGGCAATGCTCGACAACATGCGCTTCTGGCTCGACCGCGGCGTCGATGGCTTCCGCGTGGACGTGATCTGGCTGATGCTGAAGGACGCCGAGTTGCGCGACGAACCGCCCAACCCCGACGCCGCGCCCGACGCCCGGCCGTTCGACCGCATCCAGCACATCTACACCGGCGACGTGGCGGGCATCCACGACATCATCCGCCAGATGCGCGCCGTGCTCGACGAATACGACGAGCGCATGATGGTCGGCGAGATCTATCTGCCGCTGGAACGGCTGATGACCTACTACGGCAACGGCGACGAGTGCCATATGCCGTTCAACTTCCAGCTCATCGGCCTGCCGTGGGACGCGCGCGTCATCGGCGACTACATCCGCGCCTATGAGGGCGCGCTGCCGCCGGGCGGCTGGCCCAACTGGGTGCTGGGCAACCACGACCAGCACCGCATCGCCACGCGCGTCGGCCCGGCCCAGGCGCGGGTGGCCCAGATGCTGCTGCTGACGCTGCGCGGCACGCCGACGTGCTACTATGGCGACGAGATCGGCATGGAGGACGTGGCCATCCCCTTCGAGCGATGCATGGACCCGGCCGCGCTCCAACAGCCGGAGACCTACGAAATCTGGGGCCGCGACCCGGAGCGCACGCCGATGCAGTGGGACGCCTCGCCCAACGCCGGCTTCACCACGCCGGAGGCCACGCCGTGGCTGCCGCTGGCGGCCGACTACGCGACCCGCAACGTAGCCGCCCAGGAGAACGACCCGACCTCGCTGCTGAGCCTCTACCGGGCGCTGGCGGCGCTGCGGCGGGCGGAGCCGGCGTTGAATCGGGGGGCGATTGAAGTGATCGATTTAGGAATCGAGGGGGTGCTGGCGTATCGGCGGACGGCCGAGGGGGGCGATGGCTTTCTGGTCGTGCTGAATTTTGGCGAGGAGATGCATGAACTCAATCTCCATCAAGCGCTGGGCGGACAGGCGACCGAACTGGTGCTATCAACCGAACTGATCCCGTCGCGGGTAGTGACGGAGGGGATCATGGCGATGAATGGGAATGAGGGGGTTATCCTGAGATTACGGCAATGGGGTTGATCGGGGACATGTCATCAGCTTACAATGGGTGTCATCGGATCGTCCATATTCTAGCCGGGCGATGGATGGAGGCGCGCCATGACGCTAATGATAAAACTACCTGAAGCGGTCGAGAGAAGCCTGCGAGCCAAAGCGGAGCGACAGCGCCTCGCACCCGAGGATCTCGCGGCGCATATTCTACTGGATGCGCTTACGGATGAGGTGTTTGAGACACCGGAGCAGGTCATCGAGCGCATCAAAAGGCTGCCTCCCGATCCAAGCAACATCCGTCCCGCAACGGCTTCACTGAAGGAACTCCTGGAGAATTCTCCCATCGATCCCGATTTTGATGTAGCCGAATGGCAGCGGCAATGGGATCTGATCGAGCAGGAGATGAAAGCTGTTTCCCGTGCCAATAGAGAAGCAGAAGGGCGCGATTTCTAAGTGACCCATTATCTCCTAGATACCAATCATGCATCGCCATTGGTCACCCTTACTCACCCGCTCCGGCTTGAGATTCTAACCAGAATAAGCGATGGTCATGCTTTCGCTATCAACGCTCCTGCATTGACCGAAACGTTGTATGGCCTGTATATGCTACCCAGAGTTGAGGAGAATATGATCGAGTGGTCTCGGCTGCGCCAAGCCATCGACTGCTATAAAGTAGATGAACAGGATGCTGAAATGGCATCTGCACTACAAGTCATACTGCGCCGGAAAGGTTGGCAACTAGCAACATCCGACCGCTTATAGCTGCTACTGCTATACGCTACGACCTGGTTCTCCTTACAGCCGACAAAGATTTCAGCGCCGTTCCTGATCTGAAGCACGAGAACTGGTTAGCCAAGTTAATCACTCCCTAAACCATCCCCAACAACTCATCATACTCCCCATAAAACCCCAGCATGATCTCATCCGGCTCCGGCACGAGGCCGGCGTCGGTGGCCACGCCGACGTAGACGTTGCCGGCGTAGCTGAGGATGCTGATGCCCAGGCCCAGCCGGCCGCTCTGCGGCACCCAGAACATGATCGTCTCGATGGGCTGGCCAGCCAGGTAGAGAGGAATGGGCGGGCCGGGCACGTTGGTCAGCACGGCCGTCGCCTTCGTGCCGATGAGCCGCACAACGGCGTCCTGCACTGCCTGGGCCGAGAAGCCGACGGCGGCCAGCACGTCCAGCGACACCGGCGCTTCCTGGCTCAGCTTCAGCGCCTCCATGCGGAAGCGAATCGTGTCCAGCCGCGGGCGCATGGGCACGGTGCTGACCGGCAGATCGAGGAAGACCAGGCCAAAGCGGTTGCCCAGCGCGCCCATCTCGCGCGGGCTGCGCAGGTTGACGGGCACAGCGGCGCGGAAATCGACCGGCTCCTCGCCGCGCGCCTCCAGATAGCGCCGCAACCCGCCGGTGACGGCCGCCGTCATCAGGTCATTGACCGTCGCCCCGGTGGCCCGGCGCATCAGCCTGACCTCGCTCAGCGGCAACGGCCGCGACCAGGCCACGCGCTTGGCCACGCCCAGCTTGCCGCGGAAGGACGACGGCGGGTCGGGCGCGCGCAACACCAGCTTGCTCAGGGCGTGGGCGTAGTCGGAACCTAGCTCGGCCAGTTGCCGCGGCCGGTCGTTGTTGAGGTACGACTCCAGCCCCTCGATGACCGCCCGCCGGCCCACGTCGATGCCCTTGCCCACCAGCGCCGCCGTCCGCAGTTGCAACGCCTCCCAGCCGCCGCTTAGGCCGCCGAGACTAGCGTCCGCCTCCGCCGGGGCGTGACCGTTGCTCTCGACCACGGGCGGCAGCGCGCCGGGCAGCATCTCCGTCAGGGCCAGCAGCACGCCCACCAGGGCCATGCCGTCGGCCAGGGCGTGGTGCAGCCGCACGATGAGCGCGCCGCCGTCGCCCACGCCATTGGGGCTGTAGCCATCAACGACGTGCATCTGCCACAGCGGCTTGCTGAAGTCGAGGCCGGTGGACATCAGGTCGCTGACAAGCTGTTGCAATGCGCCCTTGTCACGCGGGTGGGGCAGGCCGACGCGGTGGACGTGCGCGCCGATGTTGAAGTGGGGGTCCGGCTCCCAGTAGGCCGGGGCGAAAGGCAGCGACGGCCGCGCCACCCGCTGCCGGAAGCGGTCGAATTGCAGCAGGCGCGACTCGATCAGCGCCCGCAGATGGGCCATATCCAGCGGATGCGGGAAGGTCAGGACGCCCGTGACCATCATCAAGTTGGTCGGGTCTTCCATCTTCAGCCAGGCGGCATCGACATTGTCCAGGGGGGTGATCGTTCGTTCAGCCATTGCCCATTTCCGTCGCGTCGTCGCCCTCGATGGCCTGGCGCAGCGCTTCTTCCCGCGCCGCCTGTCGCCGCGCGGCCGAGTTGCCCAACGCGCGCACCGTGCCGGCCAGCCGCTCCTCGTAGTGAGCGTCCCACTCGTAGACAACGATCGTCTTGGCCAGCTTATCGTGCCACGTCCGGCGCTCGTCGTCAACCAGAACCCACAGGTAGCCCAGAAAGAGCGGCAGGGCGGAGACATAGTAGGCCAGCGAGCGGATGATCGCTTGCCGCCACGTCAGATGGCGGCCGTCGCGGCCCAGCACCCGCAAGCCCATCAGCGCCTTGCCCACCGTCTTGCCGACCAGCATCCAGGCCAGGATGGAGTAGACGCCGAAGGCCAGAAAGCCGCCGCCCACCGTAATCAACCAGCGTGTCGCGCCGGACAGCAATTGGGCGCGCGTGCTCAAATCCAGCGGCTTGAGCAGGTAATCCAGCAGCCGATCGAAGCCGAAGAAGGCAAACGTCGTCCGCGTGATCGTCACCGTCAGAAAGGCAACGGCGGCGATCAGGGCGATGTCGATCAGGAAGGCCACATAGCGCGTCACGAAGCCGGCCGGATAGCCGCGCTGCGAATCGGGCGGCGGGGCGACGCGCCTAATCATCATGGCGCGGCACCCACTTCACCTCGGCCACAGCCTCGCGGATCGGCTCCGGCGGCGGCAGCGCCGTGCGCGGCGGCCGGCGCAGGATGCGCCGCACGACCGACTCGGCCAGCGTATCGGCCGAGACGGTGCGCTCGCGCACCTCCTCGACGAATTCATTGGCCAGCCCCACGCTCTGCTCCTGCACCAGATCGCTCAACTGCTGATTCTGGGAGAGGTGGCCGATGAAGTCATCCACGGCTTCCAGATACGCCTGCCGGGCCAACAGGCGCGCCGTCGGTTCGTTGGCCCGGCCCAACTCCACCCAGTCGTTGACCCGGCTTTGGCCGCGTTCGACCAGGCGGCCGAAGGCGCGGTCGAACGGGCCGACGACGCGCCGGGTCAGGCGGCTGCGGGTCAGCGGCGCAATGGCACTGCCGCCCACGCGGATGAACACGTCCGACGCCTCAGCCCAGCGGACCGCTCGCTGCCGCAGCCCGTCGGCCGCCGCCAGCGACGCGCCGAACAGCATATAGCGCACCACGTCGGCCGTGCTGTTCACTTCGCCGGGGCCGGGCGGGCCGGCCTCACTGGCGCGCAACGCCGCCTCCAGCCGCTCCAGCCGCCGGGCGAGTTCGGCCGTGCCCTCCACCGCCCCGCCCAGCAGTGTTTTGACCACCGCCAGATAGGCGTCGAATTCGGGATCGGTCACGGACAGGGGCGGCGTGGCCCCCGGCGGAGGCGGGTTCGTCGGGACGAGTGACCCGGCGACGATGGCGGCTTCGTTGTTCAGTCCTTCGTCGTTCATAGGCGTATGTGGCTATCCTCAGCCCGATGGGCTATACGCGCCCAGCAGCGTCCGCGTTGCCGGCAGCGGCACAGCTACAGTATAGGGGACGGGCCAACATCGGTCAATCGCCCCATTTCCCTCTTCGACGGGCTACAGCCATGCTGCTAGAATTCCCGTCATGCTTCACCACCACGAACTGGCCGCCGCCGTCCGCGCTGCTCTTCTGGCCGCGCAAAGCGACGGCACGCTACCCCTCTTTGACCTGCCCGACGTCACCGTCGAACGCCCGCGCGAGACGAGCCACGGCGACTACGCCACGGCCGTCGCCCTGCAACTCGCCCGCCCGGCGCGCATGGCCCCGCTCAAGATCGCCACAGCCATCGCCGATCATCTGCCGTCCATCGACTACCTCGACGGCGTCAGCGTCGCCCCGCCGGGCTTCATCAACTTCCGCCTGTCGCCGGCCTGGCTCCAGCAGTTGCCGGAGCGCATCCTGGCCGCCCCACAGGGCTTCGGCGGCAACGGCCTGGGCGACGGCAAGAAGGCCCAGGTCGAGTGCGTCAGCGCCAACCCCACCGGGCCGATCACTCTCGGCCGGACGCGCGGCGGCGTCATCGGCGACACAGTCCACCGCGTGCTGGAGAGCGCCGGCTACGCCGTGACCCTGGAGTACTACTACAACGACGCCGGGCGACAGATCACCCTGCTGGGCGAATCGGTCAAGGTGCGCTACTTGCAGCTGTTGGGCCAGCCGGCCGAGTTGGCCGAGGAGCACTACCAGGGCGAGTACATCGTCGAGCTGGCCCGCGAGCTGATCGCCGAGCGCGGCGACGCCCTGCGCGACGTGCCCGCCGACACCTTCGCCGTCTACGCCCGCGACCGCATCTCCCGCCAGCAGAAAGAGACCCTGGCTCGCATTGGCATCGTCTTCGACGTCTACTTCCGCGAGGAGAGCCTCTACGAAACCGGTAAGGTGTGGGAAACGCTGGAGATTTTGCAGTCGCGCGGCTACGTCTATGAACAGGACGGCGCGCAATGGTTCCGCTCGACCGCGTTCGGCGACGACAAGGATCGTGTCGTCGTCAAGGCCGGCGGCGAGCCGACCTACCGCCTGCCGGACATGGCCTACCATTGGGACAAAGCGCAACGCGGCTTTGACCTGGTGGTGGACATCTTTGGCCCCGACCACCACGCCACCGCGCCCCAGGTGCTCATGGGCGTGCGCGCCCTCGGCTATAGCTCCGACTTCGTCTACACCCTGCTGCACCAGATTGTCACCCTGGTGCGCAGCGGCAAGCCGGTGAAGATGAGCACGCGGCGCGGGCAGTACGTCACCCTCGATGAGCTGGTTGACGAAGTCGGCGCCGACCCGATCCGCTACTTCATGATCTCCCGCTCGGCCACCAGCCCCATCGACTTCGACCTCGATCTGGCCGTGGAGCACTCCGACAAGAACCCGGTCTACTACATCCAGAACGCCCACGTGCGTTGCGCCGGCATCTTCCGCAAGTGGGCCGAGGCCGGGCTGCCCGACGACGACGACGCGGGCGCTGACCTGAGCCTGCTGACCCACGAGCGCGAGTTGGCCTTCCTGCGCAAGGCGCTGGAACTGGGCGACATCATCGAGTCGGTGGCCACGCTCTATGAGCCGCACCGGCTGGCCTTCTACGCCTACGACCTGGCCGCCCTCTTCCACCCGACGTATGAGGAGTGCCGCGTGCTCCATAGCGACGTGCCGGAGCCGCTGCGGCGGGCGCGGCTGCGCTTCTACCGCGCCGCCCAGGCCATGTTCGCCCGCGTCCTGAACCTCATGGGCATGAGCGCGCCCGAAGTCATGTAGCTGCCCGCCCTGGAGGGTGTCATGAGTGCCAACGAGCCGCTTCGCCCCCCGTCAAACGCCAACGGCGCGGCCGACAGCCCCGCCAAATACGCTCTCGTCGTCTACGACGCGGAGACAATCGAGGCCTACGAGTGCGGCAATATCGACGAGCTACTGGGCCGCATCGACCACCAGCGCATCAACTGGGTCACCGTCCGCGATGTCCACGACGAGGCCGAGCTAACCCGGCTGCTGGACGAGTTCCACGTCGATCCCTTTGTGCTGGTGGAGATTCTGGACGAGGGGCAGATGCAGTTCGACATCGAGTATGACAATTGCCTCTATGTCGAGTACACCGTCCCCTACCTCGACCCGGAGCGCAAGCTGCTGGAACAGAACAGCGGCTCTTTCGTGCTCGGCGGCAATTTCCTCATCCTCTACGAACACCAGAGCCACGGCCTGTTCGCGCGCACGCGCCGCCGCCTCGTCGGCCGGCAGACCAAGGCCCAGCAGCACGGCCCCGACTACTTGCTCTATCTGCTCTTCCGCGCCGTCATCGTCGAACACTACCAGTACAGCTTCAAGCACCTGACGCAGCAGCTTGAGGGGCTGGAGGATCGCGTGCTGGTGGGCCGCGGGCGCGAAAGCGTCTACCGCGACATCCTCTTCATGCGCGAGGAGATCAAACCCTGGAACGAGCCGCTGCTGGAACTGGAGGGCTTCCTGGAGTTCGTCAAGGACGCTGAGTCGAAGTTCATCAGCGAGGAAGAGGGTAAGATTTTCACCAAGGCCCTCTACCGCGAGATCGAGAGCCTGCTGGCTTACTACGACCGGCTGCGGGTGATCATGACCGAGATCATGAGCCTGCACATGGCCGCGGTGGAGCGCAACACCAGCCGCGTCAATCAACTCCTGACGGTCATCGCCACCATCTTCCTGCCCATCACCTTCATCGCCAGCATCTACGGCATGAACTTCGAGTACATGCCGGAGTTAGAGCAGCCCTGGGGCTACCCGGCCGTGCTGACCCTCATGGCCGTCGTCGCCATCAGCCTGATCCTCTTCATGAAGCGCCGCCGCTGGTTCTAACGGCGCGGCGGGCGCCCACTCGCGTGAACGCCCGCCCCTTCCTCAGGCCCGACCGATCAGGTTCGACCGGTCGGGCCTAACCCATCAATCTTTGCCCGAAACGTTTTAGCGCGGCGACGCGACCGGCCCCAGACGCAGCACTTCCTGGCCGGCGGCGTTGCGGAAGACGACGATGGTGTCCGTCACGAACTCATACGTCGCCGCCGCACGCATCGCGTTGAAGAAATCCCCTTCCTGGGTCATCGTGCCCGGATCGGGGCACAAAAGACTGGTGCTCGACAGCTCGCTGACGAGGATTTGTCCGTTTGGCCGGCCGCCCATGGCGCTGTAGCGCCCGTTGAAGTTGTTACAGCCGCCGGAGCCGGTCAGTTGCCCGTCGGCGTTAAACGTCGCCGTCACCAGCGTGCCCGGCAGCGTCGCGCTGACGTTGATGGCCGTGATCTGGAACGTCTTGTCCGCCAGCGGATTCTGCTGAGGCGCTTCGCTGACCAGTACCGACTGGTCGCGCGAGACCGACTGGCCGCTGGCAGTGCTGGCCACCAACTGGTAGGTGTAGTTGCCGGGGTATTGCAGGCAGTCCTGCGCCGTGCCGACGAGATTGGCGTTGTCCAGCACGAGCACGTTGTTGCGCAACAGCCGCACCAGCCCGGTCGCCCCGCTCGTCGCCCAGGCGATCTGGACGCACTGGCCGGCCTGAATTTGCGCCGGCAGGACGGTGAAGGAGTCGATGACCGGCAGGCTGGGCGGGACGGTGGGCACGGGCGTGGCCGTGGCCGGACTGACCACGGTGACGTGTTCCAGCGCCTGGCTCGTGCCGCCGGGGCCGACAGCGACGAGCTTGTACTCGATGATCGCCGGCGCGCCGGTGCAGTCCTGCGTGTTACCGCGCGAGGGCGCGTTGTCCCAGATGACGCGGAACTGGTTGCTCACCGTCACCCGTGTCACGCTGCCCTGCACGTCCCACTGCAACTGAACGCACTGCCCGACCGTCACCTGTGTCGGCGCACCGACGAATTGAGCGATGGTCGGCGCGTTGACGTTCGGCCGCACGGTGATGGCGATCTGGCGCTCTTCCACGTTGCCGTCGTTGCGCACGACGCGCAAATAGTAGGTCGTCGTGTTGGGCGGGCAGACCTGGCGGTTACTTTGCGGCGGCACCTGGTTGTTCTGCCACGCCTCGCCCAGGGCGTAGAAGTGTACCGTCCGCGCCCCGGTCACGTTCCAGACGAAGTTGACGCACTCGCCCTGCAAGATGTTGTTGCGGTCAACGCGGAAATCGATGCTGGGCGACGGCGTCTGCGTTGGGTTGGGCGTCGCCGTGGCCGAGGCCGGCACGGTGATGCCCACCCAGATGCGGTCGCCGAAGGGCCGGTTCTGGTCGTCCACCATCTGCCAGATGCCCTGGTAGACGCCGGGGGCCAACGGGGCCACGAGGTTGACGAAAATGTCGTATTGCCCCCCGGCGGGCACAAAGCCCTGTATCGCCGTCGGCTGGCCGCCCATGCTGGCCGCGGGCGTGTTGCCGCCGACGAAGGCCAGGCGATAGGCCGTTGTCCAGGCGCACGTGCCGCTGTTCTGGATGCGCCAGCCCTTGCTGAACGCCTGGCCGGGGCTGATGGGCGGCGGCGACTGCATGTTGTTGTCGTCCAGATTCAGATCGGCCACAAAGCGCATGCCGTTGACGCAGCCGGTGGGCGGCGCGGTGGGCTGCGGCGTCGCCGGGACAATCGGCGTGGCCGTCGGCGCGGGCAGGGTAATAACCGCGTTGGGGTCGAGGTTGAGGTAGGTCTGCGCCAGTTGCGACAGACGGCCGTCGTTTTGCATCTGCGTCAGGGCCAGATTGATCTGGTCGCGCAGGGCGTCGCCGCCGCGGCGCACGGCAATGGCGTAGCGCTGCTTGTTCAGCCCGCCGCCCACGCGGCGCACGCCGCCCTGGGCCACCGACGCCTGGGCCACGTGCTGATCGACGATGGCCAGGTCGAGGCGCTGCTCGCGCAGATCGCGCACGGCGGCATCGACGGTCTCATAGACAAACAGGTTGCCGGCCACGGTCAGGCCGGTATCGACAAGGTCGCGCTGGAGCCACGTCTCATAGACGCTGCCGCGCTGCACGCCGATGCGCCGCCCGGCCATGTCTGACAGGGTGGCGACGGTCGTGATGGCCGAATCGGCGCGCGCCAGAATGCCCTCCTCGCCGACGTAGTAGACGTTGCTGAAGCCCACCAGCGCCTCGCGCTCCGGCGTCACGGAGATGGCGGCGATGGCCACGTCGATCTGGCGCTGTTCCAGGGCCGTGAACAGGCTGTCGAAGGCGATGTCGCGGATGTCGGTCTGCACGCGCAGGCGGCCGGCGATCTCGCGGATGAGGGCCATGTCGAAGCCGTCGGGCTGGAAGTCCTGGTTGCGGTAGCTGAACGGCGGGTAGTCGAGCGACGTACCCACGATCATGCGTCCGGCGGTCTGCACGGCCGTCCAGGAGGTGTCGCCGGGGATGGGCGTCTCCGGCGTCGTCGGGATCAGGCCGCTGTCGTCGCGCCAGAAGAAGAGATAGGCCAACAGCGCCCCCAGCAGCACAGCGGCGATGAGCAGCGCGACCAGGAGGATACCGGTCCAGTTGCGCGGCGGCGGCGTGGCGAAGTCGTCGGCGCTGTAGTTCTGCACCGGCGGCTCGGCGTCGTAGACCTGTGTTTCGGCCTCATAGGGGCCGGGAGCCTCCGCTTCGGGATCGCGATTGTTGATATTGTCGTCGGTCATGCTGCTCTCCTTGCCGCAAGCGCTGTCACTGACACACCCTCTAAGAGATATTTTATGTCATCTGGGCGAGTTGGCAATAGGCAGATTGTGGGATGACCCCGCGCCGGCCTCGCTGGTCTGCGCCGAGAGCGCGTCCAGTTCGCCGGCCGTCGTCGCGATTTCAATGGCCAGGTTCATGCGCCGGAAGAGGTCGAGAGCGGCGCTGAGAGCGGCCGCGGCCTCGCCGGCGCGGCCCGTCTCGCGCATCAGCCGGCCCACGTTGCGCTGTAGAAAGGCCTCGATGTAGAGGTCGCCGTTCTGCTGGGCCACGCGCAGGCCGTCCTCGAAGGCTACGGCGGCGTAGTCCGGCCGCCCCCGCCGCTGGTGGATCAGCCCCAGGCTGTAGAGGGCATAGGGGCGCGAGCGCTGGTTCTCCAATTGCAGCACGCGCTGGGCGTAGCGCATGGCCTCGTCCAGCCGGCCCAGTTCGGTGTAGGCCTCGGCCAGGTTGCTGGCGATGGAGGAGATCCAACGCTCGTGACCGATCTCCTCGAAGTAAGCCAGCGCCCGCAGGCTCGGCTCGATGACCTGCTCGTAGGCGTGGACGTTCAGATACATGCCGGCCAGATCGGCGCGGATGCCCTCCAGCTTGACGCGGTTGCCGATGCGCCGGTAGTACTCCAGCGCTACCGCGCCGTGGCGCTCGGCCGTCTCTACGTCGCCGAGCATAATGGCCGCCGCCGCCAGCCACTCGTTGGCCTGCGCCGTCAGTTCGGGCGTCTCCAGCGTCGCGGTGGCCGCCAGCGCCGCGCCGAACTCGCCCTGCGCCCGGTCGTAGTCGCCCTCGTTGAAGGCCAGCATGCCCTCCAGCAGCAACAGGCGCACACGCGCCCGCAGCGCTTCCGCGCGCGCGGCGGCCATCTCGCCCAGGTCGATGTAGAGTTGGCCGCGGCGCGAGAAGGCGTCGGTGGCCGCGTCGGCGTAGTGGCCCAGGGCGACGAGCACCCGGCCATAGCTCTCCAGGGCCGAGTCGGTGCGGCCGAGCATGAAGTTGGCTTCGCCCGCCTGGCGGTGGGCCTCGGCGGCGTAGACGTCGTCCGACTCCCACTTGACCTGGGCCATGCTCCTGGCCACGCGGGCGGCGTTGCCCTCCAGCAGGTCGAGTTGATTCTGGATGAGACGGAGTTGCTTGGAGGCGGGCGCGGGCAGCCGGGCGGGCGAAAGCCGGCTGAAGATGGCCTGCGCCGCGCCGCTCTGGCCGCGCTGAATCTCCAGCCGGCGATGGGGGAACCAGACCTCGACCGCGGCCACGCCATCGCCGGCCTCGCTGTAGTGGTAGGCGGCGGCGGTGTAATCGCCGCGCAGAGCGCGCAGCCGGGCGGCCTCGGCGTGGGCGGCCTCGCGCTGCTCCGGCGGCAGGGCCTCGTAGATCAGGCCGCGGAAGTAGGGCAGCACGGCCACCTCGCCGGAGACGACCTGCACGATGCGGCGGTGGCGCAGCGACTCAAAGGCCGGGACGCGGGCAGCCACATCGACGGGCACAGACCGGCGCAGCACGGCCAGCGAGGTCAGTAGCTCTTGCTCGGCCGCGTCTAGCCGCCGCCACAGCCGGGAGAACAGCGGACGCACGTCGGCGCGCGTGTGCAACCGGTCGAGTTCGGCCAGGTTGTCGCCGCCGTGGATGAGGGCGATGACCAGTTCGATCAGCCGCGGCAGGCCGCCGGTGACGCCCTGCACGCGGGCGACGGTCGTCGCCTGGGGGGCGATGCCGGCGTCGCGTAGCAGCGAGGCCGTCTGCTCGGCGTCGAGCGTGTGCAGGGCGAAGTGGGCGGCGGTATCAACGTAGCCGTTCTGGCCGATCAAGAGGACGGCCGTGGTCGTGCTCAACCCTTCCAGGAAGGTCAGCAGTTGGATGTGATTGGCCGAATGGACTTCGCTGTCGGAAGTGCGCAGCATATCCACTTCGTCGAAGCACAGCAGCGGCTGGTGGGGCTGCAAGCGCTCCAGGTCGGCGCGCAGGATGGCCAACAGTTGGGCCGGGTTGCGTACCTGGCCCTGGTCGGCCATCAGTTGCTGCCACAGGGCCGAGGGCTGCCACTGGCGGATGAAGTGGCCCAGGGCGAAGAGCAGGCCGGGCAGGTTGTCGCTCAGGCCGGGCAGGAAGGTGTACCAGAAGGTCGCCGACGTGGGCCAGCCGGCGCAGAGGGCCGCGGCCAGAGCGGTCTTGCCGACGCCGGCGACGCCGGTCAGGGTGACGCTGCGGCCGGCCAGGAGCTGGTCGCGGGCGGCGGCCAACACTGCCGCCCGGCCGA
>ERZ724512.337-NODE-337-length-20921-cov-7.640132_pt1 | contig 20921 bp, 18 predicted proteins | sample MGYA00376045_ERZ724512 | MGnify/ENA primary metagenome ERZ724512 (study PRJEB28724, sample SAMN07190883) | activated sludge metagenome | isolation source: activated sludge of sewage treatment plant in Hong Hong | place: Hong Kong | collected 2016-03-17 ... | reverse complement strand
CGGCGAACCACATCGGCCGGCCGTAGGGCGTCGGCCGCAGCCGCGCCGCCGCGCCGTCGGCCCAGGTCAGCAGCGCCGCCAGCGTGTCCGCCGGCGCGGCCGGGTGCAGGGCATAGTCGAGCGTCCAGAACGGCGCTTGTAACACGGCCCAGGCCAGCAATTCGCTGTCCCGCTCCCACAGGGCGACCGTCTCCGGGCAATCGAACGCCCACGAGGCCAGCCGGTAGGGCAAATCGACGACATGGATGGTCTCTTCGGCCGCCAGCGCCGCCAGGGCCAGCATCCGCGCCCGGTCGTCGTCGCCGCGATACGCTCTTGGTTCCATAGGGTGTCCTGTCTAGCTCCCTTTAGCGGCCACGAACGGCGTCGCTGGAATCAGCAGCGCCGGCGCGGCGGCCAGCCCCTGCTCCGCCAGCGCGGCGGCATACTCCGGGTGGAACTGGAACGCGCCGGCGCGGTAGATCTCGCGATCCCACGGGTTCAGCACCAACTCGTCGGTGATGAGTCCGGTGATGTCCACCGCGTCCGCGCCCCAGGTGTGGGCGTAGAGCGTCGCCGTGCGCGCCTCGGCCGCGCCCAGGGCCAGCGCCCGCTCGCGCACCAGCCGCAGCGTCTCGCCCGTGCTACACATCTCGTCCACCACCAGCACGCGCCGCCCGGCCACGGCCGCCGGCGGCTCCATCAGCCACAGCGGCGTGTCGCGCACGACGACGTCATCGTGCCGCCGCGTCAGGCGCACGGGGTAGACCTCCACTTGCAGGATGTGGGCCAGCAGCGCGCCGGGGTAGGCCCCGCCGCGCAACACCGGCAGCACCACCTCCGGCCGCCACGGGGCCACGGCCACGGCCAGCGCCTTCACCAGCCCGTGGAAGTCGTCCCAGGAGATCGGCCGGACGCCGGCGCGGGTAGAGTAGTCATAGGGGTCGGTCATGCCGCTAGTCTAGCGCAGAGGGGCCACATTCCCCCGCAGCCGCGCCCGGACGCGCTCTATGTCCCCGTCCGCGAGGCCGTTGGCGCGCAGGTAGGCTCGCTCGCCGCCGTGCTGCGCGTCGAGGTAGGCCAGCGTGGCCAGCATGTTGTCGGCGGTCATGTTGAGCTTGTCCCAGAAGCCCAGGTTGGCCTCGCCCTTCTCTTCCACCAACTGCGCGTAAATCGAGCGCCGCCGCTCCAGCGTCATCTCATAGTCGGCGGCGATGACCTCATCGGGCACGCCGGCCAGCCGCAGCGCCAACGCCGCCACCAGCCCGGTGCGGTCCGTCCCGCCCAGGCAGTGGAAGACGATGCCGCCCGGCGGCGCCCAGGCGATGGCCCGCAGAGCGCCGGCCAGGCCGCGGCCGTAGAAGTCGAGGAAGATGCGGTAGACGTCGGCCCGCGTCTGCAAAGCCATCCACCGGGCATTGGCCGCGGGGTCGTTGGTGACCAGCGGCGCGTGACGAAACGCCGGCTCGCCCGCCCGGCCGCCGGGGAAAGCCGGCGGGTCGATGGCCAGTTCGTCGGCCGAGCGCAGGTCGATGACTGTGCCCACGCCGTAATCGATCAGCGCCTGCCGCCCGGCCGTGGTCAGCTTGCCCAGGCAGTCGGCGCGGATGAGCGCGCCCCAACGGGTCTCGCCGCCGCCGCTGAGCGGCAGCCCGCCCAGGTCGCGGACGTTCCAGCAGGGTTCCCAGTCGAGATCGCGCGAAGGGACGCCGGCCCGTGTCGCCGGCATCATGAGGCGCGCTCCCCCGCGGCCAACGCCGCCGCCAGCCCCGGCACTTCCTCCGCCCCCACCGGCACGGTCAGACTGCTGCCGGCCAGGTCGCCGCCAATCGGCTCAGCCCGGCCGCCCAGGCAACGGGCCAAGAACGCCTCCGCCAGGGCCGCGAACGACAGGTTGTTCTCCGGCCGGGCGAAGCCGTGGCCCTCGTCGGGGTAGAGGGCATAGGCTACCGGGATGCCCTTGGCCTGCATGGCGCTGACGATCTGGTCGCTCTCGGCCTGCTTGACGCGCGGGTCGTTGGCTCCCTGGGCGATGAGCAGCGGCCGGACGATGCGATCGACGTAGGTCAGCGGCGAATGTGCCCGCAGCAGTGCCCGCCCCTCTTCGGTGCGGTGGTCGCCGACGCGCGTCGTGAACAGCTCAACCATCGGCTGCCAGTAGGGCGGGATCGTCTCCAGCAGGGTGACTAGGTTCGACGGGCCGACGATGTCCACGCCACAGGCGAAGACCTCCGGGTAGAAGGTCAGCCCGGCCAGCGTCGAGTAGCCGCCGAAGCTGCCGCCCATGACGGCCACGCGCGCCGGGTCGGCGATGCCCTGAGCGATGGCCCACTGCACGCCGTCCTGCTGGTCGGCCAGGATTTTACCGCCCCACTCGAAGTCGCCGGCGTTGGTGAACGCCTTGCCGAAGCCGGTGGATGAGCGGAAGTTAACCGACAGCACGGCATAGCCGCGGTTGGCCAACCATTGATGCCAGCCGTGGAAGCCCCAGGCGTCGCGTCCCCACGGGCCGCCGTGAGGCAGGAAGACCATCGGCCGCGGCGCGTCGGGGATGCCGTCGCCGTCGCTGTCGCTATCCGGCGGCAGGGTGTAATAGACGACGAGATTCAGCCCGTCGCGGGCGGGCACGACCGCCGGGCGCATTTTGGCCAGTGGCAGCCCTTCCAGTTCGGCCCGATTGGTGAACAGGAACTCGGCCGCTCCCGCCGCGCGGTCGTAGAGGTAATAGCGCGCCGGGCCATCATCGACGACGCTGGCGACCAGCCAATACTGGTCGTCGAGCGAGCGGCTGGTGATCTCCACCTCGCCGTCGGCCACGCCAGCCAGGTAATCGAGGTCGGCGGCGATGGCCGGGTCGAGCACCTGCCAGTGCTTGCGCTCATAGTTGAAAGCCACCGCCTGCACGTGGCGCTCGGTCGGGTGGCGCAACACCTGGTCGGCGTCGGCGCGTTCGTCGGCCGCCAGCAGCGACCGCGCGCCGGTCGTCAGGTCAATCGCCACCAGCGCCGCCGTGTCGCGGTCGCGGCTGTCCCGCAGATACAGGACGTTGCCGCTCTTGTCGAAGCCGGCCGTGGACGCGGTCAGCATATCTTCGGCCGGGAAGCGCTGCCACAGCGCCCAGTCATCGCCCTCCAGCCGGTAGATGTCCAGCCCGCCGGCGGGCGTCATCTGAATCGCGGCGCGGATGGCGAGGTCGTCGTCCGTCTCAACGCCAATGAAGCGATCGTGCTGGAGCAGCAACGTCCGCTCGCCGCTGGTCAGGTTGACGCGGTAGATGTCGTGGTACTGCGGGTTGCGGTCGTTCATGGCGACGACGATCTCGTCCGGCCGGTGATGGCTCAGGCCAACGATCTGCGCCGATACGCCCTCGAACGGCGTCAGATCGCCCACTTCGCCGGTGTCGATGTCGGCCGAATAGACGCGCCAGTTCTCGTCGCCGCCCTTGTCCTGAATGTAGAGGATGTCGCCGCTGTAGGCCCAGGTATAGAAGCGGATGCCGCGGCCGGCGTCGCGCGTCACGGGGCGGGCGTCGGCCGGCCGCTCGCGCGGCGCGACCCAAACGTTGAGCACGCCATCGCGCGGGGCCAGCCAGGCCAGGTGCGTCCCGTCGGGGCTGATGGTCACTTGCGCCCGGTCGGGGTTGCCGAAGAAGACGCGGCGGGGAATGAGGGGGAGAGAGGTCATTGGAGTTCCTTTTTGGTGATAGGGTCAGTAGGACAGTAAGCAGTAGGTCAGTCGTCGGCGGTCGGTGGTCGGCGGTCGGCGGTCGGCCGTCGTCCGTCGGCGGTCGTCCTAGAAGTTGAACGGCACGAGCGCGCCCACGAGGATGAGAATGATGCCGAAGCCGCCCAGGCCCAGCCACAGTGGCGCGCCGGCCAGGGCGGCGAAGAGCGCGCCCAGCGCCTCGGCCAGCTTGGTGATGCTGTCCAGCGGGTTGGGCGCGGCGGCCCCTTCCGGGCCGCCGGCGCGGCGAGCCAGCTCCAGGATCGCCCCGGCGAACGACAGGATGAGAAAGACGACGCCCAGGACAATGAGAAAGAGCCGCAAGATGAGTTCCGGTTCCACAGTGGCCTCCTTTGGCGGTGGATTCAGCCTAAAGATAATCCGCCAGCGCCGAAAAGTCGAGATCGAGATACGGCTGCTCCGCCAGCAGCCGCTCGCGCCGGCCGCGCATGAAGCGGCGCGGCCAGTCGTGGGGGATGGCCTCGACGGCCGCAGGCGTCACTTCCGGCAGGTCGTAGCTGCGGCGGATGACGGCGTAGAGGTCGATCTCCCGCGTCGTCAGGAAGTCGGGGATGGCCGCCAGCCAGCGCGGATCGAGCCGGTTCTCGGCGGCGTAGCCGCGCAGGAAGCCGGGCAGGAAGTCGGCGGCGACGCGCTCCGGCTCATCGCGGTTGGTCACTCGGTAGAACAGGACGATGGCGATGTCGGCGATGAACCAGTTGTAGGCGCAGTCGTCGAAGTCGAACAGCACCACCCGGTCGCCATCAATGTGGAGATTGGCCTCGTGGGCGTCGAAGTGGATCAGGCCGTAGTCGTCGCGGCCGCGCGGTCTGGCCTCGATGCGCCGCGTCAGGGCCTGGTAGCGGGCCAGCAACGGCGCGTCGTCACCGCGTAGCAGGCCGGCGATCTCGGCCTCGAAGGTGGCCGGCCACGCCTCGCGCCGCCAGGCGGGATCGGCCGGGCGATAGTCCTTGGTCAGGGCGTGCATCCGGCCGAGCAACCGCCCGTAGGCGTCGATGCGCGCCGGCGTCCAGCCGGCCTCCCACGGCGGCCGCCCCGGCGCGAAGGCGAAGGCCGTCGCCAGGAAGCAGCCGCCCGCGCCATCGTCGATCTCCTCCACCAACTCGCCCCGCGCCGACAGCAGCGCCCGCGCCACCGCTGCCCCGCCCATGGCCAGGGCGTTGATCCAGTCCACTTCGCCGCGAATGAGGTCGGGCGAGCGGCGCAGCGAGTGGGTGACGCGCAGGATGACCGGCGCGCCGTTGTCGTCGAAGCGATAGATGAAGCTCTCGAAGCCGCCCAGCGCCGTCAGCGCGCCGGGCGTCTGACCGTAGCGGGCGGCGACTTCTTGTAAGATGGCGTCGCCGTAGCGGTCGCGGATAGCTTTGTCCATGCGGCTATCTCCTGTGGCTAGAAGCCCTCGGCCGCCAGCCAGACCTCCAGCCGGCCCAGCAACCGGTCAAGATGCGCCAGCGTCGCCGGCGCGGCCGTGCCCCCGGCGGCCAGCAGCGCGGCCACGTCGTCGGCCAGCCCCTCCGGCAGGCTGGGGCAGCGCGCGGCCAGATGGGCCAGGATGCGCTTCTCGCCCGGGTGGGGCAGGCGGTTGACGGCAAAAACGATGTCGAAGAGGCTGGCCAACAGCGCCGCCAGCCGGTGGTTGACGCTGACGAGGTCGCCCCGGTCGAGCGCCTTGGCCAGTTGCGCCCGGTAGCTGGTCAACATGTCGCCCAGCACCGGCCGGTTATAGGCCACAATGGCGCGGCGCAGCGGCTCCGGGTAATCGGCCGCGGCCAGCGCTTGCAGTCCGGCGAACCAGCCCGCCGGGTCGGCCAGCGGCCGGGAGACGCGCACCGTGTGCCACAGCGCCGTCGTGTAGCCGAGGCTGGGCGCGTGGTCGATCAGCACCCGCCGCAGTTGCGCCTCCATCCAGGCCGCGTCGAAAGTGACCAGGTCGATCTCGTGGCCCGTCGTCGCGCTGATGAATTGATCGGCCGGCCCCCAGTAGTCGGCGGCCCAGTCGGCGCGGGCGACGCCGCCGGCTGCGGCGACAATGGCCTGCCGGACGGACAGGGGTACATCGGCGCGGGTATAGATGTACAGGTCGATGTCGGAAGTGTCATCGGCCGCGCCGCCGGCCCGCGAACCGCCCAGGGCGACGGCGGCGACCTGCGGCAGCGCGCCAAAGGCGGCCGCCAGCCCGGCGATGAGCGCTTCCGCGTCCCCGCGCGGGGCATCGGACGACGGGGCGCTAGGCGACATCGGTCGGTTTGCGGTAGCGCGGGAAGGTCTTCACCGGCTGGAAGCCGAGACTGCGGTAGAGGGCAACAGCCTGAGTGGGGAACTCCAACACTGTGCCGATGCGCACCTCGGCCATGCCGCGCCGGCGCAGCTCCGCCAGCGCGCGCGTCAGTAGCGCCCGCGCCAGACCGCGCCGGCGGTAGGCCGGGGGCACGCTGACCTCGTAAATCTCCGCCCAGCCGTGCTCGATGAGCGGGATGACCTGCCCGGCGACCTCGTCGCCGGCCCAGGCCACTTGCAGCAGCGAGAGATCGTAGGGCGCGCCGCACAGTTCGGCGGCGTAGGCGGCCACGTCCATCACCTCGCGGTAGCGGTCGCCGGCATACTCGTGCCGGTAGGCCGCGTCGATGCTGCGCGCGATGGCCGGCGTATCGTCGGGCGTCGCCGACCGTGTCGTGAAGCCCGCCGGCCAGAACGAGCGCCCCGGCAGCGCCTCAAACGCGCTCCAGTCCAGCCGCAATTCGATCACGGTGTAGGCGACGTGGTAGCCATGATCGAGCAGCAGCCGCGTTGCCTCCGGCTCGGTGCTGCTGGCGTTGGCGGCGAACTCCCAGCGGCCGTCGCCCCCGGCCGCGGCCAAACGGCGGATGCGGCTCTCCAGCTCGCGCAGCAGGGTCGTGCCCACGCCCTTGCCCCGCCATGCCGGCGACACCCAGCCGCAATGGAGCCAGACGCGCGTGCCGTCGGCCTCTGTCCAGTCAGCGATACGGCCATAGGCGATCACCTGATTCTGGAACGTCAGCAGCGGGTAACGCTCCGGCGCGGCGGCGCGGAGTTGGTCGGCCAGTTCGTCGCGCGTGGGCAGTTGGTCGCTCGCCGAGAAGGGATCGTGGCCGTCGGCCGCGGCGCACGCCTGGCGCAGGGCCAGCAGCGCGTCGGCGTCGTCGGGGTGTGGCGGACGAAATTGGGGGTCAGGTGGGGTGGTCATGTCTCTCAGCATAGCACAGTCGGAGCGGGGCCGGAAATTGTTTCTAGATGCAGCGCGTAACCGCCCGCCGCTCAGCGCGCCCAGACGCGCAGCGGCCCAACCGGCGCAAAGCCCACACGGCGCGCCGCCGCCAGCTCGTCGCCGCGCTCATAGCCGACCAGCGCCCGGCCGGGGAACAGTCGCGCGGCCAGGGGAAGAGCGCCGGCGTAGGCCACCTCGGTGTCGCCGTCGGTCGCATAGACGTTGGAAAGGCCGACCACCGCGCCCGTCTCATTGGCAACGGCCACAGCGACGATGCCGCCGCGGCGCGTCCCGGCCAGAAAGGCGACGCCTGGCTCGTCTAGCAGCGCCGGCGGGAAGATGCGTTCGTTCTCGGCCGGCGGCTCGTCGTGCCCGGCCCAGGCCGCTTCCCAGTGGGCCAGCCCCGCGGCATCGGCCACAGCCGACCAGACCAGTCCCATGGCCGCCGGTGCGGGCGTGTCCGCCGCGCGCCAGAGCCAGGTCGCGTCGAAGAGCACATCGAAGCCGAGGGGGCGCAGGTCGAGCACGGCGAAGCTGTCCTTAACGGAGCAGGCCGGCCGCGTGTGTGCCAGTTCGTGGGCCGCGGTCAGTTGGGCGGCCGTCTCATCCGGCGTCAGGGTGACGGCGTTGGGATAATAGGGCGGCATGGCAGCGCGGTTGAGCCACAGCGCCGGGCGAAACTCGCCCGGCCGGCCGTGGGCGCGGCCGACGGCATCGCACCAACGGGCGTTGTTGCCCGCGCAGAGAGTGGCCCACGCGCCAGTGCTCACCCGCCCAGCAGCGCCTCGGCCGGTTGAAGGACGCGCACGGCATCGCCGACGTAGATGCGCCCACCGTTGACGACCCGGGCCAGCACACCAATCGGCCCCAGCCCGGCAATCGACTTGCCCTGGGCCGCCGCCAGCCGGTCGCAGCCGGTGCGCGCCTTGGTAATGGCGAGGATGGCTTCCTCGCCGAGGGCCAGCAGCGTCCCCGGCGGCAAGGTCTCCACGGCCAGGCCGCCGACGACGATCTGCTCGCCGAACTGGCCCGGCCCGGCGCGGTAGCCTTCCCGCGCCCGCGCCGCCAGCCATTCGCGCGCGAGGAGGTTGACCTGTCGCTCCGGGTTGTGGCCGGCCTTGCGGTCGCCGCGGATGCCGTGGTCGGCCAACAGCAGCGCCGAATCGACGGGCACGCGGATGAAGTCGCCCATCCGGTTCTCGTAATCGCGGTCGAGGGGCTGAAAGCCGATGTGAACGATATGAGCCATGGACTATCCCTCCGGCGCGCCCCGGCGCTGGGTTTGGGCAGCGGGCCTGCGGTGGGCGCGACCGGGAGAAGTATAGGCCATTGGCGGCCGGCAGCCAAACTTCCGGGCCGATGTGGCGGCGGCCGAAGCCGGTTACGTTTTCGCGATAATGGATTATATATGGACAAATACTTGACAATAGCGACCCGCTGCGCTATGATGTGGACGATAACAAGCCGCACAGCGGCAGGAGCGGATAGCATGACCAAGGATAATCGCAGCATCTCGATCATTACTCTCGTCTTCGTCATCGGCGCGACCATCGCCGCCAACGTCCTGGCCTTCACGACCAACATGGACACGGGCGACATCGCCAATAGCACCTTCGACAGCACCAACTACTTCTTCCCGGCCACCTACGTCTTCACGACCATCTGGCCGGTCATCTACGCCGCCATTGTCGGCTGGGCCATCTACCAGGCCCTGCCCGCCCACCGCGACAACCCGCGCTTCCGCACCGCCGCGCCGTGGATGATCGTCAACATGGTTCTCAATGCCGTCTGGGTGTGGGTCTTCGGCATGCAGGCCTTCGTCGCCACCGTGGTGATCATCATCCCGGTGCTCTACACCGCGGTGATGGTCTACCGCAAGCTGCGCGTCGGCGAGGTGCGGGTCGGCGCGTGGGAGCGCGCCTTCCAGATCGGCGTCACGGTCTATCTGGCCTGGCTGTGCGTCGCCACGGTGGCTAACGTCGCTTCGGCGCTCATTGCCGCCAGATGGGACGGCTTCGGTCTGAGCCGCGAGGTGTGGGGGCTGATCATGCTGCTCGTCGGCACGGGATTGGCCTTTCTCCTCTACCGCGGCTTCAACCGCGAGGTGGTGATCCCTCTGGTGTTCATCTATGCCTACGTCGGCATCATCGCGCGCTACGCCGATGAGCCGCTAATTCTGACCGGGGCCATTCTCGGCGCGGTCGCTCTGGCGGGGTTGAGCTTCTTCCACTTTCGTGGCGGCGGCCGGGCGCGGGCGCTACAGCCGGCTTAGGCCACAGCCACCGGTGCGTCGCACTTTCTGGAGTGCGACGCACCTTCTTGAGGGACGACGGACGATCGGACGACGGCCAGATGGCCAGCCCTGCCAATGCGTCGCACTTTCTTTGGGGGGCGACGGGCGATGCCGGGGAACGTGCCGGGTACGGTGGCGTTATTGCCCGTCGCGGGCGGCGGCGCTATAGTGACAGCGTGGCGGCGCGGCCGGCTGTCGCCCGCCACGCGATCTATGACCGTCACCCTGCGCTCCACCACCAGCTTCGACCGCCGCGCCGCCCTCCTGCGCGCCGCCGGCGAGTATCTCGCCGCCGCCGCCCTCGTCGTCGCCACCACTCTGGCCCTGTGGCCCCTGCGCGAACGGCTGACCATCGCCAACGAGTCGCTGCTCTACATGCTGGTGACGCTCATCGTTGCCGTCCGCTTCCGCACCGGCCCGTCGGTATTGGCCGCCGTGCTCAGCTTCTTCGCCTTCAACTACTTCCTCGTGCGTCCCTACTACACCCTAGCCGTCGAGGACTCGCGCGAACTGCTCGATCTGCTCGTCTTCCTGACCGCGGCCGTCATCGCCGGCCGGCTGACTGACTACGCCCGTCGCCAGGCCGAGGCCGCCGGCCTCAACGCCCGCCAGCAGGACATCCTCTACCGCCTGACCAGCGCCCTCAACCCGCTGACCGACGTGGCCGCCATTCGCGCCGAGTTGCGCCGCGTAGCTGTCGAGGAAATGGGCGCGGTCGAGGTCGAACTCCTGCCCGCTCCGGCCGCCTCGCCGGCCGAGAGCCACCCCAGCGGCGACGTCGTCTTCGTTCTACTCCAGGCCGGCGAGGCCATCTATGGCACGCTGCGCGCCGTCTTTGCGCGCGCGCCCTCGGCCAGCGAGCACCGGCTGCTGGTCGCCTGCGCCGGCCAGGCCGCCCTGGCCCTCCAGCGCGTCGATCTGACGGCGCAGGCCGAACGCAGCCGCGTCCTGGGCGAGGCCGACCGGCTGAAGACGGCCCTGCTGCGGGCTGTCTCCCACGACCTGCGCACGCCCATCACCATCATCAAGACCTCGGCCGCCAACCTCGGCGATGCCGATCTGGCCGCGCGTCTGTCGGCCGAGGAGAAGGGCGAGATGGTGCAGGCCATCGAGGCCAGCGCCGACGCCCTTGACCGCCTCGTGGGCAACCTGCTGGACATGTCCCGCCTGCAGGCCGGGGCGGTCGTCCTCAACGAGGACTGGAACTCACTGGAGGAGATCGCCGGCGATGTCGCCGCCGGCGTTTACCGCCGCGAGGGCGTCGAGCGCATCCGTCTGGACTTCCCCGACGACCTGCCCCTGGTGCGCTGCGACTTCGGCCTGCTGCGTCAGGCGCTGGGCAACCTCGTCGATAACGCCCTACGCCACGAGCCGGACGGGCAACGGGTCGTCATTCGCGGCCGAGCCGAGGCGGGCAGCATCCGCCTGGAGGTTGTCAACCATGGTCCAACCATCCCAGCCGAGGAGCGCGAACGCATCATGGAGCCGTTCTACCAGTCGCGCGACGGCCGCTCGGTGATGGGCGGCGTCGGGCTGGGCCTGGCCATCGCCCACGGCATCGTCGCTGTCCACGACGGCGCGCTGACCGTCGCTGATACGCCTGGCGGCGGGGCGACGTTCGTCATCCGGCTGCCCCAGACGGAGGGCGCGCCATGATGATCCTCATCGTGGACGACGAACCGCAGATCCGCAAGCTGCTGACCACCGGCCTGAAAGGCTACGGCTATGACGTTCTGGCCGCGGCCGACGGCAACGAGGCGCTGACCCTGGTGGCCCAACGCCGGCCCGAACTGGTCGTCCTCGACATTCACCTCGGCCAGGGGCCGGACGGGCTGGAGGTCTGTCGCCGCCTGCGCGAGTGGAGCCGCGTGCCCATCATCATGCTGTCCGTCCGCGGCGACGAGCGCACCAAGGTGCAGGCCCTCGACGCCGGGGCCGACGACTACCTGACCAAGCCGTTCGGCATGGAAGAACTGCGCGCGCGCATTCAGGCGGTCGTCCGCCGGGCCGTGGCCGAGCCGGGCGCGCCGCCGGACAGCGTCATCCGCGTTGGCGCGCTGGCCATCGACCTGGCCAACCGCCGCGTGACGGTCGCGGGCGAGGAAGTCCACTTCACGCCGCAGGAATACGACATCCTCCGCCTGCTGGCCACCCACCCCGGCAAGATCATGACCCATCCGGCCATCCTCAGCGCCGTCTGGGGGCCGGAATACGCCGACATGACCCACTACGTGCGGATTTATGTCAATCAAATCCGCAAGAAGCTGCGCGAGAACCCGGCCGCCAACGTCCGCTACATCCTCAACGAGCCGGGCGTGGGCTATCGCTTCATCGACACTGCTTAGCCGCCCACGTCAGCACTGGCTGCCCCGTCTTTACACATTCCTTACGCCCCGGCCCGTGTCGCCTGACACGTTCTTGACGGCCGCCGGCGTACACTGTCATCTAGTGGAGTCTGTCACCAGGTAGGGCCGCGCCACGGACAACGGCGCGGCCCCGACAATGACCCCACGAGGAGCACAGCATGACATCACCCATCCTTGTGGTCACTGGCGAGCCGACCTGGACAATGCAAGCGCTACACCTGGCCGCGGCCATGGCCCGCGAGTCCGGCGCGGCCATCCTCCTTGTCGAGATGACCCCCGCCAGCCACATTCAGTCGCTCGGCGCGGAGCCGGACGAGACGCTCTTGCCGCTGGCGCGCATGGCAGCGCTGCGGCAGTACGCCGATACCGTCGAGAGCTACGGTATTCCCCTGACGGTGACCACCTTCCAGTGCGCCGATCCCATCGGCGGCCTGCTGAGCGCCTGCGAACAGGCCGACGCCGCGGCTGTCTTTGCCCCCGCGCCGGGCGGCGCGTTGTCGTTCGTCGCCGCCGCGCGGCTGTGGTATCTGCGGCGGGCGCTGCGCCGGCCGCTGTTCACGCTGGACGACGACCGCGCCGCCATCTGGCAGCCTCGCCCCCTGGGAGTCTAGTCTTCGCACCAAACCACTGCGGCCCCCAATTCAACAAGGTAGTTCTTTAGTTCTTATGGACACAACACCTCCGCCCACAACGGCGCGCAAGCGCCTCAATTTATCCAACCTGCTCATTGGCCGGCCGCTGGAAACGCGCACCCTGGCCCATCAGGTCGTCAGCAAGAAGGTCGGCCTGGCCGTCTTCGCCTCCGACGCCATCTCCTCCACGGCCTACGCCACCGAGGAAATCCTGGTCATCCTGGCCCTGGCCGGGGCGGCGGCCTTCTGGCTGTCCGTGCCCATCGCCATCGCCATCGCCATCCTGCTGGTCATCGTCACCGTCTCCTATCGGCAGACGATCTTCGCCTACCCCAACGGCGGCGGCGCTTACATCGTCGCCCGCGACAATCTGGGCGAAGTCGCCGCGCAGATCGCCGGCGCGGCCCTGTTGACCGACTATATTTTGACCGTAGCCGTGTCCATCTCCTCCGGCGTGGCCCAGATAGTCTCGGCCTTTCCCGGTCTCGCGCCCCTCCGCGTCGCTATCGCCGTCGGCGTCATTGCCGTCATGACGCTCGTCAACCTGCGCGGCGTGCGCGAGAGCGGCGCCATCTTTGCCATTCCGACCTATTTCTTCCTGGGGATGATGTTCCTGACCCTGGGCATCGGTTTCTACCGCTGGGCCACGGGCACACTGCCCACCGTGAGCGGCGTCGAAGAGATGGCTACCCAGTCGCTCGCGCCGCTGGGGCTGTTTCTGATTCTGCGGGCCTTCTCCAGCGGTTCCACGGCCCTGACCGGCATTGAAGCCATCTCCAACGGCATCACGGCCTTCAAGGAGCCGCGCAGCCGCAACGCCGCGCGCACGCTGGTAGTCATGAGCACGGTGCTGATCACCCTCTTCCTGGGCATCACCTTTCTGTCGCGCCACATCCAGGCCGTGCCTTCGCACCAGGAGACGATCATCTCGCAACTGGCCCGCACCGTCTTCGGCAACGGCAGCATCGGCTACCTGCTGGTCATCGCCGGCACGGCGCTGGTCTTGCTGATGGCGGCCAACACCAGCTACGCCGACTTCCCCCGGCTGGCGGCGCTGCACGCCGGCGACGGCTTCCTGCCGCGCCAGTTGACCTATCGCGGCGGCCGTCTTGTCTTCTCCTGGGGCATCATGGCCCTGGCCATGGCCGCCGGCATGCTGGTCGTGCTGCTGCGAGCCAGCACGACGGCGCTGATCCCGCTCTACGCTATCGGCGTCTTCCTGAGCTTCAGCGTCTCACAGACGGGCATGGTCGTGCGCCTGCGCAAGATCAGCAAGCTCAAGCCCGGCGAGGTCGTCAAGGGGCTGGAAACCACGCTGGAGTATGACCCCCATTGGCGCATCCACATGGCCGTCAGCGCCGTCGGCGCGGTCTGCACCTTCGTGGTCATGCTCATCTTCGCCATCACCAAGTTCACCTCCGGGGCGTGGTTCATCCTGCTCCTGATCCCGACGCTGGTGTTCATCTTCTTCCGCATCCACCACCACTATAAGGACGTTTCCCACGTCCTCAGCATGACCAACAGCCACGAGCTGGTAGAGACGGATCGCGTGATCACCGTGCTGCTGATCGACGGCGTCCACATGGGTACGCTGCAAATGGTCAACTTCGCCAAGTCGATGGGCAACCCGTGGCACGCCATCCACGTCGGCGTCAACCACGACAAGGCGATGGCCACACAGGCGCGCTGGGACAAGTACATCCATGAGGGCGAACTGGTCATTATCCCGTCGCCCTACCGCCACCTCGTCGCGCCCATCCGCGAGTACGTCATGGGCCTGCTGAAGGACAACCCCAACGCCATCGTCCACGTCGTCATGGGCCATTTGTCGATGGACTCACTGCTGACGCAGGCCCTGCACCAGAACAGCTCGCTCATCCTAAACGTCGCCCTGTCCGGACTGGAGCGGGTCGTGGTCACCATCGTACCCGTGCAAATCCGCCAGAACGGCGGCGAGGTCAATCGCAATGTGCTGACCGGCAGCGAGTTGAAGCGGGCGCGCGAGGCCCGGCAACACGCGGAACAAGGCGTGCCGGCCGGCGCGTCCGATCAGAGCTAGGCCCGCTCGTCGCCCCGGGCGACAAAGCGCCGTTGCCCGGCTTCCGGCCCCGTCTTTTCAGACGGCCACGGAAGCCGGGCCTTTTGACGCTGGCAGACGGCCACCGGCGCGCTTGCCCACGGCTGCCACTCATGCTATATTGCAACCGAATCTTGACACACCCACCACCTTGCTTCATGACGCCCACTCCACGCGCAGACAAAGTGTAACCGCGGCGAACGGCGGCATTCGTCGCCGAGCGTCGTTGGCTGTCAAGAATAGGACAATGCATGACAACTGAAACCCAATCCCCGGCACCCAAACGCTCTGTCTCGGAGATGCTTATCGGCCGTCCGCTGGAGACACGGACGTTGGCCCACCAGGTCGTCAGCAAGAAGGTCGGCCTGGCTGTCTTCGCCTCCGACGCCATCTCCTCGACGGCCTACGCCACCGAGGAAATTCTGGTCATCCTGGCCCTGACGGGCACGATGGCCTATTTTGGCCTGGCCGTGCCCATCGCCATCGCCATCGCCATCCTCCTGGTCATCGTCACCATCTCCTACCGGCAAACGATCTTCGCTTACCCCAACGGCGGCGGGGCCTACATCGTCGCCCGCGAAAATCTGGGCCAGACGGCGGCGCTGGTGGCCGGCTCGGCCCTGCTGACCGACTACGTCCTGACCGTGGCCGTGTCCATCTCCTCCGGCGTGGCCCAGATCGTTTCCGCCTTCCCCGACCTGGCCCCATTTCGCGTGGCTCTCGCCGTGGGCATCATTGCCTTTGTGACGCTCGTCAATCTGCGCGGCGTGCGCGAGAGCGGCGTCATCTTCGCCGTCCCGACCTATTTCTTTCTGGTCATGATGGGCATCACCCTGATCGTCGGCTTCTACCGTTGGGCGACGGGAACGCTGGGCATCGTCACCGGCGTGGAAATGGTCGAGGGCACGATCGCGCCGCTGACGCTCTTCTTGATCCTGCGCGCCTTCTCCAGCGGCTCAACGGCCCTGACGGGCATCGAAGCCATCTCCAACGGCATCACCGCCTTCAAGGAGCCGAAAAGCCGCAACGCGGCCATGACTCTGACGGCGATGAGTTCCATCCTCATCGTCCTGTTCCTGGGCATCACCTTTCTGTCGCGCCACATCGAGGCCATCCCCTCGCACCACGAAACGATCATCTCGCAACTGGCACGCACCGTCTTCGGCGAAGGCAGCCCGCTCTACCTGTTGGTCATTGCCGGCACGGCGTTGGTCTTGCTCATGGCCGCCAACACCAGCTACGCCGACTTCCCGCGGCTGGCCGCGTTGCAGGCCGCCGATGGCTTTCTGCCGCGCCAACTGACCTACCGCGGCGGTCGCCTCGTCTTCTCCTGGGGCATCATGGCCCTGGCCCTGGCGGCGACGGTGCTGGTAGTCGTCCTCCGCGCCAGCACGACGGCCCTCATCCCGCTCTACGCCATCGGCGTCTTCCTCAGCTTCACGCTCTCGCAGACGGGCATGGTCATCCATGCCCGCAAGATCGGCCGCCTCCAACCGGGCGAGAAGATCAAAGGCGTCGATACCGACCTGGAATATGACCCCAACTGGCGGCTGCACATGATCATCAGCGGCATCGGCGCGACGCTGACGTTCATCGTGATGGTCATCTTCGCCATCACGAAGTTCACCTCCGGCGCGTGGTTCGTCATCGTCCTGATCCCGTTGCTGGTCCTCCTTTTCTCGCGCATCCACACCCATTACCAGGATGTGGCCCAGGCGCTGAGCCTGGAAAACGCGGTCCAGCCACGAATGCCCTCTGAAGAGGTCGTGACGGTTCTGCTGGTCGATGGCGTCCACATGGGCACGCTGGAGATGGTCGACTTCGCCAAGGCGCTGGGCAACCCGTGGCGCGCCGTCCACGTCGGCGTCAACCCGGAGAAGTCCGAGACGACCAAGCGCAAGTGGGAGAAGTACATCGGCGAGGGCGAACTGCTCATCCTACCATCGCCCTACCGCCATCTGCTGGCCCCTATCCGCGAATACGTCGTCAGTCTGTTGCAGGCCAATCCGCGCCGCATTGTCCACATCGTCATGGGCCACCTGGCCATGGACTCCGTCTTCACCCAGGTGCTCCACCAGAACAGCTCGCTCATCCTCAACCTGGGCCTGACCGGCCTGGAGCGCGTCGTCGTCACCATCGTGCCCGTGCAGATCTACCACGACGACGCCGGCGAGGCCGTCAATCAGAACATGCTGACCGGCGACTCGCTGAAAAAGGCCCGCCAGGAACGCGAGCAACGCAGCCACAGCGAGCATCACAAGTCGATCCGGCAGGCCGCCGACGAGCAAAGCGAAGAGAGCTAGGCGCGCCGGCCCGGCGCAACCGCGCGCCTGGGCACGCCACCAGCCGCCAAACGAAAGGGCCGGCTCCCACACGGGAGCCGGCCCTTTTCTATGTTCGGGCGCGGGTCGAAGCGCGGCCGGCCCGATCATCGGGCCGGGGCGACAGCGCGAAAGCCGACGGTGTTGAACGATTGCGCCGCGTCCACCTCGACACGCCAGGTGACGCGCAGGTGTCGGGCGTCGCTGGGCCAGGCCCCGCCGCGAACGATGCGCGCGCTGCCGACACTGCCCTCGGCCGTCGTCCACTCCCAGACGTTGCCCGCGGCGTCCAGCAACCCGCAGGGGCTGTCGCCGGCGGGCGAGAAGCAGCCGACGGCCGTGGTCGTGCCCTGGCCCGCGCCGAAGTTAGCCCGCCCCGCCGACGGCGGTTCGTCGCCCCAGGGGTAAGCGCGACCATCTGTGCCGCGGGCGGCCTTCTCCCACTCCGCCTCCGCCGGCAACCGCAGCCCGGCCCACTCGCAGAAAGCCTGCGCGTCGTGCCAGCTAACGCTGACCACCGGGTGGTGCATGCGCTCTTCGATGCTGCTGCGCGGCCCCTCCGGCCGCCGCCAGTAGGCGCGCTCCACGTCTTGCCAGCGCCCGCCCAGCCAGACGCGGCCAACACCACTGGTCTCGGCGCTGGTGATGTAGCCCGTCGCCTCTACAAAGCGGGCAAACTGGGCATTCGTCACCGTCGCCCGGCCGATCCAGTACTCGCCCAGCCGCACCGACCGTTGCGCCAGCTCATAGCGCGGATCGGCCGGACGCGCGCCATAGAGGAACGCCCCCGCGGCCACGCGCGCCAGCTCGACACGCGAACGGTCGTGCAGCCGCCGGTCGGAGAACAGACGCGCCTCCTCAGCCCGACCCTTCGCCAGGCCGTTGGCCGGTTGCGGCCGCGGCGGTCGCCCCTCCAGCCGCGCCAGCAGGTGCTCCAGCCCGGCCTGATAATCGCGGAAGGGCACATTCTGATAGGCCGTCCACAGCGGCGGCGGCCGGCTGGGGGCCACGTCCAGCGGGATGAAGCGCATGATGCGCTGGTGCTCCAGGCTGATGGCCACGTTCGTCTCCGTGTTGACCCACGGCGACGCCGAAGCCGCCGGCGTCAGCACCAACACATAGTAGCTGCTGGCCTCCAGCCCACGGTTGATGGCATCGACCCACGTCTCGCCGGGGGCGATGCTGTCCGGGGCGATCCACACCCCCCAGCCGCGGCGGCGCAGGTCGGCCGCCAGGCGATGGGCGAACCCGTCGTCTTCGTGGGCGTGGCTGATGAAGACCTGGCGCGGGTCGCGGTTGGGCCGGGCGGGGATGGGCGGCACGGGCGGCGGGCGCAGGAATTCGCGCTCATAGGCGCGCGGCTGTTGCCGCCCCAGCACCGCCTCCAGGTCGTTCAGGCGGCCGGCTCGCTCCAGGTGCAGGATCAACTCGCGCCCCTTGGCGTTCTTCGTGTCGCCGCTCAGGTTGTCGTAATCGACGAACAGATTAAAACAAAGCGTCTTCAGACCATCCAGCGTATAATGGCGTGTCAGGAAGTCGAGAAGAGTATTGCGATCTTGGGGCATGGCTCGCGGCGTCATGTTGTAGAGATACAACAATTGTAGCCGACGGGCGACGAGCGGCAAGCTCGCGCCGATCTTTTTACATGCCGGGCAAGGGAGCATTAACGCCGTTGGCCACCTGGGTCGTTGCGCGTAGAATGAGCAGGCTCACCGAGGCAAGCATCGCTTCCCTGGCGCATCAACTGGACCGGTTGTCGCTTCGTCGCGCCGGCCACAAGCGAAAGCAAGGAGAGAGGTCATGTCTATCCGATCTGTTCTGCGCTGCCTCTTTGTTAGCGCCGCGCTAATCGCCCTGACAGCCACGGCCGCCGCCCAGGCCGAACCCGCCGCCCCCGCGGCCGTCCGCGTGCGCGTCGCCCATCTGGCGCCCTTTGCCGGCTCCGACAGCGCCACCATCGCCGTCCACATCGACGGCGCGGCCGTCGGCGGAACGATGGCCTATGGCAGCCACACCGACTACGTGGCCATCGCGGGCGGCGCGGGCGATCACCTGATCGAAGTGCTGCGCGACGGCGAGGTCGTCATCAGCGAGACCTACACCCTGGCCGATGGCGATACCTCTGTGGTTGTCGTTGGCGACGACAACGTGGTGCCGTTGGACTTGCTTGTGCTTGCCGAGAATGTTGACGAGCCGGGCGTCGGCCACGCCGGCTTGCGGATCACGCACGCGGCCGTCCTCGGCGCGACGATTGACGACACCAAGGTTGACGTGTGCAGCCAAACGGGCGAGCTATTCAACGGCAGCGCCGCCGGCCTGCGCTACCTCCGCACCACCAGCAATCGCCTCTTGCCCATCGGCGACTACGACCTAAAGATTACCCGCACCGATGCCGCCGGCGACTGCGCCGGCCCTATTGCCATCGATCCCCCTGTCCTGACTCTGGCCGAGGGCACCAAAACGAACCTTTTCCTGGTTGGCGACGGGCACAATCGGGTGCTGGCCGTATTCACCTTTGCCGATGGGTTGATTGGCGACGATGGCCCGCCGCCGTCCAGCGGCACGCTCTACCTGCCGGTGCTGGCGGCGTCATCCTAGCAAGCATTTCTATATCAGCCGCAGTAACAAAACATAAGGAGGATAACATCATGCAACCAAAGCAACTGGGCCCCATCGGCGGCGAAAGCGGAAGGCCATTCGAGGACTACACGATCCCCGCTGACGCCCGTCTGACGGCCATCCACGTCTTCGCCGAGTGGGTGCTCGACGCTCTGCGCTTTGAGTACGCCGGCAGCGACGGCCAGCCGGGCGGCAATCCCCCGGTTGGCGGTCTGGGTGGCTATCACCACGTCTTCTATCTGGATGAAGACGAGTACCTGCTCGGCATCAGCGGCCGGTGTGGCTGGTATGTCGATAGCGTGCGCTTCCACACCAACAAGCGCGTGTCCGATCCCTACGGCGGCGAGGGCGGCGAGCAGACGTATCAGCTCATGGCCCCCGCCGGCCACGAGATTGTCGGCCTGTTTGGCCGTAGCGACTGGTACATCGACGCGCTGGGCGTCATCCTGCGCCCGATAGCTCTGCGCGAAGAGGCCACAGAGGGCGCGGCCCTGGAGGCCGAGGCCGCCGCGGAACGCGCGGCCGAAGAGGCCGAGGAAGAGCTAGATCATGCCCTCGACAGTGTCGCCGCTGAGATGGCCACGGAGGGCGGCGATGTGCTGGCAGCCAGCGTTGCCCACCGCAGTGAGGCCTGGCCCCGGCTGCATTCCGATCCGGAGGCTATCGCCGACGACACGCTCGCGTCGGAAGACACCGACACGCTTGACGAGGCCTCGCTGGAGGCATTGGTCGCCGCCCTGGAAGAGGAGCTTGACGCCGAGCAACGCGAGAGCGAAGCCGAGGAGGCCTTTGACATGGCGTCCGCCGGCCACCTGGCCGACTTCCCGGCCATCGAGGCCAGCTTTCTAGAATGGGCCGGCGAAGAGGGCGAGCCGCTTGACGCCATCGTCGTCGTCCACCGGGCCGACGTCGAGTCAGAGGCAGAGGTTGAGGCGTTGGAGGAGGCGGCCATCGCCGAGGCCATCGCCGTCTTGCAGGAAGGTCGCGGCGACGAGGGCGCCGTCGATGTGGCCGTCTACACGCAGGTCGATGAGAGCGACGAGGGCAACACGGCCACAGTCCTGGCCGTCGCCCGCCCGGCCGCCGGCGAAGCCGGCGACGAGGAGGGCGAGACGGCCGTCATGGTTGTTGACGCCATCGAAGCCGAGGACGAATTGGCCGAACTGGAGGAAGAAGCTGTCGAAGAGGCTCTACTGGCTCTGGAAGAAGACCTTGGCCAGAGCATCGACGACGCCGATGTGACGATCTATATGGGCACAACAGAGGACGAGGCCGGCCAGCCCTACGGCGCGGTCGTGGCCGTGGCCTCGCACCGTGTCGCCGCCACAGCCGACGCCATGACCCCGGCGACCGGGCGCGGACGTCTGAGCGACACAGTCATGCAGTTCGGCGGCCAACAGCCGCGCCCACAAGACCTGCAACTGGTAGAGGGCATCGGCCCCAAGATCGCCGCGCTACTCATCGAGAACGACATCAATGACCTGGGCCAGCTGGCCGTGACGCCGGTCGAGCGGCTGCGGGAAATCCTCGCCGCGTCCGGCCGCCGCTTCCGGCTGGCCGACCCGGGCACGTGGCCCCGCCAGGCCCAATTGGCCGCGGCCGGCGAGTGGGCCGCGCTGACACAATTGCAGACGGAGTTGAAGGCCGGGCGAGAAACGCGCTAG
>ERZ724512.336-NODE-336-length-20977-cov-7.627330_pt1 | contig 20977 bp, 23 predicted proteins | sample MGYA00376045_ERZ724512 | MGnify/ENA primary metagenome ERZ724512 (study PRJEB28724, sample SAMN07190883) | activated sludge metagenome | isolation source: activated sludge of sewage treatment plant in Hong Hong | place: Hong Kong | collected 2016-03-17 ... | reverse complement strand
GAATGGCAGGTCACCCGCCGCTATCTCTCCGACGTCTCCATGGACGAACTACGCGCCGTCATCGCCGCTAAACACGCCAGCGCAGCACTGGACAAACAACACCAAATCACCTAGCGTTCAACAAGACTCGTTGATCACGATGCGTGAACCACGCCAGATCCGAAGTCCACCAAATCACGGGACGCTATCCGGTACGGAGCCAGGTATTCGTGGGCGTGCTGGGCGATCACGTTTTGCGCCGCGCTGCCGGTGTATCTCGCATGGTCGTTGCTGATCGTCGCCTTCGAGAAGTCTGACCGGTACGTCGAGGCGGCGGCGGTGACCGCGATCGCCGTGCTTGTTTACGTGTACGCGCTGGTACTCCCGGGCGGGAAGGGGCTCCGCCCCGTCGAGCAGTGGGCCGCCGGCGACGACATCGATCGGACGCATGCACTACAGGCCAGCTACACCTATGTCCGCGGACTGACCGTACGGGCGGTGGTCGTCACCGCCGTCTGGTCCGCGGTGCTGTTCGGTGGTATCGGCATGATCGCCGGAGCCGGCGGGTGGCGGCTCATCCACTACGCGATCCTGGGCGCCGTTGTCGGAACCGCGGGCCAGTTGATCACCGTGCACAGCTACGTCGAGGGAGCGTCGCGGCCGCCCAGGGCCGCTATCGCCGCGGGTACGGACATCGGCGATTCTCTGCCTCGCTCTCGGCCGTCGTTCGGCATGTGGACGAACGCCGCCATGATCGCCGTAGGGTTCGCGTTCGCGGTCTTCGGCGGGATGCTGGGGGCCGTGTTCGATGTGGGCAGCCACGGACCCGGTCTCGCCATCATGATCGGTGCGGTATTGGTGCTCGGGATCGGGCCGTCGGTCTTCACCTCGTATTCGCCGCTGCTGCAACCCGTTCGCGATCTGGCTGAGGGAACCGAACGTGTTGCGGCCGGCGACTACAGCCGCCGGCTGCCGGTGGTTCAGGACGACGACCTCGGTGCGCTGGCGGCGTCGTTCAACCGGATGCAGGCGGGTTTGGTTGAGCGGCAACGACTTCAGGCGGCATTCGGCGCCTATGTCGACCCGGTGCTTGCCCAGCGGTTGCTGGAGCAGGGCGACGAGGTGTTCACCGGGGAGCGCCGGGAGGTGACGGTGATGTTCGTCGACATTCGTGACTTCACCCCGTTCGCGGAGACGCACTCCGCCGAGGACACGGTCGCCCGGCTCAACGCGTTGTTCGCGATCGTTGTGCCTGCTGTCGTCGAGGCCGGCGGGCACGTCAACAAGTTCCTCGGCGACGGAGCCATGGCGGTCTTCGGCGCCCCCAACGATCTCGACGAGCACGGCGATGCGGCGGTGGCGGCCGCGCTGCTGATCCAGCGCCAGGTGACCGAACGCTTCGCCGGCGAACTTCGGATCGGAATCGGAATCAACACCGGCAAGGTGATCGCCGGCACCATCGGGGGCGGGACTCATCTCGAGTTCACCCTGATCGGCGACACGACGAATGTCGCCGCCCGCGTCGAACAACTCACCAAGACCACCGGCGACGCCATTCTTCTCACCCAGCAGACCGTCGACCGCCTGGTGTCCCGACCCGCCGGACTGCAAGACCGGGGACCGCACGCCGTGAAAGGCAAGGCGGCGCCGGTGCAGGTCTTCGGCCTGGCCGTAGGGTGACGCAGCCGCGACCGGCCACATTGAGGCAGACGCCCCATGCGCCGATCTCGGTCGGGCGGAATCCTGGCCCCATGAACACAATTCAGAACCCTCGCGCCGCCGCCGCGGCCGTATCGAGCACCCCGACCCTGCCGTCCGGCCCCGATGAGTCAGTCACTGGTTTCGGGGTGATGGGACTTCCCTTCGCCAGCGGCCACTATCTCGCGTTTCGTGATTTTCCGGCCGCCTCGTTCCGGCCCGGTGCGGCCGGGTACCGGTCGGTGTGGCACCGCGACCCGGCTGGAGCCTGGACGTTCTACGCCACCAGTCCGGCGGAGGAAAGCTGTGCCCGCTACTTCAGCGTGGCCATGGCCAACCCCGCCGTGGTGTGCCCGATCGACATGACATGGCATGGTGACTTCGAACTGAGCATCAAGATCCCCGAAATCCTCACGTGGACAGTCGAACTGCGCCACACGACCGCTACCCGGCTGTTCACCCGGGTGGGCTCGAAACTTCCGGATTCCCTCTCGGTGAACCCGGCCGTGCTCCGCGTCCTGGGCCCGCTAGCGGGTACGGTCCTCGGCGCGGGACGGATTCGGCTGGGCGGCACGATGCCCAACGGTCAACAATTCCGAATTGCGCCGAAGCAATTGTGGGCGGTCTCCGCTACACGAGCGACGCTGGAAGGCCGAGATCTCGGTGACGTCGTCCCATTGCCGGAGCAGGCCCGGCTCGGCGGTTTCTGGGCGCCGCAGCGCGGACTGGCAGTGGTGGGGCAGGGCCGGTTCGACGCCTTCGACCCCGACAGGCACCGCGGTGCGGCAGAGTTGATCTGTCGGCAAGCGCACTGAGGGGGATAATTCGAGCCGATGGATACCGGGACCGGGACTACGCGGGCGGAACTACTGGCCGCCCTGTCGGTGGCGGTCGACCTCGGCCTGGGACAACCAGCCGAACACATGCTGCGATCCGCCCTGATAGCACCCGGATCGCCGACCGGCTCGGCTTGGACGCACGCGAGCGCGGCTGTGTCTACTACACCACGCTCATCATGTGGATCGGCTGTCATGCGGATTCGCACGAGTACGCGCGCTGGTTCGGTGACGACATCGCCGTTCGGCACGACTCCTATCTGGTCGACTGGTCGGGGGTGCCGTACTTCCGGTTCCTGCTGTCCAATGTCGCTAGGGGAGAGGCGCTTTCGCGACGGCTTCTCGTGATGGCGTCGCTGTTCGTCAATGCGCGTGGTCAGTTGTCCCGGCTGATCCACTCGCACTGCTCGTCGGCGGCGCTGCTGGCCGGGCGGATGGGCCTGGGCGCCGATGTCCAGAATGCCCTCGGATTCACCTTCGAACGCTTCGACGGCGGCGGCCTGCCCGCCGGCACGAAGGGCGACGCGATTCCGATCGCGGTACGCATCGCCCAGGTGTCCGACATGGTGGAAGTGCACCATCGCGCGCTGGGTGTCCAGGGCGCCGTGGCGATGGTGCGCGCACGCCGGGGCGGCCAGTTCGATCCCGGCATCGCCGACGTCTTCATCGAAGACGCCGACCGGATCCTCGCCGGCCCGTCAGTGGGCGACACCTGGGATGTGGCGCTGCGCGAGGCGCCCGATCGCGGCGAGAACCTCGACGACGTCGCACTCGACGATCTCCTCGAGGCGCTCGGCGACTTCGTCGACCTGAAATGTCCATTCACACTCGGACATTCGCGTTCGGTGGCCGAGTTGGCGGCAGGCGCAGCGGCCGTCGCGGGACTCGACGAGTCCGACGTCAGGATGATCCGTCGCGCCGGTCACGTTCATGACCTTGGCCGGATCGGCGTATCCAATCAGGTGTGGTCCAAAGCCTCGAAACTGACCGCAGGAGAGTTCGAACGGGTGCGCCTGCATCCCTACCTGACCGTCCGGATTCTCAACCAGGTCGGCGGGCTGCAGGACGTCGCGACCCTCGCCGGAAACCACCACGAATGCGTGAACGGGACCGGCTACCCGCGCGGACTGACCGGGGCGGCCCTTGCGCTCCCGGATCGCATCCTGGCCGCCGCCGTCGGTTACCAGTCGGCACGGGAGCCGCGGCCGTACCGGGCGACGATGTCGGCCGGCGACGCCGAACGCCGACTCCGCGCCAGGGTCGACGCCGGGGAACTGGACGCGGCGGCGGTCGAGGCGGTCCTGGTCGCCGCCGGACACCGGGGTCGTCGCACACATCCGAGGCCGGACGGGCTGACGCCACGTGAGATCGAGGTACTGCGCCTGGTGGCCACCGGAGCGTCGAACCGGGAGATCGCCGCGAAGCTCGTCATCAGCGAGAAGACCGCGCGCAACCACGTCGAGCGAACCTACGCCAAGATCGGTGTGTCCAACCGGATCGGCGCCAGCATGTACGCGCTGCAGAACGGATTGGCCGCGCAGTGATTTGAGGCAGCCGCCTCATGTGCCGAGTGCACCCGGCGCGCCAGCATTGTCCACATGACAACGACAATCCAACCCGTCGGCACCGCCACCCGCTGGTGGGTGCTCGCCTACGGGATCCTTTGCTACACAGCGTTCCTCGCCTCGTTCGGTTATGCCGTCGCATTCGTCCTCGGCATCGGCGTCCCAAGGACCGTCGACCACGGAATCGCAGCCCCGTCCGCCCCGGCGGCGGTCGTGATCGACCTCGCGCTGCTGGCTGCCTTCGCCGCCCAGCACAGCATCATGGCCAGGCCGGCCTTCAAGCGATGGTGGACGCGGATCGTGCCACCGCCGATCGAACGCAGCACCTTCGTCCTCGCGGCGAGCGCGGTGCTGGGGCTGTTGTGCTGGCAGTGGCGAACGGTCGACGGAATCGTGTGGGATATCGATCAGCCGATCGCCCGCGCGGCGGTCTGGACGGTCGCCGCAGCGGGCTGGCTTACCGTGCTCGCCACCACCTTCATGATCAACCACTTCGAATTGTTCGGTCTGCGTCAGGTTTTCGCGCGCTGGCGGGGCCGGCGGATCGCCGAGACCGGGTTCCGCACCCCGCTGCTCTACCGGGTGGTCCGGCATCCGATGATGCTGGGCTTCCTGCTCGCGTTCTGGGCCGCGCCCACGATGACCGCGGGCCACCTTCTCTTCGCATCGGTGACGACGGTTTACATCCTGGCCGCCATCCGACTGGAGGAGCGCGATCTGTCCACCTCGCTCGGTGAGCCGTACCGCCGATACCGCCGTGAGGTGCCGATGGTGGTTCCGAACGGCCGGTGTCGCCGTCAGTGAGGCGACTGTTTTCGCAGTCGACCCCTCGTCAGTTCGCGTGTAACATGTGTACACATGAGTACACATAGCTTGCGGGATCTTCGCGGCAGCCTGGGCGCGGTCGTACGGGCGGTCGCCGCGACGGGCGAGGAAGCCATCATCACCGACAGCGGTACCGAAGTCGCGGTGATCATCAGCCTGGCCGACTATGAACGGCTGCATGAGCACGCAGATGTTGTCGATGCGCTCCGGTTGCGCGAGTTGCGATCGACCTCGTTTCATGTGGTGTCTCTCGCGGAGATGCTCGATGAGCTCGGTGTCGATGCGGACGCGTTCGCGGCCGGATGAGAATCTCGTTCCACCCTGACGTGCTCAAGCAGTTGCAACGGCTTCCGCGTGCCGAGTTGGAGAAGGCCCTGCAGGTGATCATCGGCCTGACCCACGATCCGAGGCCGCTCAATGCAAAGAAACTCGTTGGAAACCAACATGATTGGCGTGTCCACTTCGGACAACACCGGGTGGTGTACTCGATCGACGATGCTGCCGGTGAGGTAACGGTGTTCAACGTCGCCAAGCGCAGCGACGCCTATCGCTGAGCCCCCGGTTCCGCGACCGCCCGGATATCATGATCAGCCCCGGCGTCGTCCGCAAGATCGACCCGGTCGCGTTCTTCGCTAGGCGGTCCGGCGAATGCCGCGCTTGAGCAGGAGTTCGCGCTCGGACTCGGACAGGCCGCCCCAGATGCCGTACGGCTCGCCGACGCCCAGGGCGTGCGAGCGGCACTCGGCGATCACCGGGCAGCGCCGGCACATCTCCTTGGCTCGCATCTCGCGCTGGGCGCGGGCCCGGCCGCGCTCACCGTCGGGGTGGAAGAACATGGCGGAGTCGACACCACGGCAAAGGCCCTGCATCTGCCAATCCCAGATGTCGGCGTTGGGGCCGGGGAGTTCCTGCGGCTGGGGCATGAGGACGTTCCTTCCTGGATTTCCCTCTGCGCCCACGCAATTCGGCGTGAAAACGTGCAGAGGGTTGGTAAAGGCTCTGAACGGTCCGAGTGCTGTCGCCGATGACTACTCGTGTCCTCAACGTAGGGGCAGCTATGAAAGCCCGTCAATACCGGACATATGTGCGGAATGTCCCATCGGCAGGTCGAGAATTTACGTCACGTTCATCCTTTTGTACGTTTCGTCGCGCGTTCGGTGATACCGCCGATCTGGTGATCTTGAATTCGTCCAGTTCGGACCGGAATGGAGACTCGAACGCACGGTCGCCGATCGGCGGGCAGTTGACATGGATGTAACACCACGACGACAAACTGTTAACCGTGCCCCAGCTGACAGCCGCCGCGTTCGGCGACAACCCTGCGCTGTGGCCGTTGCCGCCCGCCGAGACAGCCGAGCAGCGCTGGCTCCGGGCAGTTGCCGCCGGCGGTCAGGGCCACTACGCGACGGCGTTCGCGGAACTCGCCGAATTGCGCCGGTCGGCCACGGGCCCTCTGCTGTCGCTGGCGCACAGCACCCATGGGTCGCTGCTGCGGCAACTCGGCTGGCATGTCCGGGCGCGCGGGTGGGACGGCCGGGCTCTCGCGCAGGCGGGAGTCGAACCGCAAGCCCGCGCCGACGCCTTGGTCGGCCTGGCCGCCGACGCCCTCGGGGTGGGCCGGTTCACGACGTCGGCCTGCCTGCTCGATCAGGCCGCGGACCTCGCCGGCCCCCCGCGACTCGAGGTGCGGCTGGCGTGGGTCCGCGCCGAGTTGGCCATGGCGACCGGCGACGGGACCGCGGCCGTCACCCACGCGCGCCGCGGCGTCGAACTCGCCGGCCGGCAGGCCTCGGTGCGCCACCGGACAAAGAGCGATGTGGTGCTCGCCGCGGCGCTGTGTTGCGCCGGCCGACTCGACGAGTCGCGTGCCCTTGCCGCCGATCTGATGGCGCGGACCGCCGAGCATGGTCTGATCCCGCTGCAATGGGCAGTCGCGAGCCTGCTCACCGGGGTCGGCGGCAGTCCCGATTCGGCCAGCGTGCGGGATGCCGCGGCCGCCCTCGTCGAACACCGGGGCGGACACTGGCGCCGCGCTTAACGGATGGTCCGACTCGGTGTCGTTATTGTTTAGCTGAGCCCGACCGCCGGCATGTGTCCGGTCGTAACGTTGGAGATACCGCCGTCGATGACAATTCCAGGAGAACGTCTCGACGCCGTCGTTGCTGAAGCGGTGGCCGGCGACCGTGACGCGCTCCGGGAAGTGTTGGAGACCATCCGTCCGGTCGTGGTCCGGTATTGCCGGGCCCGGGTCGGAACCACGGAGCGAAGTGGTCTTTCGGCTGACGATGTGGCTCAGGAGGTTTGTTTGGCCGCCATGATGGCGCTGCCACGGTATCGCGATCAGGGACGCCCGTTCCTCGCTTTCGTGTACGGCATCGCAGCGCACAAGGTTGCTGACGCGCACCGCGCCGCCGCCCGGAACCGTGCCGAGCCGACGGAGGTCGTGCCAGAGCGGTTCGACGCCGCGGCGGGTCCCGAACAGCTCGCCATCAACGCCGACTCCGCCGCGCGGATGGACGCACTGCTCAGCGTGCTGCCGGACAAGCAGCGCGAGATCCTGATCCTGCGCGTGGTGGTCGGGCTGTCGGCCGAGGAGACCGCCGACGCCGTCGGCAGCACCCCGGGCGCCGTCCGCGTCGCCCAGCACCGCGCGCTGGCCAAACTGAAGTCGGAGATAGCGACCACGGGATACGACTCGACGGGATACGGCTATGCCTGATTTCGAGTCGCTGGAGGCCATCGCACAGTCCGACGCACTCCTGGATGCCATCGCCGGTGAACGCCGCTTCAGCCCGGGCGATCCCGACGAGCAGGCGCTGGTGTCGCTGCTCGAAGGGTGGCGGGACGGTGTCCGCCGACCGCCGATCGATCATGTCTTCAGCGAGCAGGATGCCGCGACCGCCCTGCAGCAGGGCCGCCTCAAGGGACCCGAAGAGTCCGTCCGCACCAAGAACTCGGGCCGGCGGGGTCTGACCCTCGTCGCGTCCACCGCGGCCGCCGTCCTCGCCATCGGCGGGTTCGCCGGCGTGATCGCCGGATCGGGCCCGGGCGATTCGCTCTACGGGATAAAGACCGCGCTGTTCGGCGAGAAGAGTTCGGTGCGCGACGACCGGGTGGCGCTGGCCGCGCAGACCGAGATGGCGCAGGTCCAGCAGCTGATCGACACCGGCGACTGGGAGGAGGCGCAGCAGAAGCTGCAAGCCGTCAGCACCCAGGTGCAAAGCGTCGACGACGTCGGCACCAAGACGGACCTCATCCAGCAGTGGAACGAGCTCAGCGTCAAGGTCGGCACGCGCGATGCCGCGGCGACCCTGCCGCCGGTGGCGCCCGGCGAGCCGACCGCGCCGCCGCCGCCCGGTGTGACCCTGCTGGAGTTGCCGGCCACCACCACGACCACCACGGGCGAGGCCACCACGTCCGCGGAGACTCCGACGACGTCGGCAGAGTCGGCCACCACGTCGGCGGAGACCACGACCCCGGCCACGTCGGGGGAGTCGGCCACCACCACGTCGCCGTCCGCGCCGGCGACCACCACCTCCGGCTCGCCGTCGGCGGCGACGACCTCGCCATCGGCTGCGACGACCTCGCCGTCCGCGGCGGCGGCTACCACAACGGCGCCGGTGACCACCTCCGCGCCGGCGTCCACCTCGCCGAAGGCGGCGACGACCACCGTTGCCACGACGACGACTGCGCCGACGACCCCACTCTCGACAACCGCTCCGACGACACCGTCGACGACCGCCCCCAGAGCGGCGGCCTCCACCAGCGCGGCGCCGACGTCAGTTCCGGCAACGACGTCCGCCTCGGCGGCGCCGGCTCAAGCCGCCACGACGACGGCGATCACCACGGCGACGGTGGCGCCGAGCCCGGAGTCGACGCCGACGCGCCAGCAGGAAGTGATAACGACGACGACGGTGCCGGGCGTCAGCCCTTAGCGGTATCCGTCGCTTTCGGAGGCGGCCTCGTTTAGGGACGCATCGGCGTATCCGCGACAGTAATCCCACGTCACGTACGTGTCGGGTTCGGGATCGTAGGCCGGTTCGTGAGGCCGCACGGTGCCGTCGACGAGCAGCTGCAGCAGGTTGGCCCGCAGCATGTCCCAGTCGTGATAGTGGTCCTGCTGGCATTCGTCACAGCAGACGACCAGCCCGCGGATTCCCTTGTGCGCCAGCAATGCCTCGTAGACGGCGAGGTCGGCCAGGTCGGCTTCGACGGCGGCGCGCTCCTGGGGGTCCAGCGGCTGCCCCGGCTCGATCGCGTCGAGAGCCGAGGTCGGGTCGCAGGGGTCGTCGGCGAACGGGTCCGGCGGCAAACCCGGAGGCAGGTGGTCGCGCACGGTTCCACAGTACGCAGCGCCATCGGATTCGCGCCAGCTGACACCTCCCCGACGCCCGCGGCCCGGCGGGATCCCTTATTCGTCGGCCGAGCCGATAGGATTAGCCATCCCTATCGACGGAGGTCATTCATGGAGGCGCGTATGTCCGGCCTGCTCGACGACACCGTGCCGACGGGTGGGGACGATCCGCACAAGATCGCGATGCTGGGCCTCACGTTCGACGACGTCCTGCTGCTGCCCGCCGCCTCCGACATCATCCCGGCCGCCGCCGACACCTCCAGCCAGCTGACCCGCCGGATCCGGCTCAAGGTCCCGCTGGTGAGCTCGGCGATGGACACCGTCACCGAGGCCCGGATGGCTATCGCCATGGCGCGGGCCGGCGGCATGGGCGTGCTGCACCGGAACCTGCCCGTCACCGCACAGGCCGGCCAGGTCGAGACCGTCAAACGCTCCGAGGCCGGCATGGTCACCGATCCGGTCACCTGCTCGCCGGACAACACCCTGGCCGAGGTCGACGCGATGTGCGCCCGGTTCCGGATCTCCGGCCTGCCCGTCGTCGACAAGGACGGCTCCCTCGTCGGCATCATCACCAACCGCGACATGCGTTTCGAGGTCGACCAGAACAAGCCGGTGTCCGAGGTCATGACCAAGGCGCCGTTGATCACCGCGCGTGAGGGTGTGTCCGCCGACGCGGCCCTGGGGCTGTTGCGCCGCAACAAGATCGAGAAGCTGCCGATCGTCGACGGCAACGGCAAGCTCACCGGCCTGATCACGGTCAAGGATTTCGTCAAGACCGAACAGCATCCCGACGCCACTAAGGACAGTGACGGCCGGCTGCTCGTCGGCGCGGCCGTCGGCGTCGGTGATGACTCCTGGGTGCGGGCCATGGCTTTGGTCGACGCCGGGGTGGACGTCCTGGTCGTCGACACCGCGCACGCGCACAACCGGCGTGTTCTGGACATGGTCGGAAAGCTGAAGGCCGAGGTCGGCGCCCGCGTCGACGTGATCGGCGGCAACGTCGCCACCCGTGGCGCCGCGGCCGCGCTCGTCGACGCGGGTGCGGACGCGGTCAAGGTCGGGGTGGGCCCCGGCTCGATCTGCACCACCCGCGTCGTCGCCGGCGTGGGCGCCCCGCAGATCACCGCCATCCTCGAAGCCGTCGCGGCCTGCGCACCCGCGGGCGTCCCGGTGATCGCCGACGGCGGCCTGCAGTACTCCGGCGACATCGCCAAGGCGCTGGCGGCCGGGGCGTCGACGGCGATGCTCGGGTCGCTGCTGGCCGGCACCGCCGAATCCCCGGGCGACCTGATCTTCGTCAACGGCAAGCAGTTCAAGAGCTATCGCGGGATGGGGTCGTTGGGAGCCATGCAGGGCCGCGGGGAAGGCAAGTCCTTCTCCAAAGACCGCTACTTCCAGGACGACGTGCTCTCCGAGGACAAGCTGGTTCCCGAGGGCATCGAGGGCCGGGTGCCGTTCCGCGGGCCGCTGTCCACCGTCATCCATCAGCTCACCGGCGGTCTGCGGGCGGCCATGGGTTACACGGGGTCGCCGACCATCGAGCACTTGCAGCAGGCGCAGTTCGTCCGGATCACCGCCGCGGGGCTTAAGGAAAGCCATCCCCACGACATCGCGATGACGGTCGAAGCCCCGAACTACTACGCGCGCTAGGGGAAACAGTCATGCGCGACACGGTTGAAATCGGCATGGGCAGAACCGCTCGCCGCACCTACGAACTCCACGACATCGCGATCGTGCCGTCGCGCCGGACCCGGTCGTCGAAGGACGTGTCGACGGCATGGCAGCTCGACGCGTACCGCTTCGACATCCCGGTGGTCAGCCACCCCACCGACGCCGTGGTGTCGGTCGAGTCAGCGATCGAACTCGGCCGGCTCGGCGGGCTCGGGGTGCTCAACGGCGAAGGCCTGATCGGGCGGCACGCCGACGTCGCGGACAAACTCGCCGAGCTCGTCGAGGTGGCCGCCAATGATCCCGACCCGGCTGCGCCGATCCGTCTGCTGCAGAAGTTGCATGCAGCGCCGCTGAACCTCGACCTGCTGGGAGAGGCGGTATCCCGTATCCGCGAGGCCGGGGTCACCACCGCGGTGCGGGTCAGCCCGCAGAGCGTCCGGGCGCTGACACCCACGCTGCTGGCCGCCGGCATCGACCTGCTGGTCATCCAGGGCACCATCATCTCCGCCGAACGCGTCGCCTCGGACGGTGAGCCGCTGAACCTCAAGACGTTCATCTCCGAGCTGGACGTCCCGGTCGTGGCCGGCGGCGTGCTGGACCACCGCACCGCGCTGCACCTGATGCGGACCGGAGCGGCCGGCGTCATCGTCGGCTACGGGTCGACGGCCGGGGTGACCACCAGCGACGAGGTGCTGGGCATCAGCGTGCCGATGGCAACCGCGATCGCCGACGCCGCCGCGGCCCGGCGCGAATACCTCGACGAGACCGGCGGCCGGTACGTCCACGTGCTCGCCGACGGTGACATCCACACCTCGGGTGATCTGGCCAAGGCGATCGCTTGCGGCGCGGACGCCGTCGTGCTCGGCCCGCCGCTGGCGGTGGCCGACGAGGCGCCCGGCGACGGCTGGTTCTGGCCGTCGGCGGCCGCGCATCCGTCGCTGCCGCGCGGCGCCCTGCTCGACGTCGCGGTGGGGGAGCGCCCGTCGTTGGCGCAGGTGCTGGGCGGGCCGTCGGACGATCCGTTCGGATCGTTGAATCTGGTTGGCGGACTTCGCCGTTCGATGGCCAAGGCCGGTTACTGCGACCTCAAGGAGTTCCAGAAGGTCGGCCTGACCGTCGGTTCCTAGGCTCGCTTCACGCTTCCCGAAAGTCTCGGTGAGTGGGACTTGTGGTTGCTCATGGTTAACCGTTTGTTCACTGTGAGCTGTCCCACACCACCGGAAGAGGAAGTAGTCGATGAGTTCAAGCAGAGGCCGGGTGCTCCGCGCCTTCGGCGTCGCGCTGACCGCGATCGTGCTCGCGATCGGGTTCGCATTCCCCGCGGCGGCCGCCGAAGCGATGCGGGTGACGTTCGTTCGTCACGGCCAGTCGTACGGAAACGCCTCGGGGTTGATCGATACCAAGACCCCCGGCCCCGATATCACCGAGCTGGGGCAGCAGCAGGCCGAGGCGGTGGTCGGCACGCTCGGCTACCACAACTACGACGCCATCTACGCGTCGCAGATGGTGCGCACCCAGCAGACCGCGGCTCCTATGGCGGACTACCTGCGGCTGCCCGTCACGGTTCTGCCCGGCATCCAGGAGATCGAGGCCGGTGTCTTCGAGGGCACGCCCGAATCCCAGGCGGCGGCCGGTTACGGCCGGGTCCTGGCCGGCTGGGCGCTGGGCGGCGCGCAGGGGATGGGGGTCACGATGCCCGGTACTACGCTCAACGGCTACGGGTTCGACGCCCGGATGGACCAGGCGATGCAGACCATCTACGACAACGGCGACCGCAACTCGGTCGTGTTCTCCCACGGTGGCGCGATCATGTTCTGGACGATGATGAACGCACAGAACCTGACGCAGGCCCAGAAGCTCACCTTGCTGCAGACCGCCCCGCTGAAGAACACCGACTACGTGGTCGTCGAGGGCAACAACGAGGACGGCTGGACGCTGGTGAACTGGAACGGGCAGCAGTTCAGCCCCGACCGCACCCTGGCCGCGGAGTTCGCGGTCCAGTTGCGCACGCTGACCCGGCAGTTCGCGGCGTCGGCCACGAAGATCGTGCAGGCCATCGCGTCGTTCGACTTCCCGGCGATCGTCAAGGCGGTCGGTGAGGGCATCTCCGACAGCGTGTACTCGGTGGTGAAGTTCGGTCGGGCCATGGTCACCAAGGTCATCGCGGATATCACCGCCGGACAGTCCCCGACGCCGGCGCCCGCCTCGGTGGCGCCCGCCACGCTCGCTCGGGCCACGACAGCGGCGACCGAGGTGAGCGACATCGATAGCGATGCGGCGGACAACCGTGACGCCTCCACCGGTGCGGCCGCTACCGGTGACGCCGGCAAGGCCGTGGTGAAGCTGCGCGCCGTCGAGGCCAAGGACGAGCCCGCCGAGCCCACCGTCAAGGTCGAGGACGAGGTGGCTGCCGATGTCACGGACGAGCCCGTCGTCGACAGCAAGGACGAGCCCGTCGTCGCCGAGGACACGACCGACGAGACCACGGCCGAGGTGAAGGACGAGACCGCCGCCAACGCCGAGACCGAGGTCAAGGCCGACAGCACGACCGAGGTCGACAACACCTCGTCGCCGGCGAAGTCCGACGACACGGCCGGCTCGCCGGCCGCGACCGACAGCGGCGCGGAGCACCGCGACGCCGCGTGACGCGGTAGCCGTATCGACAGGAGCAGCCGGTCCCTTCCCCTCGAGGTGGAAGGGACCGGCTGCCGCCGTTCTACAGTGAGACCGTGCAGGAGGCGCCGACGTCCATGGTGGCCCGGGTCGCGATGATCATGAACGTGTTCGACCGCACCGGCCGGGCTCAGCGTCTCGATCAGGTGGTGACCCAGACCGGCCTGCCCCGCTCGTCTGTGCACCGCATCCTCACCCAGCTGCACGATGCCCGGCTGCTCGAACGCGGACCGGACGGGTATCGCGTTGCGGCGTCGTCAGTTTCGGGCCCCCGCGATCAATCCCTGCTGCGCAGTGCGGCCTCGCCGGTGCTGGAACGACTGAACGCGGACACCTCGCTGGTGGTGCACCTCGGAGTGCTCACCGGCGCCGAGGTCGTGTACCTCGACAAGGTTTCCGGTGGCAGCGGAGTGGCGGTACCCACCCGGGTCGCCGGCCGTACCCCCGCGCATGCCAGTGCGCTCGGGAAGGCCATGCTGGCCACCGTGCCCGCCGAGGTGCTCGACAGGATGTTGGGACCGACCCTTCCGAAGAGCACCCCGGCCACCATCGCCGATCGGCCCACGCTGCACCAGGAGCTGGCCCGGATCAGATCCCGGCACGGCCTCGCCTACGACGACCAGGAGCTCGCCGTCGGCCTGGCCAGCGTCGCGGCCCCGATCACGTTGGCCGACGGCGAGGTCGCGGGCATCTCACTCACCGGGGCCATGTCCGCGCACCGACTGACCCGGATGGCACCGTTCCTCACCCGCGCGGCACGCGGCATCTCCGAACGGATCGGCCGGGGCGGTGCGGCGCTGGGCCGCGCCGCCACCGTCACCGACGACATGCTGTCGCGTGTCCTGCGGACGTTGTCGTCCGACGACTGGGTCTGATCTACCAAATCAGGTGGTCGACGTCGAGGCCTAGCGCGAATCGGCCCGCCACCGCCAGAACCTGATCGACCTTGCTGGACACGTGCATCCGGGCGGTCTGCACATCACGCCAAACACGTTCCAGCAGAACACCGTCGGTGCCTTCGCCCGGTTTGACCGCCACGGCTCCCACGGCACGCGCGGCGCGTTCGGCCGCCATCACCTGGTCGCGGCGGGTGCGCAACATCAATGCGGAGTCCGGGTAGCCGTCCGCGGTGACGCACTCCACCAGATCGGCCATGTTGCGACCGACCTGGCGGATCGACAGTTCGACATCGCTGCGGCACAACGCGAACTCGTCGAGCGGCTCCGACGGCTGCGGCTGCCGGGCCGCCAGCACCCGCTGTGCCGCACCCAGCAGCGGCAGCGTCCCGGCCAGGGTGAACATCGCCGGCTGCGGCAACCGATCGAGCGCGGGCACCCCGTCGAAACTCAGGTTGAGCCAGCTGAATGCCCGGTGGTCCGGCACGAACGCCTCGGTGACGACGACGTCGTCGGCGCCGATTCCCCTGAGTCCCAACCCGTTCCACGTCTTCTCGACGACGTAGTCGGATCGCGGCAACAACACGGCCAGAAAATCCTGGGCCGCTCCGTCGGCATCGACGCGCAGCGCGGCTACGCACAACCACGATGCATGCGGCGCGCCGATGCACCGGCTCCAGCGGCCCGTCAGCCGGAAGCCGCCCTCGACACGGTCGAGGCGTCCCGTCGGCGCATACGACGCACAGAGCAGGGCGTGTGGATCGGATCCCCAGATGTCCCGCAGGACGCGCTCGTTGCGCACCGACAGGCCCCAGTTGTTGACCGCCAGCCAGCCGGCGAGCCAACCCGTCGACACACAGGCCGACGCCAACTCGCGGGTGGCGGTCAGGTAGCCCTCCGGATCCTCTAGCCCGCCGAAAGCGGCCGGCTTCAGCAATGCGAAGTACCCCGCGTCGTGCAGTTCGGCGATCAGGCGGGAGTCAACCGCGCCGGTACGGTCGACCTCCTCGGCGGAGGCGGCGATGGCAGGCAACAGGGCGCGGACCGATTCGACCACCGAACGCCGCCTTACCCGCGAAGTGCCTCGTGCCACGATCAGTGCATACCATTTGTCGCGGAACCGGGAGGTGGGTATGGCGCAGTCGACGGCCACGCTGGACGTGGCGCACGCGCTGTTCGCCCGGTATAAGACCGAATCGTTTGCCGCGCTGCGTGATTCGTTGCCATCCAGGCCCGCTGAGTACGTCGCCGTGGTGTGTGAACTGGCGGCGCTCGACGGTTCCCTCGGCTGGCTGGCCGCCATGTTCGGCTCGACCGCCGGCGCGGCCGACGGTCTGATCGCCCCGAGTGCGCGCGGCACCGGCGTCGTGCGGGACGGCCGGCTCACCGGGCGGTGGGACTGCGTCGTCGGAGCCCGCTACGCCGATCTTCTCCTGTTGTCGGTCGACGACGGGTCCGGCGTACTAGTGCCGGCCGTACCGGGCCCGGCCGTGCACATCGAACCCGCGCCGGGTTCCGTCGGCCTCGACGGGGCTGGCATCTGTGCCGTGACGGTCACCGAACTGGCGGTTGCCGCCGGCGATCTGCGCCCGCCTGACCCACGGCTGGCGGCGGGCGCGGCGGCGGCGGTGATCGGGTGCGCGGACGGTGTCTGGCGCAGTCACGTCGAGCGGGTGCGCGCACGGCTGACCGTCTTCCACGGCGGTGACGAGGTGACCGACGACGCCGCGGCTCAGGTCGCTAGGGCGGCGTCCGACATCGACGCATCCGCACTGCAGATCATCGCCGCGCTCGATGGTGCGGCGGAGCTTTCGGGGTGGGCCTATCGCCAAGCGGTGGCCCGGGCCCACGGGGCGGCCGACCGGCTGCTCGCGAACAGTCGGCATGCCCTGGATGCCGCGGATCCGGTCAGCCTGCGCTGGCGCGACGTCCAGGCCGGCCGTCGGCTCGCGGATGCCGTCATCACCCGCGGTTAGGCCGTGATTTGCCGCACTTTGCGGTTAGCCGATCACCCCGCCGACGAGGTGACCGATCGCGTACGTGATCGCCAACGCCAGTGCGCCGCCGACGACATTGCGCATGATCGCGCGTGGCACCTCCGCACCCCCCAGTCGTGCCGAGACCGCGCCGGTGATCGTCAGCGCGACCAGCACTGCAGCCGCCGTCACCGGAATCCGTAAATCGGTCGGGGGCAACAGAATTGCCACAAGGGGCAGCAGCGCGCCAACGGTGAAGGCCAGCGCGGAGGACACCGCGGCAAGCCACGGGTTGGTGAGTTCCTCGGGATCGATGCCCAGTTCGACCTCGGCGTGCGCGGCGAGCGCGTCATGCTTCGTCAGCTCCTCGGCCGCCGAGCGCGCGGTGTCCGGCGACAACCCCTTGGCCTCGTAGAGTGCGGCCAGCTCGTCGAGCTCTCCGGTGGGGTCCTGTCGGAGCTCGCGGCGTTCCTTGCTCAGCAGCGCCCGCTCGGTGTCGCGCTGGGTGCTCACCGAGACGTACTCGCCCAACGCCATCGAGACCGCTCCCGCCGCCAGGCCCGCCGCGCCGGCGGTCAGGATGGGAGCGCGCTCGATTGTGGCGGCGGCGACGCCGACGACGATGCCCGCCGTCGAGACGATCCCGTCGTTGGCGCCCAGCACGCCGTCGCGCAGCCAATTCAGTTTCGACGAAACCGATCCGGTGTGCGGTTCGCTGGGGTGAGTCTGCCTCGGCACCTTCGAAAGACTAGTTCAACCGTGTCTATGCGCCGGGAAAGTTCAGGGTGAAGGTCGCGCCGCCGCCCGGTGTGGGTGCGACGCTGACGTTGCCTCCGTGCGCCTGCGCGATCTCGCGCACCAGCGCCAGCCCGAGGCCGTAGCGCTTCCTGCCACCCGGGTGGTCGCCGTGGGCGAACCGCTCGAACAGCCGGTCGATGCCGCCGGGGTCGACACCCACACCGTCGTCGCGGACGTCGACGGCGACTCCGGTGGCGGTCCGGTACAGCCGCACCGTCACTGTGCCACCGGGACGTTGATGATCGAGCGCGTTGTCGACGAGTGCGCCGAGTGCGCGCCGTAGGGCGGGGGCCGCGCCGAGCACTTCGACCGGAGCCGCGCCCTCGGCGATGTCGGTCCGCAATGTCACCCCCGCCGCATCGGCGAGTCCGGCGAAGTCGGCGGTGACGCGCGTCGCGACCTCGGCGAGGTCAACACGTTCGCGCGCCGCCGCACCTGCGCTCATCGCCGCCGACGCGAGCAGATCCTCGACCACCTCGCCGAGCGCGCGGGTGTCGGACATCAGAGCGGCGACCTGCTCGGCGAGATCGGGCGTGCTGCTGACGTCGGGCCGGCGGGCCAGCAGCTGCGCCCGGGTGTGCAACACGGTCAACGGTGCCCGCAACTCGTGGGAGGCGTCGGCGACGAACCGCCGCTGAAGTGCCAGCGCCTGCGACAGCGGGCGGATGGAGCGGCGAGTGAGCATGGCCACCACGGCGACCGACGCGAGAATTCCCGCCAGTTCGGCGATTCCGAGCGATGCCAGCAACCGATTTCGGCTCGTCCGGTACGGCTGCAGGTCGAGCAGGGCCGCGACACGACCGCGCGCGGTGTCGACGACGTAGGCGCGGTGATCACGTCCGTCGATCTGCAGCTCCGTGAAGCCCGCCGGTCCGGAGAGCAGCTGCGTCACGCCGTCGGCGTCTGTGCTGGCCGAAACGCCGCCGCCGGGGCTGCGCATCGCCAGGATCATTCCCGGCGGTGGGTCGGTCACGTCGTCGGCCGTCGTCGCCACCGATACCAGCTGCGTGTCGATCTGGCGGTTCTGCATCCGGACGTCGACGGCGAACCCGACGCCGCCCACGATCAGCAGCACCAGTGCGAGCGCCGCGGCCGCCTGGATTGCCGCGGTGCGGCCGGCCCGGTGGACGACTCTGATGTCGGCGGGCGGTGTCCCGGGGCTCACTGAGTCCCGAATCGGTAGCCGGTGCCGTGCACGGTGTCGACGACGCGCTTGCCGAGCTTGCGCCGCAGGTAGTGCACGTAGGTGTCCACGACTCCGGGCGTGTCGGCGTCGCCGAACACGGCCGTCATCAGCTGCCCGCGGGTGAACACCCGGCGCGGTGAGGTCATCAGGACGGCCAGCAGGTCGGCTTCGCGCCGCGACAGTTCCACCGGATGGTCGAGGGCGTCGCCCGTGACGTTCAGTGACAGCCGATCCAGTGTCAGTCCGCCGGCCCGCAGCGTCTGAGCCCCGGTCGGGCGCCGGAGCAGCGCGCGAACCCGCGCCAGCAGCTCGGCGACGTCGAAGGGCTTCACCAGGTAGTCGTGTGCGCCGGCGTCGAGACCCTCGACCCGGTCTTCGACGGCGCCGCGGGCGGTGAGCAGCAGGGTCGGTGTTTCGATTCCGCGGGCCCGCCAGACCGACACCAACTCCGCGCCCTCGAGGACGGGCAGGCCGCGATCGACGATGGCCGCGTCGTAGTCGCCGCGCAATCCGCGATGCAGACCTTGCTGCCCGTCGTGCGCGACATCGACCGCATAACCCTCGGCGCTGAACAATTCGGCGAGCAGAGCGGCCAGGTCCCGGTCGTCTTCGACGATCAGCAGCGTTGGCGCGTCGTGCTGCCGGTGCATTCACAAAGCCTGCCATGCCGGTTCTTATAGGCCTCGAAGAATCACCAGCCACGATCCTCGTCATGGACAAACCCCATCCCGGTTTCCGCCGTGCCGCAGCGGTCTCCTGGACCCTGGCCGGTGTCGGAGCCGCCGGTGTCGTCGGAGCGTCGCTGCTGGCCTGGGCCGACACGCTGGAGAAGCAGGCCGATGCCGCGATGCCGGCATCGGTCGCCCAACTCCCGGAGGCCACCCTGGCGGAGGAGCCGACCACCACCACCTCGGTGCCGCCCATCTACGCGCCCAGGATGCACACCCGATCGCGCGGCTCGTGACGGTCATGTCGTTGCCCACCGACCACCCGGTCGACGAGGCCACCTGGTCACGGTGGAGCACGTTCGTGCACGTGGTGGTGACCGATCCGGCGGCGCTGCCGGCGGCGCGTCGTGAGGTCGACACCGAGATCGACGCGATCGACGCCGTGGCGTCGCGGTTCCGGGCCGACTCCGAGATCAGTGCGCTGTCGAGGTCGGCGGGCCGGGCCACACCGGTCAGCCCGCTGCTGGCCGAACTGATCGGCGCGGCGCTGGAGGCGGCCCGCCGGACCGGCGGCGCGGTGGACCCGACGGTCGGCGGGGCGCTCATCGCGCTGGGTTACGACGACGCGGTGCCCGACCGGGTGGAACATGTCGTCCCCTCGGCGACAGTTTCGGCCCGGTGGACGATGGTCGGCCTGGACGGAGACCGTGTCACGGTGCCCGCGGGGGTGACGCTGGATCTGGGCTCCACCGCCAAAGCGATTGCGGCGGACCGCTGTGCGCAGCGGGCGTTCGAGGCGACCGGCTGCGGCGTCCTGGTGAACCTGGGCGGGGACATCGCCACCGCCGGGCCGGCCCCCGACGACGGATGGCACGTGCTGGTACAGGACACGGACGAGGATCCGGGCAGCGCGGTCACCATCGGCACGGCGTGCGGTCTGGCGACGTCGAGCACGGTGCGCCGGCGCTGGCTGCGCGACGGGGACATCGCCCACCACATCATCGACCCCCGCAGCGGGCTGTCCGCCGAACCGGTGTGGCGCACGGTGTCCGTCGTCGCACCGAGTTGCTACCAGGCCAACACGCTCAGCACCGCCGCGATCGTGTGGGGCGCCGATGCCGTCGATCGGCTGCGCGGCACGGGGCTGCCGGCCCGGCTCGTCGACCGACACTTCCACGAACACGTCCTCGGCGGCTGGCCGCCTGCGGCGAGGCGATGATGGACCAGGCGGTGTGGGCATTGGCCCGGGGCAGCGGCATCGTCGCGCTGTTGTTCTGCACCATTTCCGTGGCGCTGGGAATCACCGTCCGGTCCGGACGGCCGATGGGCCGGTTACCACGTTTCGGCGTCGTCGACGTACACCGGTTCGCGTCGCTGTATGCGGTCGTGCTCGTTGTGATGCACGTCGGCCTGCTGCTGGCAGATCCCTACGCCCAACTCCGGCTCGTCGACCTGGTCGTGCCGTTCGTCGGGAATTACCGGCCGCTGTGGCAGGGCCTGGGCACGCTGGCCGCCGAGCTCATGGTCGTGCTGGTGGTCACCAGCCTGCTGCGGCACCGGCTCGGTCTACGCGCCTTCCGTGTCGTGCACTGGGTGGCCTACCTCCTGTGGCCCATCGCGTTCGTGCATGCGCTGGGCAATGGCACCGACGCGGCGCACGGATGGTTCCTGTCGTTCGCCGCCCTGTGCGCGCTGACCGTGGCGGTGAGCCTGATCTGGCGGCTGCGAGCCGACTACACCGAGTACTCGACGGCGCGGATTGGATTGCGCCGGTGACCATTTCGGAGCAACTAGGACAGCAGGCGCCCGTCGGGCTCCGCCTGCTCTCGGGAGCCGGACCCGACCTGGCCGA
>ERZ724512.335-NODE-335-length-20979-cov-14.017540_pt1 | contig 20979 bp, 24 predicted proteins | sample MGYA00376045_ERZ724512 | MGnify/ENA primary metagenome ERZ724512 (study PRJEB28724, sample SAMN07190883) | activated sludge metagenome | isolation source: activated sludge of sewage treatment plant in Hong Hong | place: Hong Kong | collected 2016-03-17 ... | reverse complement strand
CAGTTCGTGGGCGCAGGCCTCGAGCGCCACGGCCACGTCGAGCGTCGTACCCCCACCGCCCCCGGCGGACTCCGGGAGCCCGATCGTCGGCACGCCCATCTCGGTGAGCGCCGCCCACGCGGACGCGAAGGTCGCGCCGTCGTCCTCCTCGGCCGCGCGCGCGAGCCCGCGACCCTGCAGGTCGGCCGCCCACTTGCGCAGGCTGGACGCCAGCTCGACGTGCTCCTCGGAGATCCCGATGGACATCAGTCACCTTCGTGGGCGGGGTGGTTTCGAGGCTCGCTTCGCTCGCACCTCAACCACCGGAACTAGAACGTGTTCCAACTCTACTAGAGTCGCCCGGGTGACCGACATGCCTGCCGACCTGCTGGCCCACGCCCTCGAGGCGAAGGGCTTCATGCCCGAGGACGAGGGGCTGCTGCTGCACCGCCACGCGCGCGACCGGCTCCCGCACGGCCCGGTCCTGGAGGTCGGCACCTACTGCGGCAAGTCCGCCATCTACCTCGGTGCAGCCGCCCGCGAGGTCGGTGGCCCGCAGGCCGTGGTCTTCACCGTCGACCACCACCGCGGCTCGGAGGAGAACCAGGCGGGCTGGGAGCACCACGACGCCTCGCTGGTCGACGACGAGTTCGGCCTGATGGACACCCTGCCCGTCTTCCGGCGGACCATCGCCCGCGCCGGCCTGGAGGACCAGGTCGTCGCGGTCATCGGCCGGAGCACGACGGTCAGCGCGCACTGGCGCACTCCCCTGTCGCTGCTGTTCATCGACGGCGGGCACGCCGAGGTGCACGCGCAGGCCGATTACGCCGGGTGGGCGCCGTGGATCGAGCGCGACGGGCTGCTCGTCATCCACGACGTCTTCCCCGACCCCGCCGACGGCGGGCAGCCGCCGTACCACGTCTTCCTGCGAGCGCTCGAGAGCGGCGCCTTCACCGAGGTTGAGGCGCTGGGCTCGATGCGCGTGCTGCGGCGGACCTCAGGGGCGGCTGGAGAACCGGTCGGCTGAGGGACTGTCGGCCGACGGGCAACCGCACTCGAGACCGAGCTCGGCGAAGTGCGGTGCCAGCGAGGTGCCCCGGTAGATCCCCGAGCCCGCGGTGCCGTGGCCGGCGATCTCCCCGAGCGCGTCGACGGCGAGGATCACCGCGGCCGCGGTGTACGTCGTGTGCTCGACCGGCCAGTAGACGTTGCGCGGCTCCTCGGTGAGCGACTGGTCGCCGTAGACCCACCCGGTCCAGTAGCGGCCGTCGTCCTCGCGCAGGAACTGCATGTCCGCGACCAGCGAGAGCGCCCGCCGGTGGTCGCCCAGCATGTCGACCGCCATCGCGAGCTCGCAGGTCTCGGCGCCGGTCACCCACGGGTTGGTGTCGACGCAGTGGATGCCCATGCCGGGGACGACGAACTCGTCCCACCGGGTCTGGAGCAGGTCGAACGCCGCCTGCCCGCGCACCGCCCCGCCGAGCACCGGGTAGTACCAGTCCATCGAGTAGGTCGACTTGTCCTCGAAGAGGTCGCGGTGCTCCCGCACGGCGTGCCCGAGCCGGCCGCCGGCCAGCTCCCACTCCGGCTGGGGGTCGTCGAGCAGGTCGGCGAGCGCGACGCCGGCGCGCAGCGACTGGTAGATGCTCGAGTTGCCGGTGAGCAGGCAGTAGTCCTCGGTGGGGGTGTAGTTGAGGCCGCCCCACGGGACCTGCTGGGCGACCACCCACCCCAGCGCCGCGCGCACCATCGGCCAGTGCTCGCGCACGAACGTGATGTCGCGGCGCACCAGCCAGTGGTGCCAGAGCCCGACGGCGACGTACGCCGTCATGTTGACGTCACCGCGCTCGTCCGCCGGCTTGCCGCCGACGATCTTCATCGGGAAGGAGCCGTCGGCGCGCTGCATCGTCGGGATCCAGGCGTAGGCGCGCTCGGCGGCCTCGACCTGGCCGCCGACGAGCATGGCCATCGCGCCCTCGACGTGGTTCCAGATGTCGACGTGCTCCCCCGTCGTCCAGGGGATCGCGCCCCACGGCTCCTGCATGGCCGCGATCGAGGCCGCCGAGTCGGCGACCTGCTCGGCGGTGAGGATCCCGTCGACGTACGGGATCCTCGCGAGGTCGGGGCGCATCAGGCGGCTGCCTCGTCGGGCTTGCGGAAGTAGAGCACCATGCTCTTGCCGATCACCGGGTCGAGGACGCGGGAGGCGTACTGCAGCAGCTTGGGCTGCTTCATGATCTCCCAGACCAGCAGCTTGTGATAGGTCCGGGCGAGGAAGTGCTCGTCGTTGCTGACGCCCACGGCGCTCTTGATCCACCAGTACGGCGCGTGCAGCCCGTGCGCGTAGTCCTTGCCCTCGAAGATCATCGCCTGGCCGGGCGTGCCGTCGTTGGGGCGGCCGGCCTTGGTGACCTTGTCGATCAGCTCATGGTCGGTGTAGATGCGGATGTGCCCGCCCTCGGCGTTGTGGTAGTCGTCCGAGAGCCGCCAGTTGATGACCTCGGGCAGCCAGCGCGGCACCGAGATCGCCATCGTGCCGCCGGGGCGCAGGACCCGGACCAGCTCCTTGACGGCGTCGACGTCGGCGTGGATGTGCTCGAGCACCTCGGCGGCCACGATGCGGTCGAACTCGCCGTCGGCGAACGGCAGCGCCAGGGCGTCACCCTGCTTGATGTCGGCCTGGGCGCCCTCGGGGACCTCGCCCTGCTCCTTCATCGCGCCGAAGATCTCCAGCACCCCGGCCAGCTCGTCGGCGTCCATGTCGAACGCCACCACGTCGGCGCCGCGCCGGTAGGCCTCGAAGGCGTGCCGGCCCCCGCCCGCGCCCATGTCGAGCAGGCGCTCGCCGGGGCGCAGGCCGAGCCGGTCGAAGTCAACGGTGAGCACTGAGTTCCCCCTCGGTCGCCGGGCCGTCTTCGCTCGTCGAGCCCCGGTAGTCGTCGATCACTTCCTGGTAGGCGGCCGCGACCTTCTGCGCGACGGCACGCCAGCTGAAGAGCTCCTCGACGCGGCGGCGGCCGGCGGCGCCGTACCGCTCCCGGCGCTCGGGGTCGTCGAGCAGCGCGGCGATCGCGGCCTCGAGCTCACCGACGTCGCCGGGCGTCACGAGGTCGGCGCAGAGCCCGTCGGGGCCGACGACCTCGGGGATCGCGCCCGCGTCGGACGCGACCAGCGGGGTGCCGCACGCCATCAGCTCGGCCGTCGGCAGCGAGAAGCCCTCGTAGAGCGACGGCACGCAGGCGAGCTCCGCCGAGCCCATCAGCTCGACGAGCTCGGCGTCGCTGATGCCGTGGACGAAGTGGACCGAGTCCTTGATCGACAGCTTGTCGATGAGCTTCTCGGTGCGGCCGCCCGGCTTGGGCTTGGTGACCAGGAAGAGCTCGACGTCGCGCTCGGTGCGCAGCTTGGCGAAGGCCTCGAGCAGGGTCGCGATGCCCTTCATCGGGGCGTCGGCGCTCGCCATCGCCATGATGCGGCCGGGGACGCGCGGCGTGGTCGGCGGGACGAACGCGTCGTCGACCCCGAGGAGGATGACCTCCATCTTGGCCGGGTCGACCCCGAAGTCACGGGCGATGTCACGCTTGGAGGTCTCCGACGGCGTGAGGATCTTGCGCGCCTGGCGGGCCACCTTCGCCTGCATCTTCACGAAGCCGTACCAGCGGCTGAGCGTGAACTTGCGCCACGGGTTGCGGACCGAGGCGATGTCGATGCGGCGGTCGTAGCTGATCGGGTGGTGCAGCGTGGTGATCAGCGGCAGCCCGAGCTTCTCGATCTCGAGCATGCCGTAGCCCAGCACCTGGTTGTCGTGGACGATGTCGAAGTCGTCGACGCGGTCCTTCAGGGCGCGTACGGCGCGCAGGCTGAAGGTCTTGGGCTCGGGGAAGCCCGCCGCGCACATGGTGGCGAACTCCTCGACGTCGATGCGGTCGCGGAACTCCTTGAGCTTCGGGACCCGGAACGGGTCGGGCTCACGGTAGAGGTCCAGGCTCGGGAGCTTGGTCAGCTCCACACCGGGGTCGAGCTCGGGGTAGGGCTGACCGGAGAAGACCTCGACCGAGTGGCCCAGGTTCACCAGCTCGCGGCTCAGGTGCCGGATGTAGATCCCCTGCCCCCCGCAGTGAGGCTTGCTTCGGTAGGACAGCAGAGCGACCCGCATCCTCACCTCTTTTCTTTGCCGTTCCCTCGGGTGTGTCCGTCCGGACGAAACTGGAACGTGTTCCTAATCTAGTCCACGCGTTGCTAGCCTAGTGGGGCCTTCCCGAAGGCCGGTCCGCCGGTTACCTAGACTCAGGCGGCCGTCGAACGACGGAACGACGACCGACAACCGTGCATGGGAGACCTGCGTGACCACCGCGAACCCGACCAACTCGCTGGCGGTCGAGGACCTCGGCTCCGCCGCCCAGCGCGACCGGCGCAAGCGGATCCTGGACGCCACGATCGCCCTGGCCTCCCAGGGCGGCTTCGACGCCGTGCAGATGCGCGCGGTCGCCGAGAAGGCCGACGTCGCCCTCGGCACCCTCTACCGCTACTTCCCCTCCAAGATCCACCTGCTCGTCTCCGCGCTGCACCGCGAGTTCGAGCGCACCGAGACCGCGCTGCGCGACAAGCCCGTCGAGGGCGACACCACCGCGGACCGGGTCATCACCGTCCTCAAGCGAACCACCCGCGGCATGCAGAGCGACGCCCAGCTCACCGAGGCCCTCACCCGCGCCTTCATGTTCGCCGACGCCTCCGTCGCCGCCGAGATCCACCAGGTCGGCATGCTGCTCACCTCGATGCTGACCCACGCGATGTACCCCGAGGGTCACGAGGTGACCGACGAGGACGTCCAGATCGCCCGCGTCATCGGCGACGTCTGGCTCTCCGCCCTCGTCGGCTGGGTCACCGGCCGCAACTCCGCCGCCGAGACCGGCCAGCAGATCGAGGTCGCGGTCCGGCTGCTCCTGCGCGACTGACGCAGGCTTCCGCCAGTCGTAGAAGGCGGGACGACGTCTCGTCCCGAAGCGCCTTCATGGGATGTTGACGTACGACTTCGCGCCCGCGCCTCACGCCTGCCAGGGCGCCGCACACTGCTCCGCGCACCTGGGCTGGGCGCCTGCACACCGCCGCCTGTCCGCGACGGTCGCGTTTATCGGATCCGGCCGATGGGCGGACGGGCGTCTACTGGTCCTCACCGCGTGCTCAGGTGCGTGCGGGCAGCGCGGTCTAGAGACGCGGGTCAGGCGCACGACACGGTGGCTCGTTACCGGCGGCGCCTTCTGACGCCCGGCACGATGGCGTCGTGCCAGCCGATGCCAAGGACGTGCTCAAGGACTACCTGCAAGGCGCTCGGGACACGCTGATCTGGAAACTCGATGGCCTGTCCGAGCGCGACCAGCGGCTGCCGCGTACTCCGACGGGGACGAATCTACTCGGGATGGTGAAGCATGCGCTGAACACCGAGGTCGTCTACTTCGGTCAGACCTTCGGGCGCGACTGGCCGACGCCCGAGGACCTCGTGCTTGCGGGCGGGATCGACCCGCAGGCCAACTGGTACGCCACCGCGCAGGAGTCGGCCGCCGGACTCCTTGACCTCTACCGGCAAGTTCAGGCGTTCGCGGACGAGACCATCAGCGCGTTGCCCCTCGACGCGATCGGCCACGTCGCACACTGGGGAGGAGCGGAGGTCACACTCCACGAGATCATGGTGCACACGACCGTCGACCTGCAGAGGCACGCGGGTCACGCGGACATCTTGCGCGAACAGATCGACGGATCCACGGGATTGCTACGCGAGGCAAGCAACCTGCCGAGCGAGATGGATTGGCCGGCGTACGTCGCGAAGTTGGCCGCCATCGCCGAGAAGTTCTGATGCCTGGGCGGCAGCGACTTCATGCACGCGCTCTCCCTGTCCACGGCAGTGCTGTTGTACCCGGGTTGGCCCGATCCCCTTCTCAACGCCGCTCGGATCTGGCAGCCGCGATCCGTCCGGTTCAGCACGTGCGTCTTTCCGCGAGCGCTGTCAGGTGACGATCTTCCAGTACGAGTCCTTCCGTCGAATCCGGCCATCGGGGGCGAGCTCGAACAGATCGCATCCGCGGACGCGGATGGGCTCGCCGGCCGTGGTCGTGCCAGTCAGGAGCCACTTCGACACGGCGTGATCACCGCACAGCCAGTGCTCCTCGTCGCCATATCGCACGTCTGGGATACCGGCAAAGCGTGCGGCCAGTCCCTCGCGGACCGCGTCTCGTCCGGTGTACCTCGTGCCCCATGGCTCGGATCCACGTGGCGCCTCGAGCACGCAGTCGTCGGTGAAGAATCGCATGATCAGGTCAAGGTCGTGGGCATTGAATGCTGCGACCAGCGCGCTGAGAGTCGTCTCATCAGTCATCTCGATCATTGTCCTCTCCGGCAGCGGCGAAGGACAGAAGCAGTCCCGCGCACCTCACGAACCGTGAAGCCCGACCCGGCACGCGTTGGCCAGGCCAAGGGCTCGCACATCCGGTCCCATCACCCCGATCCGTAGCCGCGTCTATCCGCCGCTTGTCCGCGCCGGCCGGGTTACCGGTGAGGACGATGAGACGACTTGTCGGCGAGCCGAGGCGACTCTGCGCGACTCTTCGTGGTCGGCCGTGCGTGTCGTAGCCTGAGGTTCTCACGGTCCCGGGGGTCTACAAGTGAGGTTGTCGAGCAGTGTCGCGCTGGTTGCGTCGGCGGCGGTCATCGCTGCCCTGTTGCCGGTGGTCTCCGCAGAGGCCGTGAGTGCGGCGCCGACGTGTCAGGGCCAGCGGGCGACGATCGTCGGCGACCCGGCGGATCCCGAGCTCTACGGCACCGCGGGTGACGACGTCATCGTCACTCGAGGCGTCGCGAGAGTCCTGGCCAGCGGCGGGGCGGACCGTATCTGCGTGACCGGCGCCAACAGCCAAGACGGCGAGACCACCATCAACGCCGGGCCCGGTGACGACCGGGTGCGGATCGCGACCTCCCGAACCGGTCGGCTCAACGCCCGCCTCGGCGACGGCGACGACCGGATGGACGTGGCGACCACTCCGACACACCGGATCTATGTTTACCTCGGTCAGGGCGCGGACGTGTACCGCGGCGGCTCCGGACCCGACTTCGTCAATGCCGACCACGGGTCCCCGACAGACGAGCACGACCGGATCAGCACCGGCGCAGGTCCGGACGACGTCAAGGCCGGTCGGTGGGGCATGGCGAACCACGACGACGTCGAGCTTGGGGCAGGCGACGACCATCTCCAGGTGCACGGATGGCTGACGCCGGATACTCGGCCCTCGGGCGGCGCGGGTTCCGACCGCCTCGATGTCAGGTGGGGTCCCTGTCTGGGAACTTCAGACAACCCCGACTGCACGGACGCGACCCCGTGGGTCATCGACAACCGGCGCGGGGTCGCCACCGCCGACGGTGTCGTGAGGAGCCGGTGGTCCGGTTTCGAGGTGTTCCAGCCGTACACCTGGATCCCCGGACCGCTGACCTTCATCGGGAGCGTGGCGGACGAGGTCGTGAGCGCAGGAGACGGCCTGGTCGGGGCGACCATGGGATCAGGTGACGACTCGTTGGAGATTCCACCGGCACGCATCGACCATCGGCGGAAGATCTCGGGCGGACCCGGGCGCGACACCCTGGAGGTGCACGGTCACGGGATGACGGTCGACTTGGCTGCAGGCGCGATGTGGGAGCGGCGCAGAGGCTCGGCCACGGACCCAGCCGTGCGATTCGGCGCGTTCGAGAACGCCGCGATCACGGGAAGCCAAGGGTTGACGCTCATCGGCGATGGCGGTGACAACGTCCTTCGTGCCTTCGGCTGCAACGTCAAGGCCGACGGCGGTGCCGGTGACGACGCCCTGTCAGTCTTCCCCGGCCTCATGACCGGAGACGTCGTCCCCTGCGCACCAACCGCGCGAGACGTGCACTTCGACGGCGGCCCGGGGGACGACGTGCTGCGCGGGGGCTCAGGTCCAGATCATCTGAACGGAGGCGTGGGCTTCGATACCGCCGACGGACGCCGAGGCAGTGACGTCTGCCTAGCCGAGGTCCGCCGCAACTGCGAGCGCTGACCGGCCTGCCACCCCTCGACTGTCTCGTCGCTGCTGGAACCCTCTTCTGCGGGAAGTCGCGCCGCCAGTCGGACGCAGGCCCGACGCGAGGCGTGGCTACCGGGGCCTGACACCCAGAGTGACCCGGCGGCGGTCGTTCGCCTGGGTTAGCCTGCCGCCATGAGCAGATCGGACGTTGGGAACCGCTACGGCAGCCCGAACGTCGCGATGAAGATCCTGTGGTCCCTCGTCGCTGTGGCCATGATCGTCCTCGGAGCGATCTGGACCTTCGGGACCTCGGGCACCACCCAGTCGCTCGGTCCGATCGTGGCAGGCCTGGGCGTCGCTTTGGGCTACGTCGTACTGATTCAGAAGCGGCACTGATCGATCGCTCGTCCCGTCCGGAGCCGGACGCTCGCAACCTGCGTCAATCCGCCTGTCAGCGGGGCCGAGCTCAGTCCGCTCCACGAAGGCGCAGTCGTTTCGTCCACCGACCGCTCACGGGACGCACTCACGTCGCGTCAGAACCGGGGATGGCGGGGAGCAGGAGGCGCGCCTCGTGCTCGGGTCCCCAGTGGAGGGTGCAGGTGCCCTTCTTGCGGGTGCGGTAGGCGGCTGGGAAACCGCCGGTGATCGGGTTCAGAGGCGAGAGCCAGCGGCCGGCGACGACCAGGCGGAGACGTTCGCCGGCGTGGAAGAGCGTCGAGGAAGCACCCAGTGCGACCTCCACCGGCACGACCTCGCCGTCGCGCACGGGTCGCCGGGCCAGGCATGCCGGGACAGGCTGGAACGAGCGTGACTGTGCGGGGTCGAGGTCGCGGAGCGCGACGTTCTGCCAGCCGACCGCGATCCGGTCGCGGCCGTAGCCGTAGGAGCCCTCGAACGGGACGTACGTGTTGCCGTCCCACTTCTCGACCCCGACCACGAGGTCGGCGTCGTCGGTGCCGTGGAGGCTGACGAACAGACGCAGTGCCATCGGGCCGGTGAGCTCGAGGTCGTCGGGGACCGTCCAGTCGAAGTACACAGCACCACGGCGCAGGCCGAACGCGATCGCACCTGCCGCGGTGGCCGGTGAACCAGCGAGTCCGTTGCCGATCAGGTAGCGCGGAGTCCACACGGTCCGGGCCAGCGGCCATTCCTGCTCGTCGCGGACCTCGACGACACGGTCTCCCCGGTCGCGGACCTCGAGACGCACGGGAGGGAGGACCGGGACGTCGAGGCCACGGAGGTGGCGGTCGAAGAACTGCAGTTGGGCTGCCCTGCCGTCGTCGGAGTAGAACTCCGACCACTTGCCGCCGCGGTGGGTGTGGAGGTGCTTCTCGGTCGAGCTGATCTTCTCGAACCCGGCGAACGAGCCGCGGCTGTGCAGGTTGTTGTCGGAGAAGCTGCCGCAGATCAGGGCCGGCACGTCGACCTTGGTCAGGTCAGGGTCCAGGGAGTTCCACCAGTCGTCGATGACGGGGCGGGCGACGCTCTCGTCCCGCAGTGAGTAGGCCTGCCGGGTCTTGCGCAGGCCCAGGCTCCACACCCGGATGAACCCGACCTCGAGCACACCCCCGGGACGGAGCAGTCCGCGGTAGGCGTTGGTGAACCCCTCCCACGGTGCGATCGCCCTGAGCGAGGGCGGCTGGGTCGACGCAGCGCGCCACTGCGACAGAGCCAGGTAGGAGACGCCGAGCATGCCGACCGAGCCGGTGCACCAGTCCTGGGCAGCAGCCCACTCGATGAGGTCGTGCATGTCCTCGCCCTCCTGGGCGGACAGGAGCGCGCCGGTGCCGTCGGAGGCGCCGGCTCCACGCAGGTCGCAGTTGACGACCGCGTAGCCCTGGGCGGTCCACCACGCCGGGTCGGGCGCCTCCCAGGTGGTCAGCGCGGAGAACTCGACCGGTCCGGCCTGGCGCAGGATCCGGTACTGCGGTGAGTACCTCCACCGTCCGCCGCGTCCCTGCGTGGGCAGGTCGTCCTTGCCGTAGGGGTGGGCCGCCAGGATGGCGGGCACCCGGCCGGCACCGGCGGGGCGGAACACGTTGACGCGCAGGGTGACGCCGTCGCGGGTGACGACCTCCTGGTTCAGCTCGGACACGACCACCGAGGGCTCCACCTCATGGACGGTGACCGGCGGGCGCAGGATGCCGCGGATGCGGTTGCGGGCGTAGGCCGCACGGCCCGGGCGGCGCCAGGGCCGGTCGTGACCGGTCCCGGCGACGGTAGCGGCACCGTCCTTCCGGGAGGTGATGCTCACGTTGTGATCCTGGTGCCGGGACCGCTGGGATCGGTCTCGCTCCGCCCGAGCCGTTGCGTGGCAGCCCACGCCTGGAACCCGCCGCGCAGGTCGGTGGCGTTCGCGAGGCCCAGCTGCTGGAGCGTGTGCGCCGCGAGGCTCGAGCTGAAGCCCTCGTTGCAGACGATCACGATGCGGCGGTGGGGGTCGGTGGCGACGGGCAGCCGGGACGAGCTGGTCGGGTCCAGGCGCCACTCGAGGACGTTGCGGTCGACGACCAGGGCACCGGGGAGCTCGCCGTCGCGCTGCCGCTGCTCGAGCGGGCGGATGTCGATCACCAGGGCGCCGGCGGCGTGCACGTCCGCGAGCTCAGCGGGGTCGACCCGTTCCAGGGACCGCCGGCACTCCTCGAGCAGCACGTCGATCGCGGCGGGGTCTCCCGGGCTCATGGCCTGACGATACGCATCAGGTCCGGGCGCGGCGGCGGGTGAGGAGCAGGGCCACGACCCGCCAGCCGAGCATCGTCAGGGTGAGGAACAGGGCCGCGACGACAAGGAAGCCGGGCGCCATGCCGCGGCCGGAGATCGCACGTAGCACCATGCCGAGCACGTAGGTCACCGCCAGGACGAGCTCGCCCTCCGGCCAGACCCGGCTCGCCCGCCGCCCTCGCGCGACCAGCCAGACGTGCGCGGCTGCCGCGGCGAGCGCGAAGGGCCAGACGATGACCAGGACGACCCAGTCGGAGTCGCCCGCCTCGTGCGAGTTCTTGCCGCCGATCGCGAGGGCGAGCACGCAGACCAGGTCGGCGACCACCGGGCCGAGCCAGCGCCTGGTCGGCCGCAGGCCCGTCGACGTCACCACGCGCACAGGATCGCAGGCTCCGGCGCGGGCTCGTCGACCGGCCGGTCAGTCGGAGGCGGGCTCCTCGGCGTCCGAGAGCCGGACCTCCACCATCAGCTCGTCGGCGATCGCCTCGAGCATCGACCGCAGGTCGTCGGTGCTGGTCGACGGCGGCGCCTCGAGCACGGCCCGCGCCTCGAAGAGGTGTCCCCCGGCCATCGGCGCCTCCCGCACGTCGGTGCTCAGCTCCTGGATGCCGACCTGGTGGGCCGCCAGTGCCGTGGAGATCTCGGCGACGATGCCGGGGCGGTCGGCGCCGAGCAGCTCCAGCTGGAGCCACAGCGACGCCGCCTCGACCGGGTTGTCGCTCCGCTCGACGGTCACCAGCAGGCCGCCGTCCTTCAGCGCTGCCAGGTCCGCGACGAGCGCGTCGGCCCGGTCGTCGGGGACCTCCAGCAGCAGGATCCCGGCGAACTTGCCGCCCAGCCGGGCCATCTGGCTGCGGGCCCAGCTCGCGCCGTGGGCGTTGATCGGCTCCGAGAGCTCCGACACCAGCCCCGGACGGTCGTCGCCGATGCAGGTGAGCGTGAAGGTGGCCATGGGCGCAGGCTATGAGATCCGCGCCGGACCTGTCGCCGATGCGGGAGCTACCGCCTGCCCCGGCCGAACATCCGGCCGATCCGGTCCCCCATCGACCGGGGCGGCTTGATGTCGATCAGGTTCGACCCGTCGGGCTCGGGCAGGGCGGCCGCCTGGTCGGCCGAGAGCGTCGTGCAGACGTGGGTGGTGAAGATCGAGCCGATCTGGTCGGCGTCGACGAACCGGGTGCCGTCAGCGGTCTGGACGACGATGCCGTCGAAGACCGCGACCTTCTCGTCGACCAGGACCGCCTGGACGGTGGCGAACGGGTGGCCGTCGCTGGTCTGCACCGCCGTCCCCGGCTGGAGCGCGGTGTAGGCGATCGGGTGCGGTTCGGACATGCGACAACCCTAGGACGGCAGGCGCAAGACCGGGCGTGGGTCCGTCGATCTGGCGCATCGGGCCGAAGCGACGTACCATTTGGTACATGCCACGATTCTTCGAGACCTCCCACCACATCGACGCGCCCGTGGAGGCGGTCTGGGCGGTGCTCTTCGACGTCGCCCGCTGGCCGGACTGGACGCCGACGATCGACAGCGTCGAGCGCCTCGACGACGGACCGTTCGGCGTCGGCTCCCGGGCGCGCGTGCGCCAGCCGAAGCTGCCGCGCGCCGAGTGGGAGGTCACCGAGGTCGTCGACGGCCGCAGCTTCACCTGGGAGGCCACCGGCCCGGGGATGAGGACGATCGCCCGCCACGAGGTCGTCCCGGACGCCGACGGCTGCCGCGTCACGCTCAGCATCGAGCAGACCGGTCCGATGGGTGCGGTCGCCGCACTCGTGTGGCGCCGGCTCACGCAGCGCTACATCGAGCTCGAGGCCGAGAGCCTGGACAAGCGGGTCACCGGCACCCTCGCCCCGTGACCCCGCAGGTGCCAGGGCCAGCCGGTACGACGCCGCGCGACCGTCTCCTCGACGCGGCGATCGACCACTTTGGACAGCACGGCATCGGCGACACCAGCCTGCGCGGGATCGCCGAGGCGCTCGGCACCAGCCACCGGATGCTGATCTACCACTTCGGCTCCCGCGGCGGCCTGCTCGCCGAGGTGACCCGGGAGGTCGAGGCGCGGCAGCGGGCGGTGATGACGGCGACGTACGACACCGACCTCCCGCCGCTCGAGGCCGGCGCGAAGTACTGGGAGGAGACGGTCGAGGCGACGCTGCGCTACGGCCCCCTCTTCTTCGAGCTCGCGGCCCACGCGATGCAGGGCAAGGAGCACGCCGCGGCGCTCCGCGACGAGCTCATCGCCGCGTGGCTGCCGTCGGTCATCGAGCTGTGCCGCGCGATCGGGATCCCCGAGGAGCAGACCGAGGCCCATGCCCGGTTGGCGCTCGGCGCGGCGCGCGGCCTCCTCCTCGACCTGCTGGTCAGCGGCGACCGCGAGCAGGTCGCGCAGGCGGCGGACCTGCTCAACCGGCTGCTCCTGCTCTCCGCCCAGGTCGGCGGAGCGGCCGGCCCCGGCTGACACCGCGGCCGGCCGCTCCTCCCCCAGCGGTCATCACCAGGGCAGGGGCCCCTCGTCGTCGCGGAACGTGCCGCTCGGGCCGCCGTCGGGCAGGGTCGCGAGCTCGAGGAACACGGCGGCACCCTGCTCCGGCGTACGCGTGCCGCGGTGGCCGTTGAGGTCGGTCGCGACGAAGCCGGGGCAGCCCGCGTTGACGAGGACGCCGGTCCCGGCGAGCTCCTTGGCGTACTGGATGGTGACGGCGTTGAGGAAGGTCTTGCTCGGCGAGTACGCCGCCGAGATCGGTCCGACCGCCTCGGCCTGCGCCGTCTGGTGGGTGAGCGAGCCGACCGTGCTGGAGACGTTGACGATCCGCGGCGAGGCGGCGCGGCGCAGCATCGGGAGCATCGCGTTGGTGACCCGGATGACGCCGACGACGTTGGTGTCGACCACCCCGAGGACCTGCTCGGGCGTGACCACGCTCGGCTCCTGGGGCATCCCGCCGGTGATGGCCGCGTTGTTGACGAGGACGTCGAGACCGCCCTCTGCCTCGAGCTGGGCCGCCGCGGCGGCGACGCTCGTGTCGTCGGTCACGTCCAGGGCCACGCCGAACACGTCGAGCCCCTCGGCCCGCAGCTTGTCCACCGCCTCCTCGCGCCGGCCCGCGTCGCGGGCGCCGACGCCGACGCGGAACCCGCGTCGGGCGAGGCCGGCGGCGATCTCGTAGCCGATGCCCTTGTTGGCGCCGGTGACCAGCGCGGTCCTCGTGCTGCTGTCGTGTGTGTGGGTGTCGGGCGTGTTGTCTGGCATGCCTCGATCCTGTGCTCGCGCCGCCGGGCACTTCCAAGACCGATCGGGTCGGGGTCGATACCGCAGCGGTATCGCCCCAGGTGGGAGCACGTACCCTCGACGAGGTGGAGACCCGCGAGCTGCGCTACTTCGTCGCCGTCGCCGAGGAGCTGCACGTCGGGCGCGCCGCCCAGCGCCTGGGGATGGCCCAGCCGCCGCTGTCGCGCGCGATCGCCCAGCTCGAGCGACGCCTGGGCGCCGACCTGTTCGTCCGTACGCCGCGGGGCGTGACCCTCACCGACGCCGGTGAGACGCTCCTGCGTGAGGGCAGGGTCGCGCTCGACGCGGTGGAGGCGGCCGAGCGGAGGACCCGCCGCACCGTCGAGGCGGCCGGGCGTCCCGCGCTGGTGCTCACCGCCAAGGCCGGTGCGTCGGGCGAGCTGATGGCCAAGCTGCTCGACGCCTACGCCGCCGAGCCCGACGCCGTCGACGTCGAGGTGGTCCTCAGCCCGCCGGGCCACCAGGCGGCGATGCTGCGCGACGGTCGCGCGGACGTCGCGATCCTGCACCGGCCCTTCGACGACACCAGCGGGTTCGACGTCGACGTGCTGATGGTCGAGGAGCAGGTGGCGATCCTGCCCGCCGGGCATCCCCTGACCGCCCGGGCGTCGATGACCGTCGCCGAGGCGTCCTCGATCCCCGACCTGCCGCTCCCGCGCTGGCCGGACCTCGACGGCAGCTACCCCGACGGACCGGGCCCCGAGCTGCGCGACCTGACGCAGGTGCTGCAGCTGGTCCGCCTCGGCCGCACCGCGCTCGTGCTGCCGGAGTCCGTCCGCGCCAACCTGTCCGACGGCCTCGCCGTCGTACCGCTCACGGACGCGGCGCGGGTCACGACCGTCATCGCCTGGCCGCCGCACTGCACGTCGACCGCCGTGGCCGGCCTGGTGCGCACCGCGGCACGGCTGTAGGCGCCGCCCTCAGGACGTCTGACCCGGCGGGCCGTCGAGCACCCGCGGCACGTACTCGACCAGCTGGATCCGGCCGTCGAAGGTGCGGCTGTCGACCATGTCGAGCGCGAGGTCGGGGTAGCCGTCGTAGATGCGCTCGGCGCCCGTGGCACCGGTGATCACCGGGAACATCGCGACGCGGAAGCGGTCGACCAGACCGGCGGCCACCAGTGATCGGCAGAGGGAGAGGCTGCCGATGGTGCGCATCGAGCGCTCGCCGTGCTCCTTCATCTCCCGGACCGCTGCGACGGCGTCGCCGGTGACGAGCGTCGAGTTCCCCCACGCCAGCGGCTCGGTCAGGGTGCTGGAGAAGACGACCTTGTCGAAGCCGCCCAGCACGTCCGTTCCGGGCTCGCCCTGCTGGGTGAAGCCGTGCATGAGCCGGTAGGTCGTGGCGCCCATGAGGACGAGGTGGTCGGCCTCGGGGCTCTCGGCCAGCCAGCCGAGGTACTCCGGACCCTCCAGCCCCCACCAGCCCGGCCAGCCCTCGGCCGACGCGTACCCGTCGAGCGAGGTGATGAAGTCGACCAACAGCTCCGGCATCGTGCCTCTCCCCTCTGCGCCCCCGATGGGCAGACCCGCTCATCCTGCCCCCTCGGGCCGAGGACGTCACCGGGGTGCGGGCGCAGGACTGCCGTGGCGGTGACGCCGAGGGTCGACCCGACTCAGTCCTCGTCCTCCTCGCCCTCCCACGCCTCCTGACCCTCGCGCACCGCCCAGACCGCCAGGGCGAGCGCGACCGCGGGGTCCACCCACCGCCAGCCCACGGTCGCGGTGAGGGCCAGTCCGACGAGCACCGCGGCCGCCTGGACGGCACACATCAGGTTCTGCGTGCCCTCGCCGACCGTCGCGCGCGAGCCCACCTGGCGCCCCAGCCGGTGCTTGGCCAGGCCGAGCGCGGGCATCACCACCACGCTGGCGGCAGTGACGAGCAGGCCCAGCAGGCTCGCCTCCGCGGCGTGGCCGGTCACCAGGTCGCGGACCGCCTGCACCACGAGATAGGGGGCGAGGAGGAAGAACGACACCGCGACGGCCTTCTGGGCCCGCGCCTCCGCGGTCTCGGACCGGGCGCGGGAGCCGGTGAACCGCCAGATCACGACGGCCGACGCCAGACCCTCGATCACCGAGCCCAGCGCCCACCCCACCAGCGACAGCGAGCCGCCCTGCACGCCGGCGACCAGCCCGAGGGTGCCTTCGCCGATCATCCAGACCAGTGACGCCCACGAGAGCACGAGGATCCGGCGCGAGGCGCGCAGCAGCTCCGGCGAGCGCACCCGGCCCACGTCCTCCACCCCCGCATGATCGACGCTCCCGGCTCTCCCGGCCAAGCCGGCGACGGACGGCGACCTCGCACGCGTGCCGCTCGCCGCGGGGGCGGCCGGCATGCGTGGGTCTACGACCTCCGCGACAGCCACTCCTGCGCGGCCGCGTAGGCGTCGAGGCTCGACTCCCCGACGGTCGCGGTCGCCGGGAAGATCCGCACCTCCCCCGCCTGCTCGACGGTCGCGTTGCGGTGCAGCTGCTCGACGACCTCGGACGCGACGCCGCTGAGGTAGAGCCGGCCGCCGACCTCGTCCAGGCGGCGCGCATAGTCCGAGAGGACGACGTACGCCGTCGCGCCCAGCATCGCGCGGCCCCGAAGCCTCAGCACGACCGCGGGCCGCTCGGCGCCGGCCGGGTCGGGCAGCCTGGCCTGGAGCGTCCGGGCGCCGGCGTAGTAGAGGCTGCCGTAGACGTCGATCAGCGTGACCTCGCCGGACGCGAGCGTGGCGGGGGCGTCGCGCTCCTCGAACCGGCCCGCCCCGTCGGGCACCAGCGCCACCAGCCGGAGGTCGAGCGCCTCATGGTTGAGCTGCATCATCAGCGAGAGGGCCACACCCAGCCCGACCGCCGCGGCGACGGGCAGCAGGAGCGTGGCGACGAGCGTCGTCAGGCAGGCGACCTGGGAGACCCGACCGGTCCGCAGGATCGCGCGGAAGGCACCGGTGCGCAGCGAGCCGATCGCCGCCGCGATCAGCACGGCGGCCAGGGTGGGCATGAGCACCTGGCCCACCACGCCGGAGAACGCGACCAGGATCAGCGCGAGCCAGACCCCGGCCGCGATCGCAGCCCAGCGTCCGCGGGCACCCGCGGCGACGCTGATCGCGGTCTGGCCGACCGAGCCGCCGACCGGCTGGCCGCGGAAGAGGCCGGAGAGCACATTGCCGACGCCCTGGGCGAGGAAGTCGCGGTTGGCGTCGGAGCGCCGGCCGTCGGGGTTCGGCGCCGACTCGCTCACCCCGGCGCCCTGGATCAGCACGAGCGCCGCCACGGCCAGCGCGCCGGTGACCAGGTCGAAGGACAGGTCGAAGGACAGGTCGGAGAGGCGGGGCAGGTACGGCATGGGCAGGCCGGTCGGGATCGGCCCGACGTCGTCGACGGTCTCGATCGAGGTGGCGTCGAACGCGAGGGCGAGCATGGTCGGGACGACCAGGGCGATCAGCGAGGACCACGCCGACAGGCGGGTCCGGGCCAGCCCGAAGAGGATCACCAGCGCCAGCAGCCCGGCCGCCAGCGACGGCGGGTCGATCCGTCCCGGGTGCGTGACGAGGTCCCAGGCCTTGGCGAGGGCGAACGGCCCGCTCACGTCCGCGCCGGTCAGGTCGCCCAGCTGACCCAGCACGATGTTGGCGGCGACCCCGGTGAGGAAGCCGATCATCACCGAGTGCGGGACGAAGCGCGTGTAGCGGCCGAAGCGGAGCAGCCCCGCCGCCACCATCACCGCGCCGGCCAGCACCGTGAGCAGGAAGAGCGACTGCGGCCGCTCGGCCGCCGGCACGCTCGCCAGCGCCGAGCCCGCCGCGAGCGCGGCGGCGCTGGTCGTGGTGATCACCATCAGTCTGGTGCTGGCGGTGAGGCCGCCGCCGATCGGGCCGAAGATGCTGGCGTAGAGACCGTGGACCGGGTTGACCCCGGCCAGCACCCCCGAGGCCATCCCGTCCGGGACACTGCTGATCGCGCCCGGGATGCCCGCCACCAGGTCGGCCTTGAGCGACCCGTTCTCCGGTGCGAGCGAGCGCAGGGCGCGGCGCACGGGCGCCGGCCGACCGTCGCGGGAGGGGCTCACGGCCCCCAGCGTCGCGGGGGCGCCGGCGCCGTACCTCGTCCGTGACGGGTGAACTCGGCTGTGCGGTGCGTGGCCAACGTCTCACCGGGATCGCGCGGGCGCCGACCTAGGGTCGACGCATGACCGACGAGACCGACCAGACCATGGCGGGCCGCACCATCTTGGTGACCGGGGCCAGCGACGGGATCGGGGCCGAGGCCGCGAAGGTGCTCGCCGCGCGCGGGGCGACGGTGCTCGTCACCGGCCGCTCGGCCGACAAGCTGCGGCCGGTCGCCGAGGCGGTCGGCACCGAGCCGCTGGTCGCCGACTTCTCCCGCTTCGAGGACGTACGCCGGCTGGCGGACCAGGTGCGCGAGCGGGTCTCGTCGCTCGACATCCTCATGAACAACGCCGGCGGGACGTTCGCGACGTCGCAGCGGACGCCCGACGGGCACGAGCCGAACTTCCAGGTCAACCACCTGGCGCCGTACCTCCTGACGCACCTGCTCCGTCCCGAGCTGGCCGCCGCCGGGTCGTCCCTCGTGGTCAACACGTCCAGCATCGGCAACCTGATGGGCCGGGTCGTGCTCGACGACCTCGACTACGAGCACCGGCGGGCGGTGGAGTTCCTCGCCTACGGCACCGGCAAGCTGATGAACATCCTCTTCACCCGCGGCATCGCGCAACGCTGGTCGGCGGACGGCATCGTCTCGGTCGCGGTGCACCCCGGTCCGGTCGGCAGCTCCTTCGGCAGGGACTCCTGGATGGTCGGCCTGCTCTACCGCTCACCGCTGAAGCGGCTCGCCACGATCAGCGTCCCCGACGGCGCGGCCCCGCTCGTCGCCCTGGCCGAGCGCGGGCCGGACCCCGAGGTCAACGGGCGCTACTTCAGCCGCTTCAAGGTCGACGGCCTCGAGAACCCGCAGGCCCACGACCAGGCGCTGATCGACGGCCTGTGGGAGCGGTCGGCGGAGATCGTCGGGCTGGCCTGAGCGACGCCTCCTACGCCCGTCACAGAGCAGATGTCACGCGGGATCGGCGGGCGACGGGGCCTCGGTGCCTCGTGGGATCACGAGGGTGGCGATGCCCGTGGTCAGCGGACCGCGAGCACGAGGCCGATGCTGGCCCGTAGGTCGTCCGGCCGAGGTTCTCCGCGTGCATGAGCTCGCCTGGGTCGTCGACATGACCGAGCCCGACGACGTGTGCGAGCTCGTGGTCGACGATCGCCTGTGCACGGTCGACGTCGTCAGTGCCGAACGAGGCGAAGAGGTCGCGGTCGAGCATGACCCGTCCGGTCACGTAGCGCTGTCGGGCAGGCGACCCGACAGCGATGCTGCCTCCGATGCCGGCGACGTCGCGTGCGAGGTCCGGGACCTCTTCGGGAGTCGCCCATCCGATGAGGACAGGTCGACGCTGGGAGAACGCACCGGTGGTGAGGTCACGGTCGTCGGTCAACCCCACCCGCGTGAACTCCAACCCGGTCGCGGCGCCGGTGTGAGCGAGCCCGGCGTCGACGAGGGCGTCGTAGTTCCGGGGTGCGCCGTCGGGGTTGACCACGACCTCGATCGGTCTGCAGGCGTCGTAGGCGACCGGTTCGTCGCTGCCGCGCTGGGTCTGCATGAAGCTGAAGCTTCCGACGCCCGTCTGACATCGGGGACAGCCGCCAGCCGCTCGTCGTCGAGACCGACGAGTCGCCGGATCGTCAACATGTTCTCGGAAGGAGAGACCACGACGATCCCCGCGAGGAGCAGACCCGTCACCAGCAGGCTGGGCAGTACCGGGCCGCGCGGTCGTCTGCTGCGACGTGGCCGCCGCGTGGCGGCCGTCGGCATCGTGCCGAGACCGTACTCGCGGTCGAGTCGGTCGAGCTCGACCATCCGACGAGCCAGGTCCCGCGCCGACCGGCGTCGGCGCGCGCGGTCGCGCAACACTCGAGAGCCCTCAGAACCCGTCGCGCAGGTCGTAGTAGGTGCCCGTCAGCATCGATGGCCACAACAGCACGGGAACCGCGACCACCATGATGGCGAACACCAGCAGGCCCAGCCATGGTCGGCCACGCCACACGTGCAAGACCCCACCGCCGAGCACAGCACCGGGAACGACGAACAGGAGCGAGTCGGGCAGCTGGTAGGCGCACCAGGCGACGGCGGCGCTGTACAGCACCGGTCAACCGCGTCCGGACGGCTCGGCTCACACCCGCCCCACTGCGCTGGTGACGCAGGACGTCGCCCATCGGCAGGTGGCAGGGCAGGCAGCCCGAGGACGACGGCAGGACATCGCCCCTGCACAGGGGGCAGGCCAATCTCCCTGATCGGAGCTGGAGCGAGCTGTCGTCCTGAGGGGCCACGCCCGTCTATCGGCAGGGCGCCCGACGCGCTTGAGGCTCGGGACGGCAGGCTGTGCAATCCACATCTCGTGGCCGCGAACGGCGCGGTCCGTCGTGCATCACACCGGCTCTCCGTCACGTCCGCATGTGGAAGGTGACGTCGCCGTTGGGGTGGTAGGTGGTGTCGTACTTGGGGTCGTGGGCGCGGTGGTGGTGCCAGTGGCACAGGGAGATGCCGTCGGCGAGGTCGGTGCGGCCGCCGTCGACCCAGCGGGTCTTGTGGTGGGCGTGCAGTCCGGTGGTGCGGTCACATCCCTCGGCGCGACACTTCCGGTCGCGGACCAGCATCGCGACCCGCTGCGCGGGGGTGTAGTAGCGGCTCTTGCGGCCCACGTCCAGCGGCTGGGAGTCCCCGCCGAGGACCACGGGGATGATCCCGGCCTCGCACGCCAGCCGGCGGGCCAGGGCGGGGGAGATCTTCTCCCCGGTGTCGAGCACCCCGGCCTTCTCCAGACGGCCGGTGAGGGCGTCGAGGTCGATGAGCACCACCACGGTCGCGGACACGCCACCGGTCTGCGGGAGCCGGTCGGCGGGGTAGCGCTCGATGA
>ERZ724512.333-NODE-333-length-21021-cov-5.470142_pt1 | contig 21021 bp, 16 predicted proteins | sample MGYA00376045_ERZ724512 | MGnify/ENA primary metagenome ERZ724512 (study PRJEB28724, sample SAMN07190883) | activated sludge metagenome | isolation source: activated sludge of sewage treatment plant in Hong Hong | place: Hong Kong | collected 2016-03-17 ... | reverse complement strand
GGCCGCCCGACACCGAGTAGCTGGCGGCCGAGCCCGTGGTGGTCCAGGCGCCGCCGACATCCGCTGTCCCCAGCGCGTTGCTGACCGTGCGGCTGAAGGTGTCGGACGCGTAGTTGGACACCACCGGAGCGGTCACGGTCACCGTACGACTGGTCGTATCGGTCGCACCGTCGTCGTCGGTGACCGTCAGCGTCACCGTGTAGGTGCCGGCGCCGGCGTAGGTGTGGGTCGCGGCGGAGCCCGTTCCGGCGGCGGTGTTGTCACCCCAGACCCACGACCAGCTCACGATGGAACCGTCGGGGTCGGTCGACGTCGATGCGTCCACCGACAAGGTCAGGTCGTTGGCCGAGGCGGTGAACGACGCGGTGGGAGCGACGTTCGCCGGAGGCGCCGAGACGGTCACCTGGCCGGTGACGGTCCCGATGGCACCGTCGTCGTCGGTGACGGTGAGGGTCACCGTGTAGGTGCCGGCACCGGCGTAGACGTGCGAGGCGGTGGCTCCGGAACCCGGAGCGGTGCCGTCACCCCAGTTCCAGGACCAGCTGGCGATGCTGCCGTCGGGGTCGCTCGACCCGCGCCCATCCACGTCCGCGGTCAGGAAGCTGGTGCTCGAGGAGAAAGACGCCGTCGGACTGACGTTGGCCGGCGGCGGGTCGGTCACGGTCACCGGCCAGGTCACCGAGGCGGTGGCCCCGGCGTCGTCGGTCACGGTCAGCTTCACGCTGTAGGTGCCCGCCGCCGCATAGGTGTAGGTGGGCGCGACGCTCGTCGAGGTACCGCTGCCGTCGCCGAAGGTCCACGCGTAGCTGAGCGGCCGACCTTCGGGGTCCGACGACAGCGAGGCGTCGAAGTTGGCGGTCAGGTCGGTGTGACCGAAGGTGAACGACGCGGTCGGAGCGAGGTTGGGGGGATCGGTCACGGTGACGTCATGGGTCACGGTGTCCTGGCCGCCCCGGTCGTCGACGACGGTCAAGGTCACGTTGTAGGTGCCCGCCGCCAGGTAGGTGTGCGCCGTCGTGGCGCCGTTGCCCTGGGTGCCGTCGCCGAAGTCCCAGGCGTGGGACACGATCGTGCCGTCGGGGTCGCTCGAGGCCGAGGCGTCGAACGTCGCAGCGAGATCGACGTGCCCCGAGCTGAACGCCGCGGTCGGCAGGACGTTGGGCGGCAGCGTGGCGGTGACGGGCAGCGTCACGGTTCCGACACCGCCGCGGTCGTCGGTCACCGTCAGCGTCACGTTGTAGGTCCCCGCTCCCGCGTAGGTGTGGGTGGGGGCGATTCCCTCCACCGCCGGCGTTCCGTCACCGAAGTCCCAGCTGTAGCCGACGACGTTGCCGTCGGGGTCGTGCGAGGTGCTGGCGTCGAAGTCGACGTCGAGGTGGTCGACCACCGCGCTGAACGCGGCCGTCGGGGTCACGTTCGGTGCCAGGACGGTGACCTGCGCCGTCGATGTGGCGCTGCCGCCACGGTCGTCGGTGACGGTGAGGGTCACGTTGTACGTGCCGGCCGCGCCGTAGGTGTGGGCCGAGTTGATGCCGCTACCGGTGGCTCCGTCGCCGAAGTTCCAGTCGTAGGAGACGATCGTGCCGTCCGGGTCGTTCGAGCCGGAGGCGTCGAAGGTGGCGGCCAGGTCGACCGCGCCGGCGCTGAACGACGCCGTCGGGTTGACGTTCGGGGCCAGGCCGCCGGCTGCGGTCCAGTGCGACAGGACCGTCGCCGGCGACAGCACCGAGCTGTACACGGCGGCCTCGTCGATCAGACCGCGGTAGTGGCGGTCACCGGTCCAGATGTTGTCGGCCCCCAACCGCCAGTAGCCGGAGTAGTTCTGCTGGGCCGACGCCGTGCCGGTGGCGACCGCGACGCCGTCGACGTACATCTTCTGCTCACCGGGCTGCTGGGTCACCACGACGTGGTGCCACTGGCCGTCGTTGACGGCCTGGGGCGAGTCGATGGTGGCCGCGGAACCGATCCACACGCCGTAGCGCAGACGGCCGTCGGCCAGCAGGTAGAGGTGGCGGTCGTAGTTCGAGCTGGTCTGACCGGTCGAGTCGCCGAAGCCGATGATCCGGCCGCCGTTGGCGTCGGTGGTGCGGATCCACGTCTCGAGCGAGAAGGTGGTCGGGTTGGTGTACTGCTGGGTGCCGACCACGCGGTCGTTGTTGCTGTCGAAGTCGACCGAGGTGCCACTCGGATCGGCCGGCGAGGCCGCCCCGCCCCGCACGGTGTCGCTCGTGGTGGCCGCGGGATCCGGCGTCATGCGGTTGACCGCGCTCGAGCCGCTCGTCTCGTTGAGTCGCAGGTAGAGATCGGCGTTGGCGTTCCACACCGCGGCGCCGTACGCATCGGCGGGCACGGTGGGCCAGCCCGGGGTCCGACCGCTGGCCAGGAAGTGGGCCCGGATCTGTTCCTGGGTGAGCTCACCGCCGTAGATGGAGACGTCGTCGATGGTGCCGTTGAAGTTGGCCGACGAGGGTTGCGACGGCCAACCACCGAGGGCGTCACCACCGATGCGCCAGTAGCCGGCAAACGCCTCAGCGCTGGTGGCGGCGGCGTCGGCACCGACCATCTTGCCGTCGACATAGAGCTTGATGCCGGCCGGGCTGAGCTGACCGACGGCCTGGTGCCACTGGCCGTCGTTGTAGGCGGCAGCCGATGCCACGGTTCGGGTGCTGCCGTCGTACACGCCGAAGCGCAGCTGACCGCTGTTGGTCATGTAGATGTGGCGGTCGTAGCTGGTGCTCGATCCGGTCGACGACTTGCCGAACCCGACGATCTTGCCGCCCGAGGAGGTCGTCGTCTTGAACCACGCCTCGACGGTGAACTGCTGAGGCCCGTTGACCGCGGTACCCGTCGTCGACGCCGGAGCGGTGCCGCCGGCGAAGGTGGTCGACGTGTCGGAGTCGCCGACCAGGGCACCGACCACGCCACGGGTGGTGTTCGAGTTGAGGGTCAGGTCGTCGGCGCCGACCTGGTCGTAGCCGATCGTGCCGCTCGCCTCCCCGAGGCGCCAGTACTTGACCGGCGAGTCCGTGAGGACCGCGGCACGGTACGGGCTGGAGGTCGGAGCGCCGTCCGGAACGGTGCCGGTGACGGCGGGGCTGACGAAGCCGTTGCCGAAGGCGTCGCGAACCCGGACCCGGTAGGTCTGAGTCGATCCCGGGGTCGCGGTTGCGTCCACTGCGGCGAGCATCGGGCGGTTCCACCACGCCGACGGCGAGTAGGTGCGGGTGGCCACGACCGTCGAGGTGTTGACGGTCGCTCCACGGAGGACCTCGTAGGTCAGCTGGGCGTTGTCACGGTCCCAGACCGCCTGCCACGAGACGCGCAACGACCCGGCCGAGATCGGCACCAGGGTCGGGGTGAACTCGGGGTAGCCCTGGAGCAGGTCCTTGTTGGGCGCGATCGACTTGATGGCGAACCGGGCCAGGCCCTGCTGGTTGGCGCCGTTGACCCGGGGGAACTCGCCGCCGAGCACGACGTACTGGCTGTTGCCCTCCACCGTCCAGGCGGCCTGGGCCTGACCGGTGAACGTTCCGATGGCCAGCGTCGGCAGCCAGTGCAGCTGCTGGGCGCGGGGGCGGCCGTTGAACTTGCCGCCGACGTTCACCGCTCCGGTGGGGTCCGGGTAGATCGTCTCGGCCTGACCGCGCTGGAAGGTCCACGGGCTGGTCTGGGGATGTCCACCCACCGGCGCGCAGTCGTGGGCGTGGCTGACGTTGTAGAGGACGTTGCCGATCGGGGCGGTGTCGTAGTGGTCCCCTCGGCAACCGTTGACCCATATCAGCTCACCGGTGGTGGCGTCGGCTGCGAACGTCGACTCCAGGTTCCCGCCGGTGGTCGGGTCGTTGTTGACCAGGTAGGTGAAGCCGGTCCCGAAGACCTGGTCGCCGTTGGTGGACAGGCTCCAGATCGCGGCGTCCGCACCCCAGTTCTGGATGATCTGGTTGGCCGGGAACGCGACGAGTGCCCCGGTCGTGGGATCGAGCGCGGCCAGACCGCGGGTCGGAACGCCGTTCATGTCGTCGAAGTGACCGCCGACGACAACCTTGCCCTTGCCGGCCGGGACGACCACTGCCCGGACCTCGAGGTTGGCCACGGGCGCCCACGCGCGGAGTGCACCGGAGGCGGCGTCGACGGCCGCCAGCCGGGATCGGCCCTGGTTGCCGACGACGGTGAACGCACCACCGACGTAGAGGGTGTCGCCAGAGAGGGCGAGGCTGTTGACGTGGGCGTTGACGTTGGGGTTGAAGGGCCTGAGCGCCCCGGTGGTGGCGTCCAGGGCGGCCACCCGATTGCGGGTCGTGCCGTTGACCTGGGTGAAGTCACCGGCGACGTAGATCGTGCTGCCGTCGGCCGAAGCTTCGAGGGTCCGCCCCTGGGCGTTGAGCGTCGGCGCCCACGAGGTGATCAGGTTCCCGGTGGTGATGTTGTACGCCAGGATGTTGGATCGCGGTGTCTCGTTCGTTCCCGCTGCGGATCCGGCCGGCCGGGCCGAGGTGAAAGACCCCGTCGCGTAGACGGTGTTGCCGACGACCAACTGGTCCCACACCACACCGTCGATCTGGACGGTGGGGAGGCTGTCAGCCGAGACGGTCTCCGGCTCCGCGGGATCGACCGGAGCGGTGTCGGCTCCGGCCACACCGACACCCAGGGCGACCGCCGCGATCGACGACGCCATCAAGGCGACAACTGCACCGGCGACGCTGCGGATCCACCGACGGGGGGAAGACTCGGGGGTGACTGACATCTGTGCTCTCCCAGCGGGGCCGCTCGGACCCGGGCTTCTCTCAAGGGCCGCCGCAGGATCGCGGACGCCCACCGATGAACCTAACGTCGGTCGTTGCGGATCGACACTGAGCAAAGATCCCGTGCTGCGGTCCGATCGGAAGGGCCCCGAACGCGACGAGACCCGTCGTGGTGGGCCATTCGGCCCACGACGACGGGTCGCCACGGCGTCCGGAGTGGCCTCCGGAAGGCCGGATCAGACGGGTCGGGCGTCGAGGTCGTCGACCGACAGGACCACCGGAGCGTTGGTCGCCGAACCCGACAGATACGCCCACAACCCGACCGCACCCGAGCTCTGCAACGCCGCGGTCGAATCGGAGCTCTCCAACAGCCACGCGGCCGGCTCCGCCGTACCCGACTTCCACACCTTGGCCGCCAGAGCGGTCGTACCCGCCCCCGACACCTGGAACCGGACCTGCAGCCCGTCGCCCGCCGCCACCGTCACACCCGGCACCGTCGCAACCGTCTGGATCACAGCCTCAGAACCCGCGACCACCCGCACCAACTGAGCCGTCACCGACCCGTTGGACTGCACCCGCAACTTCAACCGGTAGTCGTTGCTCGAGTTCACCTGCCGGCCGATCACCGCCATGTACACGCCGCCACCGGTCATCGCCTTGTCCAACGACAACCGAGCCGTCACATCCGCACTCGACTGCGACACCGATGACAACGACGCCGTCCGACCCCCACCCGCAGTGAGCGAGATCCGACCCTCACCACCCGACACCGAGTAGTTCGACGCCGTCCCACCGACGGTCCAGGCCCCACCCACATCAGCAGAACCCCACCCACCGGTCGCGGTCCGACCGAACGCATCCTGCACGAACGGAGAGTTCCCCGGCGGCGTACCCACCGTCACCGACCGCGTCGTCGAACCCGTCGCCCCGTCGTCATCGGTCACCGTCAACGTGATCGTGTAGGTACCCGCCGCCGCGTACGTGTGCGTCGACGACACACCCGAACCCGCCGCCGAACCATCACCCCAGTTCCACGCATGCGACACCACCGAACCATCGGCATCGCTCGACGCAGAACCGTCCACCGACGCCACCAGACCCGACGACGACGCCGAGAAGCTCGCCACCGGCGCCACGTTCGCCGGCGGAGGGGTTCCTCCGACCGGTCGGGCGTCGAGGTCGTCGACCGACAGGACCACCGGAGCGTTGGTCGCCGAGCCCGACATGTAGGCCCACAACCCGATCGCCCCCGACGCCTGCAACGCCGCGGTCGAATCAGCCGCCTGCAACAACCACGCCGACGGTTCCGCCGTACCCGACTTCCACACCTTGGCCGCCAGGTTCGTCGTCCCCGTCCCGCTGACCTGGAACCGGACCTGCAGCCCGTCACCCGCCGCCACGGCCAGACCCGGCACCGGAGCCACGCTCTGGATCACCGTCTCGGTCCCGGCGACCACCCGCACCAGCTGCGCGGTCACCGCACCACTCGACTGCACCAACAGCTTGACCCGGTAGTCGTTGCTCGAGTTCACCTGCCGGCCAATGACCGCCATGTACACGCCGCCACCGGTCGTCGCCTTGTCCAACGACAACCGGGCCGTCACATCCGCACTCGACTGCGACACCGACGACAACGACGCCGTCCGCCCCCCACCCGCGTTCAGCGACACGCGACCGACACCACCCGACACCGAGTAGTTCGACGCCGTCCCACCCACGGTCCAGGCCCCACCCACATCGGCAGAACCCCAACCGCTCGACACGTTCCGACCGAACGCATCCTGCGCCAGCACCACGGGTGCACCACCCACGGTCACCGACCGGGTCGTCGAACCCGTCGCCCCGTCGTCATCGGTCACCGTCAACGTGATCGTGTAGGTACCCGCCGCCGCGTACGTGTGCGTCGACGACACACCCGAACCCGCCGCCGAACCATCACCCCAGTTCCACGCATGCGACACCACCGAACCATCGGCATCGCTCGACGCAGAACCGTCCACCGACGCCACCAGACCCGACGACGACGCCGAGAAGCTCGCCACCGGCGCCACGTTCGCCGGCGGCTGGATGACCACCGACCTGGTTGTCGAACCGGTGGCCCCGTTGTTGTCGGTCACGGTCAAGGTCACCGTGTAGGTGCCCGGAAGGGCGTAGCTGTGCGACGTCGTGACCCCGGAACCGGCGGCTGTGCCGTCACCCCAGTTCCACGAATACGACACCACCGACCCGTCCGGATCCGAGGACGCCGAGGCGTCCACGTTCGCCACCGACCCCGACACCGACGCCGTGAAGCTCGCCGACGGGGCCACGTTGCCTGCCGCACCCCGACCGAGGGCGTTGTGGTTGGCGGCCTGCGCGACGGTCAGCTCGGTCGGGTAGACCGCGACCTCGTCGAGGGTGCCGGCGAACGAGTTGCTTGTCGGACGGGACGGCCAGCCGCTGAGCTGATCGCCACCGACCCGCCAGTAGCCCCAGTAGTAGCCGGCGGTCTTGATGGACGAGTTCGCTCCGACCTGGTTGCCGTCGAGCACCAGTCGGATCCCCGAGGGACCCATGGTCGCGACCACGTGGTGCCACTGGCCGTTGTTGTACCCGGTCCCGCTGGTGAGCACCGAAGCCGACGTCGCACCGAAGCGGATCCGGCCGCTGTTGTCCATGTAGACCGACCGGTCGTTGGTGGCGCTGCTGGCGGAGCTGGAGCTCCCGAAGCCGATGATCTTGCCGCCACGCGTGGTCGTGGTCTTGAACCACGCCTCGACGGTGAATGTCTGCGGGGCGGAGATCCACCCGGTGGTCGTTCCCGGAACGGTGGCCGACCCGTCGAAGGTGCTGGCGGTGTCGGCGTCGCCCGAGATGGCTCCGCCGACGTTGCGGGTCACGCCCGACAGGGTCAGGTCGTTGCCGGTCGCCATGTCCCAACCGGTCGCCCCGGAGCCCTCGCCCAGTCGCCAGTGGCGGTTGGCGCCGTCAGCTGCGACGGCCGACTGGTACGCGCTCACCGTGGCGGTGCCACCGGGCACGGTCACCGACGCGGTGGCCGATGGGACGATGTTGTTGAAGGCATCCCGCACCCGGACCCTGTAGGTCTGGGTGGATCCGGGGGTGGCGCCGCGGTCGATGAACGCCATCTCGGGACGGGTCCACCAGTTGGAGTTGGCCTCCATCGTGGCGATCACCGTCGTGCCGCGCAGCACCTCGTAGGTGAGGCGCTCGTTGTCGCGGTCCCAGGCGGTGGTCCAGGAGACCCGGACCGTGCCCGGTCCGGTCCCGACCAGCTTGGGGGTGAGCTCGGTGTAGCCCTGGGGCGCTTCCTTGTTCGGAGCGATCGACGTGAGCGCGTAGCGGGCCAGGCCCTGCTGATCGACCCGGTTGACCCGAGGGAACTCGCCACCCATGACGACGTACTGGCTGTTGCCCTCGATGGTCCATGCAGCCTGGCCCTGGCCGGTGAACGTCCCGGCGGTCAGGGTCGGCAGCCAGTGCAGCAGCTGCGACACCGGGCGGCCCGTGAACCAGCGGTTGGTGTTGACCGCGCCGGAAGGATCGGCGTAGGTCGTCATGGCCAGACTGCGCTGGTAGGTCCAGTCCGGGTTGGTCTGGGGCAGGCCGCCCGCCCCGGAGCAGTCGTGGGTGTGGCCGACCGTGTAGAGGACCGATCCCACCGCGATGTTGTCGTAGTTGTCCCCACGGCAGCCGTTCACCCAGATGAGGTTGCCGTTGAGGTCGGACGAGAAGGTCGACTCGAAGTTGCCGGTCGACGCGAAGGACATGCCGTTGCCGAAGACCACGGACCCGTTCGACTTCAGGCTCCAGATGGCGGCCTCGGTTCCGCGGTTGACCAGGATCGTGTTGACCGGCCAGGACATGGTGGAACCGGATCCGGCGTCGAGCGCCCCCATACCGCGCTGGGTCGACCCGTTGAGGGTCTCGAAGTGCCCACCGACGATGACCTTGCCCGCGCCGGCCGGCACGGTGAGGGTCCGGACCTCGGCATCGGCAGACGGGGCCCACGCGGTCACGGCGCCGCTGGACGCGCTGACCGAGGCCAGCCGGGACCGGGCCTGGTTGCCGACGACGGTGAACGCTCCGACCAGGTACAGGGTGGATCCGGACACCTCGAGGTCGTTGACGTGGGCGTTGACGTTGGCGTTGAAGCCGCTGATGACCGCTCCGGTGGTTGCGTTCAACGCTGCGACGCGGTTGCGGGTGGTGCCGCTGACCGAGGTGAAGTCACCGGCGACGTAGATGGTGGAGCCGTCTGCCGAGGCCGTGATGGCCCGGCCCTGGGCGTTGAGCGACGGTGCCCACGTCGTGATCAGGTTTCCGGTGGTGATGTTGTACGCAAGGATGTTGGACCGGGCTGTCTCGTTGGTTCCCGCCGCAGCACCCGCGGGTCGGGCCTGGGTGAAGCTGCCGGTGGCGTAGACGGTGTTGCCGACCACGACCTGGTCCCAGACCACGCCGTTGATCTGAACGGTGGGAAGGGAGTCGGCGGTGACCGTCGTCGGCGTGCCCGGCACCGTCGGCGCGCTGTCGGCCGAGGCCGGAGCCGCGGCGAGCACCGACAGGGCCATGAACATCGCGGACGCTGCAGCCAACCACCGCAGGGTCCGGGAACGAACCGCTCCCGCCATCGGGAACGAGCTCTCGGTCTCCATCGCCATCTCCCAGCAACGCCGCCGGAGGGAGCATCGGCGATCGACGGCTTCGACCGCTCTCCGGATCCTCCCTCACGCCACGCCGACGAACGGCGTGGCCACCAAGTCCGATGATGGATCAGCCCGGCCTCCGGAGCAAGTCACCGGGGACCATTGCCCATCGGACTCCGGACCACCAGGTTCAGACGACCCGGAACCTCACGACGTTGGGCCGGTCCGCCGACTGCACCTCGACCACGACCGTGTCGGCGGCCTTCACCGGGGCCCGGAACACGTACACACCCTTGACCGACGCTCCCGCCTTGACAGTGCCGGTCAGCGCACGGGCGGGTTCAGAGTCGTTGCCGATCGCCGGGGTCCCGTCGCCGTAGGTGGCGGTGACGGCGAGCGACGACAGGTCGAAGGGTTCGGACGAGTCGTTACGAACCTCGATGGTGGCCGCAACGGCGGGCCCGGCCGTCTCACCGGGGACCCGGGCCTCGACGTCGAGGTCCTCGGAGTCGACCAGAACGACGGACACGCCGGCACCCAGCGGGGCCGGGGTGCCGGGAGCGACCGGTTCCTTCACGATGTCGGCGACGGGCGCCGTGTCGGGCGCCGTGGCAGGAACTCCGGTGGTGGTCGGTCCGACCACGGTGCCGTCACCCGGGGCGGTCGTCACCGCCGCCTCGGTGCTGCGGGTCGGGTTCGAGTCGTCGCTCGACGAACATGCGAGGGGCACGAGGATCGAGAGCGTGACCAGGGCCGTGGACCCGACGCGCCGAGCGAGACGGCCCTTCAGAGGGCGATCGAGGTGGGGACTGACGGTCATGACGCTCCTCGGTCCAGGCCCTTCATCTGGCCGAACCATTTCACCGAGGCCGCCATGAGGTAGGCGGCGCTGCCGATGAACATGAGGGTATAGGCGCCGACGAACAGTTCCGACGCGCCGAGCAGGAGGAATGTCAGGCACAGCAACCCGTAGTCGGTCGGGACCTTCAGAAGCGACACCAGGACCGAGGGCGTCCCGGCGTCCGCCGATGCGGCCGAGGTCGGTGACGCGGATCGCAGCCCCGCGTTGCGGACCAGCTGCTCGTTGAGGATCTGGGCGAAGAACGACACCGCAGCGACGACCGCGTAGCCCATCGGGACAAGGAGCCACCGCTCGTCGATCGGGTCGGCCGTCCGTGGATCGGTGACGAGGAAGCGGTACCAGCTGATCAGCACGCACATGTGCAGCGTCGAGATCTTCAGGCAGTCGACCATGTGGTCCAGCCACTCGCCGGTGACCGAGCCGCCACCGCGCAACCGTGCGAGCTGGCCGTCCGCGGCGTCGAGCGCGTAGCCGACGACGAGCAGGGCGGTGACCGCGAACCCGAGCCACCAGCTCGGCCTCATCGCTGCGAGCAGAACCAGCCCCGAGAACGAGAAGGCCGCGCTGATGACCGTGATCCCGTTCGGGGTCAGCCCGAGGTGGAACCCGGCCGCGGCGAACAGCCGTCCCAGCTTCCGGTTGACGAACCGGGAGTACGCCGGAGCGCCCCGTCCCGACTTCTGCGCCGCGGCGAGGCGGCGGACTGTGTCGCCGTAGGACTCGTCCTCGGCCGGACGGACTTCGGTCGGTCGTGGCGAGCCGGAGGTCATGTCCGACGCTCGCGACGAACCGGGGGCCCGACCTCGAGGATCCGCATCGGGCGGTTCAGGCCCGCCGCTGCTTCGCCGCGTCGCTGTCGGCCCGAAGGTAGGCGACCGTGCCGGCGATGACGAGACCCAGGATCAACCCGAGTGCCGCCTCCCGGATCGGCAGCTGCTGGCTGCTCACCGAGGACTCGTCGGGGTTGACCACGAACTCCACACCGTCGCCGAGGACCGCCGACGAGGTACGGATGGTGGCTGCCTTCTGCTGGAGCTGACCGAGCGTCGACGCCGCTGCCTCGTTGACCGCGGCGTTGCTGCCGGTGATCGTGGCCCGAACCTGACCCGCGCTCTCGTCGATCGAACGGAGAGCGGCATCGGTGAGGTCGTTGACCTGCTTCTCGGTCTCCTCGCCGTAGGAGCGGGTGACCTCGGTGGCCAGGCGAACTGCATCGCCCGACGTGGTCCCCGAGGCGGTGATCGTGACGATGTTGGAATCGCTCGAGGGCTCGACCTCGAGCTGGTCGCGGAGCTCGTTGAGATCGTCGACGCCCAGGCTCTTGCCCACGTTGCCGAGCACTGCGTCGCTGGTGACGAACCGGGCGCGCTGGGCGGTGTAGCGCGCGAGCGAGGCGTCACCGGTGGAGCCCGGAGCGAGCACGTTGTCCTGGCTCGGTGTCTTGAGGGCGATGGTCGCGGTGGCGCTCGGCTCCGGGGTCAACAGGAACCCGATCGCCGTGCTGGCCAGGACGCACACCACGACGATCACGACGCACATGCCCTTGTAGCGCCACATGGCGCTCAACAGCCCGACCGGGGCGTCGCCTCCGGCGCTGACCGCCGGAGCTGCATCCGCGGCTCGAGGAGTCGCAGCCGGTGCGGGACCGACGGGCGGGGCCGCAGGCGGGGCGTCGTCTCCGGATCCCTTCTCCTCCGGGTTGGAGGTGCGGGCGGATGAACGACGTGAGGGCGCCTCCGTCGCGGAGGAGGCCTTCGCGGTTGGCCTCCGGGTCGAGGAACCCGCGGACGCGGTCCCCTTGTCGGTGGGTCCTCGGTCAGCCGCACCCTTGTCAGCAGAACCCTTGTCGGCCGAACCGCGACGGGTGCCCGCTGGCGACTCGTCGGCTCCCGATGGTGTCTTCGTCTCGTCAGCCACGTCTCGTTCTCTCTCCACCCGGTGCAGAACGCCGAAGTATACCGTCAAGACAGCTGGACCCCTCCGGAGGGGTCGGTAGCCTCACCTCCATGGACCAGATCGGGATCCGGGAGCTCAGAGCCGACGTGGCGGCCCAGGTCCGCCGGGCCGGTGACGGCCACCGGATGATCGTCACCGTCGGCGGACGCCCGGTCGCTCAGCTGGGCCCGATCGAAGCCGACGACCGGCAGACGTCGCTGGCCGACCTGGCCGCCAGGGGCCAGGTGCTGCTCGCCCGCCGCCAGGACCGTCCGGATCCGGCCACGGTCCTGCCGCTGTGGGCGGGCACCCGCATCGACCAGCTGGTCCGAGAGGTCAGGGGACGATGATCGGGCGGTCCCGGTGACGATCGCGCTCGACACCACCGGACTGCTGTCGCGGTACCTCGACGGACCCACCCGGCCGATCGCGCTGGCAGCGATGGCCGCCGATCGGGACTGGTGCGCCAGCGCGCTCGCCCTGTCCGAAGCGCTCATGCTGGTCGACCGACTCGGCGACGATCCGGAGCGCACCGACGACGTCCGCCGGGCCCTGCGCGACGACTGGGAGCGGATCAACGTGGTGCCGGTCGACCAGCTGTGCCTGGACCGGGCCGCTGAACTGGGACGGACCCAACCCCTGCGCACCGTCGACGCCATCCACCTTGCCGCAGCGGATCGCCTCCCCCGCCCCGTCACCTTCGTGACGTTCGACCCGACCCAGATCCCCGTTGCCCTCGCCCTGGGCTTCGACGTCGTCGGCTCGCGCTGAGGACCCTCGCCCGGACGACCGTCACGGCGGCACCGGCGCGAGACTCCTTCCATGACCGACGGCACCGGAACCCTCCACATCTCCGACACCGACATGGAGATCCACAAGGTCGTCGTCGGACCGATGGACAACAACGTCTTCGTCCTGCGCTGCCGGCACCGTGGTGACGCCGTGCTCATCGACGCGGCCAATGAGCACGACGTGCTGCTCGACCTCGCCTCTTCGCTCGGCGTGCGCCGGGTCATCGAGACGCACGGGCACTGGGACCACATCCAGGCAATCCCCGGGATGCGCGACGCCGGCTACTCGGTGGGAGTGACTGCCGACGACGCGGGGATGCTGCCCAGCTACGACGAACTGATCGGCGACGACGAGGTGATCGAGGTCGGCGACCTGCGGCTGCGCACCGTCCTCACCCCGGGCCACACCCCCGGCAGCGTCTGCTTCCGGGTGGAGGGGAAGCCGATCCTGTTCAGCGGCGACACCCTGTTCCCCGGAGGACCAGGGGCGACCCAGTTCGAGGGCGGCGACTTTCCCACCATCATCACGTCGATCGAAGACCGCCTGTTCTCCCGGTTGGCACCCGACACGCTCGTGCTCCCCGGACACGGCGACGACACGACGATCGGGGCCGAGTCACCCCACCTCCAGGAGTGGATCGACCGCGGGTTCTGACACCTCCGCAGGATGTAAGGACTCGTCCCGTGCCGGCCGGGGCCGGGTTGCGGCGATCAGGCAGAGGGAGAACCAGCCCGCCAGCGCCCATGTCATCAGGGCGACCCGTGCTCCCCGATGCATCTGGGTCGCGGCCAACGCACCGGTCACAAGCGTCGCCGTGAGGACGGCAGCCACCACCGCTCGATGGTGCGGCGGAGTCGGGGCGGGAGCGGGGACCGCTCCGCTCCAACGGGCGAGGTCGCGACGGCGACCGATGTCGAGCATCTGCACGACGGCCCACACCGACAGGCCGACCGACGCGGCGACCTGCAGAGCATTGGCGACGTCGATGGATCGACCCGCCAACTCGACCAGGTGGGTCGACGACCCGGGGAGTGACAACGGGCGGTCGGAATGGGTCAGGACGTCGATGAGCGAGTGCACGCTGGCCCCGATGAGCACACAGCCGACGGTGTTCCACCACCGGTGACGGGTCCGGCCGACCAGCCGGAGATCTCGCAGGTGGAAGTCGCCGAGGTCGGGGAGGTGACCACCGAGTCGGGGCAGGACCAGACGACGCGCCGACCACGTGATCAGGAGGCCCACCACCAGGCACCAACTCACCAACTGGTCGGGTCGGTGGCCGTCGAACCAGGTAGGCGTTCCGTACACGTAGAGGACCGGCAGCCGCTCGGTGACCCGAGCCAGGTCGGGAACGGTGCTTCCGACGACCAGGGCAACCCCGTCGAGGCCGGGCCACCGGCGCTTGAGAGGTAGCACTGGGGCCTGGTGGGCCAGGAACGTCACGGGCATGGGCGCCCATGGTGCCAGACCAGGCGCACGTGCCCAGATCCGGTCGTTCCGATCCGCCACCTCCCGGGCCTCGCCTATTTCCACCATCTGCGTAGGGGAAATAGACTCAGCTCATGGCCGTCGCCCCCCTCCTCCGGATCGAGGACCTGCACGCCGCCCCCGCCGAGAACCTCGACGCCCCGATCCTGCACGGCGTGTCGCTCACGATCCACCCCGGCGAGGTCCACGCTCTCATGGGTCCCAACGGATCGGGCAAGTCGACGCTCGCCAGCACCCTGATGGGGTCACCCGAGTACTCCGTAACCGGTGGGTCGCTGCACATGAGCGGCGACGACATCACCGACTGGACCCCGGACCAGCGCGGCCGCCACGGGATGTTCCTGGCGTTCCAGTATCCCCAGGAGATCCCCGGCGTGTCGGTGCGCCAGTTCCTGCGTCAGGCGCTGTCGGAGCGCACGGGCATCGACCTGTCCGTGCTCGAGATCCGCGTCGCGATAATGGAGTGGATGCAGCGACTCGACATGGACCCGAGCTTCGCCGACCGGTTCCTCAACGAGGGCTTCTCGGGAGGAGAGAAGAAGCGCAACGAGGTCCTCCAGATGGCGATCCTGGAACCCGACGTCGCCATCCTCGACGAGACCGACTCCGGGTTGGACATCGACGCACTTCGGGTCGTCGCCGACGGCGTCGACGAGGTGCGCAAGGACCGGCCCGAGCTAGGTGTCCTGGTGATCACGCACTACCAGCGGCTGCTCGAGCACCTCACGCCGGACGTCGTCCACGTGCTCGTCGACGGACGGATCGTCGAATCGGGTGGACCGGAGCTCGCTCGACGCCTGGAGTCCGAGGGCTTCGACGCCTACCGGGAACCGGAGGCCGTCGCGTGAGCACCGGCCCCAGCCCCGACGCGCGCACCACGGACGGCCACGGCCCGAACGGCGACGGCCCGAACGACCTCGACGTCGTCAAGGTCCGGGCCGACTTCCCGATCCTGTCGACCGAGGTGCACGGCCGACCGCTGGTGTTCCTCGACTCGGCCGCCTCCTCGCAGAAGCCCGCCGCGGTGATCGAGGCGATGGATCGCTACTACGAGACGACCCACGCCAACGTCCACCGGGCCGCCTACTCCCTCGCCGAGGCGGCGACGAACGCCATGGAGGGCGCCCGGGCCAGGGTGGCCCGCTTCATCGGCGCCACCTCACCCGACGAGGTGGTGTTCACCAAGAACGCCACCGAGTCGCTCAACCTGGTGGCCCGTTCCTGGGGTGACGCCAACCTGGGCCCCGGCGACGCCGTGGTGCTCACCGAGCTCGAGCACCACGCCAACATCGTCCCCTGGCAGCAGCTGGCCGCCGAGCGCGGCACAGAGCTGCGGTGGATCCCCCTCACCCAGGACGGCCGCCTGGACCTCACCGATCTGGACCGCCTGCTCGACGGGGCGAAGCTCCTGGCGCTGTCGGCCATGTCGAACGTGGTCGGCACCATCACCCCGGTGCGGATGCTCACCGATGCCGCCCACGCTGCCGGGGCCCTGGCGTGCATCGACGCGTGCCAGTACGTCCCGCACGTCGCCACCGACGTCGACGCCCTCGGAGCCGACTTCCTGGCGTTCTCCGGACACAAGATGCTCGGGCCGACCGGAATCGGCGTACTGTGGGGCCGCCCCGAACTGCTCGAGGCGATGCCGCCGTTCCTCGGGGGCGGCGGCATGATCCTCGACGTCACCAAAGACGGCTTCACGCCCGCTGCGGTCCCCCACAAGTTCGAGGCCGGGACACCTCCGATCGCTGAGATCGTGGGCCTCGGCGCCGCGGTCGACTACCTCGACGCCCTGGGGATGGACCGTGTGCGTGCCCATGAGGTGTCGCTCACCGCCTACGCCCTCCGGTCGCTCACCGAGCGCTTCGGCGACGACCTCACCGTCTACGGTCCGGCCGAACCCGACGGACGCGGTGGAGTCATGAGCTTCGCCTTCAAGGGCCTCCACCCCCACGACCTGTCGCAGGTCCTCGACCAGCACGGCGTGTGCGTCCGGCCCGGCCACCACTGCGCCAAGCCGCTCATGCGGGTTCTCGGGGTCGGCGCCACCGCGCGAGCATCGTGGTACGTGTACAACGACGAGGCCGACATCGACGCGTTGGGCGACGCGCTCGAGGATGCCGGTCGGTTCTTCGACTTCTGAGCTTCCCCGCGCATCGGGGTGAAGGGAACGGTTGACGCATGTCAGGTCTCGAAGACCTCTACCGGGAGATCATCCTCGACCACTACCGCAACCCGCGGAACCGTGGTGAGCTGCCCAGCCCGCCCGCGGCGCGAGTCGAGGGGTTCAACCCCTTGTGCGGCGACGAGATCGTCGTCTACCTGCAGCTCGACGACCCGTCGAAGGGCGACGACGCCATCGTGTCCGAGGTGCGCATCGGTGGTCAGGGCTGCTCGATCTCCCAGTCGTCGGCGTCGATGATGTCCGCCGCGATCACCGGACGCACCGTCGCCGAGGTCAAGGACCTCACCCGGTCGTTCAAGGCGATGATGTCGATCCACGAGGGCGAGCTCGACGGCGGCGAACCCGCCTCGGCTGCCGACGCGGACCCGGGCGAGTCACGCCTCGGCGACCTCGAAGCGCTGCGCGGCGTCGTCAAGTTCCCGGTCCGCATCAAGTGCGCGACGCTCAGCTGGAACACGCTGTTGCAGGCGATCGACGAAGCCTGAAACCGATCCCGACCGGTCGGAGTGCGACCGGGACGCGGCCGATCAGGAGGGCCGCTGGTCGCCGGCGAGCTCCGAGATGCGCTGCGCCAGTTGGATGTCAAGCGACGTGATCCCGCCCACGTCATGGGTCATCAGATCGACGGTGACCGACGCGTATGAGTTCGTCCAGTCCGGGTGATGGTCCATCGCCTGTGCGACGGTCGCCACCGCGGCCATGAACCCGAAGGCGCGGGGGAAGTCGGCGAAGCGCAGCTCCCGGTGCAGCCGTCCGTCGACGACCATCCAGCCGGGCAGTCCGACCAGCGCCGCGTCCAGGTCTCCGCCGGTCAGGGGTTGCGGTCGCGCCATGACCTCAGGCTACGGACAGACCGCCGTCGGAGCCGGCCGTGCCCGCGGTGATTCGCAAGATCTAGGGCGCGGATTGCGACAAGGTGTGTCGCTGAGCACCCCTATGTCCAGGCGGCGTAGCCGTCGGTCTCGAGGCGGTCGACCAGGTCCGGACCGCCGGTCTCGACGATCCGACCCCCGACGAAGATGTGCACCACGTCGGGGTGCAGCTCCTCGAGCAGCCGCGAGTAGTGCGTGATCGCCAGCACGCCGAGCGGCTCGTCACCGTCGGCGTCGACGCCGCGTGAGCTCGCGTCCTCGATCCGACGGGCCACCGCTCTCAGCGCGTCGACGTCGAGACCCGAATCGATCTCGTCGAGGACGGCGATGCGGGGCTGCAGCACGCTGAGCTGCAAGGTGTCGTTGCGCTTCTTCTCGCCGCCGGACAGGTCGACGTTCAGCGGACGCTCGAGCAGACCGACGTCGAACCCCAACCGGTCCGCTTCGGCCCGCAGTCGTCCGGGCACCGTCGAGGGATCGCGGCCTGCGGCCACGAACGCCTCCTCGAGCACGTCGGCCAGCCGCACGCCCGGCACCTCGGTCGGATACTGCAGCGCCAGGAACAGTCCGGCCCGGGCGCGCTCCCAGGTCGGCAGCGCCAGCAGGTCGACGCCGTCCAGGTGCACCGATCCGCCGGTCACGCGGTAGCCGGGTCGGCCCATGAGGACGTGACTGAGGGTGGACTTGCCCGACCCGTTCGGACCCATGACGGCGTGCACCTCGCCCGAGCGCACGGTGACCGTCACCCCGTGGAGGATCGGCCGGTCGCCCACCTCGGCGTGGAGGTCGGAGATCACCAGCTCGCTCATGGGGACACCTCCGGTGCCGACGTGTGGTCGTTCTCGGCACCGACGTCGATGAGGACCCGACCGTCGAGCACCCGGGCCGCGTAGGTCGGGATCGGCCGGATGGCCGGAAGCGTCAGGGCCTCGCCGGTGCGCAGGTCGAACTCGCTGCCGTGCTTGGGGCACTCGATGGTGCAGGCGTCCTCGTCGACGATGCCGCCCGACAACGAGACCTTCTCGTGGCTGCAGGTGTCGCCGACGACGTACACGCGGTCGCCGAGCCGCACGACCGACACCCGACGTCCGTCGAGCTCGAACGCCGTCCCTTCGCCGTCGACGAGGTCGTCGAGGGCGGCCACGTCGACGCTGCCGGTCACGACCCACCCTCCGAGCTCCGGTCGACGCCGACGTCGGCTGATCGAGCAAGGGTGGCGTCGAGCCTGCCTGCGATCTCCGCGGACAACACCGGGGTGGCGAAGTCGTCGAGCACCTCGTCGAAGAAGCCCCTCACGATCAGGCGGTCCGCCACGTCGGTCGGCACTCCCCGGGACTCCAGGTAGAAGCGCTGATCCGGGTCGACCGGACCGACGGTGGATGCGTGGGAGCAGCGCACGTCGTTGTTCTCGATCTCGAGGTTGGGCACCGATTCCGCCCACGCCTCCTCGGAGAGCTTGAGGTTCCGGTTGGTCTGCTCGGCGTGGGCGCCCCTGGCTCCCGCTGCGATGCGGATCAGGCCCGTGTAGACCGAGTGGGAGCGGCCGGCCACCCCGCCCTTGAACAGGAGGTGCGAGGTGGTGTCGGGCGCGGCGTGGGTCTGGAAGGTGCGCAGGTCCAGCATCTGGTCGCCGTCGCCCAGGTAGACGCTGGACAGATCGCCGGTCGCTCCGCGGCCCTCGAGACGGCAGTCGAGGCGGAGACGCGCGTAGTCACCACCGAGCGCGGCCACACCGACCTGCAGGTGACCGTCGCGGTCGACGGTTCCGCTCAGGGAGCCGACCTGCCACACCCTCCGCCCCAGATCCTGCAGCACTCCGTGGCGGAAGCGGGCCGCCGCACCCACCCGGATCGTGGTGACGGGCACGACGAGTGCGTCGACGTCGTCGGAGAGGTGGACCTCGACGAGTGCGGCCTGGGCACCGTCTCCCACCCGGACCGCGATGCGCGGGAAGGTCGCCGTCTCTGTCGCCGAGGCGTACGACACGACGACGAAGGGCTTCTCGATCGTGACGGCGGCGGGCACGTCGAGGACGACGGGCTCCGGACCCTGGGCGTCGTTCCAAGCATCGAAGAGGTCGACGGGGTGACTCGGGGCGTCGCCCAGCACGTCCGCGGCGTCGATCCCGTCGTCGTGGCTCGAACCGAATCCGACACCGGACGCCGAGGCGTCGGATCCGACCTCGACGTGCACCACCGCTCCGTCGACGAGGACCACGACGCCCGCCAGGTCCCCCAGCGCCGCCACCATCGACGACGCAGCGGCAGGGACCCCGCCGACGGCAGCCCCCGACGACGCGGCGCCGTATCGGGCCACGTCGAGTTCGGCGATGCGGCTGTAGCGCCACTCCTCGGCCTCGACGGTGGGCAACGGGAGCTGAGCGGCTCGGGTCCGCGCCTGGGATCGACGTCGGGTCAACCAGGCGGGACCCGATGGATCGTCGACCACGAACGGCGGCGGAACAGAACCCTGGCTGGGCACGAGATCGGCGGAGTCATCGGGAGGCACGGCGTCAGGTCGAGGCGGCACCGGGTGAATTTACACTACGTCAGTAGGGGAATCTCCAGCCGACGTATCCAGTCGTCACCGGTCCAGGTGCTCAGCGACGACGACGGAAGACCCGCTTCCAACCTCGTTCCACGCCCGACGGTCGAGCGGCACGGTCCGCCTCCAGCTCGGCACGCACCTTCGGCCCGGCCGCGTTGACGATGTCCTCCGCCTCGTCGAGGAGTGCGGCGATCGAGGGGTCCGTCCCCAGGCTGCTCGGCTCGGGCGGCGTGGGAGGCACCACCAGGGTCCCGTGGGCCCAGTTGACGTCCGCGAGCCTCGGGGTGAAGGCCGTGCAACCGTCCGGACAACGCCACGGCGCCTCCGGTGCCAGGTCCAGGTCGCACTTCCGCACCGTCTCCCCGTTCGGATAGGTGCGGCTCTCGAAGAACTTGCAGGTCTCCTGCATCGGCATGGCGCCCAGTGTGTCAGCGTCGGAGGCGGATACGGCACCGACGGGTCGCGACGCTGGGTAGAACCTCCCGAATCCTCAGGGCTGCCGCGACCGGGGCCGACAACTGGACCATGAGCGATCACGCCCCGGATCCCCTCGGTTTCGAGCCGCTCGCCGACCCTCGCGGTGGTGTCGTCGACATCATCGGACCGATGCGACGGATCCTCGACGCGGCGTCGGTCCCGTCCGCCACCCTCGACGGCGAGGGTCAGATCGTCGGGCTCAACCCCGAGTTCGCCCGGTTGTGCGGCCGGGCACCGAGCGAGATCGTCGGGCTGCACCTGCTCGCCCTCTGCCCCGGACGCGACCAGGCAGAAGTGCTCTCCCGGCTCGTGCGGATCGTCGGTGGGTTGTCCGAGACCGAGCGGGAGGAGCTGCGGGTCACGGGAGCCGACGGAAGGGTCCGCACGCTGTCGGTCACCCTCGGTGGGCTGGCCGGTCCCGACAGCAGGGTCGAGCGGGTCGTCGCCATCGCGTCGGACCTCACCGAGGAGA
>ERZ724512.331-NODE-331-length-21080-cov-18.113151_pt1 | contig 21080 bp, 12 predicted proteins | sample MGYA00376045_ERZ724512 | MGnify/ENA primary metagenome ERZ724512 (study PRJEB28724, sample SAMN07190883) | activated sludge metagenome | isolation source: activated sludge of sewage treatment plant in Hong Hong | place: Hong Kong | collected 2016-03-17 ... | reverse complement strand
CATCTTGCTATCTTCATCCGATCAGATATGAGCAATCGCGACACTTTCTACATCACGACACCGATCTACTACGTCAACGACGTACCGCACATCGGCCACGCCTACACCACCGTCGCCGCCGATGTCCTTGCGCGGTACTGGCGGTTGCGCGGACGAGACGTATTTTTTCTGACCGGCTTGGATGAGCATGGACAGAAAGTGCAGCAGGCCGCCGCCAAGGCCAACATCGATCCGCAAGCCCACTGCGATCGCCTCGCACCGCAGTTCACATACCTCTGGGATCGGTTGAACATTTCCCATAACGCCTTCATCCGTACCACCGACAAACCGCATCAGGCGGTGGTTCAACGATATCTTCAACAACTTTACGATAAGCAGTTGATTTACAAAGCAGACTATACTGGATGGTATTGCACATTCGACGAGCGGTTCTGGACGGAAAAGGATGTGGCCGGCGGCCTCTGCCCGGACTGCAAACGGCCGATCGAACAATTGAGCGAGCACAATTATTTCTTCAAGATGAGCCAGTATCAGGAACGGCTGCAGCGGCACATTCTGGACCACCCCGATTTCATCAGACCCGAATCCCGACGCAACGAAGTCCTCGGATTTTTGCAGACCCAGAAGCTGGGCGACCTGTCGATCTCGCGACCCAAATCACGCCTCTCCTGGGGCATCGAACTCCCCTTCGACACAGACTACGTGACCTACGTGTGGTTCGACGCACTCGTCAATTACATCTCCGCGCTGGAATACTTACCCCAAGGACAACCGGCTGGCCTTCGTTACTGGCCCGCCGATGTCCATCTCGTCGGGAAGGATATCCTCACCACGCACGCCGTCTACTGGTCCACCATGTTGATGGCGCTGGAGCAGCCGCTCCCGAAGACCATCTTCGCCCACGGCTGGTGGACGGTGGACGGCGAAAAGATGTCCAAGAGCCGCGGCAATGTCGTCGATCCGAACAAGATGGTCGACCAATTCGGCGCCGATGCTTTCCGCTACTTCCTGCTCCGCGAAGTGCCGTTCGGGCAAGACGGGGATTTCTCGCACAGCGCTCTGGTGACGACCGTCAACGCGAAGCTTGCGAACGGCATCGGCAACCTCTTGAGTCGCACGCTGACCATGATCGAACGGTCCTGCGCCGGCGTGATTCCCGAACGAGGCCCAGCTGTGCTGCCGGAGTTGAAACAACGGATCGAGGAGTTGGCCAAACAGCTGCCCAACAGAACCGAAACCGGCTTCAACGCCCTGCAATTCCGGGATGTGCTGCTCACGATCGAAGAACTCAATGGCCTCTGCGATGAATACATCGACAAAAGCGCGCCCTGGAAACTGGCGAAACTGCCAGAAGCACAACCCCAATTGCACACGGTGCTGAACACTTCTGCGCGCGTCCTTCGACTGCTGGCGGTGCTGCTCTACCCGTTCATGCCGAATGCCGCAGCACAGATGATCCAGCAACTTGGGTTGTCGCTGGACCTTTCCCAACCACTGGCGACAGAGGCCGTCCATTGGGATGCGCCGCTCGCCGACAGCAAGATCCAGAAAGGCGCCTCACTGTTTCCCCGTATCGAATCCAAACCACAAGGAGCCAAACCCGTGAGTGATACTCCCGCATCCCCGCAACCGACTGCCGCTGCCCCGACCGCAGCCTCCGCTGCACCGCAATCTCCTGCTCCGGCCACCACACCAACCGCCTCGGCAGTTGCTCAGCCGACGCAGATCACCATCGACGATTTCATGAAAGTGCAGCTCAAAGCAGCGAAGGTCCTAGCGGCAGAACGTGTCCCGAAATCCGACAAGTTGCTCAAACTCCAAGTCAGCCTGGGCGCCGAGCAACGACAGATCGTCGCCGGCATCGGCAAGAAATACGAACCGGAAGCCCTGGTCGGCAAAACCATCGTCATCGTGGCGAACCTCAAACCGGCGAAGCTCATGGGCATCGAATCACAGGGGATGGTCCTTGCGGCGGGCGACAGCGAAGTGCGAGGGCTCGCCACCTTCGCCGAAGACGTGGAGCCCGGCACCAAAGTGAAATGACTCGTTCCTTTCTCATCAGTCTGATCGGCACTGGCCTGCTCGCGCTACTCAGCAGCACGAGCATGGCCTTTACGCCGGAGCCCTCCGAATCCGAGCTCGAAAGCACAACCCACTTCAACGATCCCCTGCCCACGACTGTGCTGGTGCGCGTGGTCGCACATCGATCTCTCGTCCTGGGGCATGAGGTCGGCGGCGCGCGCGTCACGATGACCGATGTGGCAACCGGCCGGCTGCTGGCCTCGGGTTCGCAGCAGGGCGAACCGGGCGACCAGACGCAAATCATGCGCACGCCCCATCTCATGGACGAGCCGCTCTACAGCAGCCGGCCGGCCGCTGCGTTCAGCGCCACGCTTGAATTAACCCGCCCGACCCTGGTGGAAATCACGGCCGAGGGGCCCTTGGCCTATCCTCACGCGTTGCAACGGGCGAGCACCACCGTGCTGCTGATCCCCGGTCATGACCTCACCAACGACGGTATCGTGCTGCATCTCTACGGCTACCTGGTACAGGTCGAACACCCCAAACCGGGCGAACCCTTGATCGCCAAGGAAGACGTGATGTTGCGGGCCTCAGTGCGGACACTGTCCGGAGCCCTGGTCCGGCCGCACAGCGATTGGGACTCTCGCAAGATGCATATTTATGCCGAGCTGTTGGTCGGTGATCGCATCGTCGAGCGACTGCAGATGTTCTACTCCGGGGAGAAGAGCCGGTTCGAAGCGCCGTTTTTTGTTCCGATATCGAAAGATGCCCCGGACGGCATCACATTGCGGGTGATCGCCGCCGACGTCGCCACCGGCAACTTCGGCGTCGTCTCGGCGCAATACCCGGTGCTCTCCGAACGCCTGAGACCTAAGAAGAATTGACCCCATTGACTGAATCGATCGTTTCGTGATGTGCTGACGAGGTGCTGCAGTCGCGATCCACCGGCTGACCATTTACCTTTCACCATCGGAGCGCCTGACCACTCGATCGTACAGTTCATACGATGGATCCCAAACAACGACAATTTTCCATCTGGTACATGTTCATTGCCCTCTGGGTGCTGATCCTGATCCAGACGTTTCTTCCGTCCCTGTTTAATCCCACCGAAATCCCGTACAGCGAATTCAAATCCGCCGTGGAGGCCAACAAAGTCACCGAGGTGACGGTCTCGCCGCAAGTCATTCACGGCAAGATGAAGGAAGACAAGGTCTTCCATACCATTCGCATCGAAGACCCGGACCTCTTGCGCAGTCTCGCGCAACACCAGGTGAAGGTCACGGGGATGATTGAAAGTACGCTGTTCAGGGACCTGTTGTCCTGGATCCTGCCGATCGTGCTGTTCTTCGGCGTCTGGTGGTTCCTGCTGCGTCGCATGGGCCAAAGCCAAGGCTTCATGACCGTCGGGCAAAGCAAGGCCAAGATCTACATGGAGAAGGAAGTGAAGGTGACCTTCGCCGATGTGGCCGGTGTCGACGAAGCGAAAGAAGAACTGGAAGAAATCATTGAGTTTCTCAAAACCCCGGAGAAGTTCCGTCGGTTGGGGGGCAAGATTCCCAAAGGCATTCTCTTGGTCGGCCCTCCAGGCACAGGCAAGACGCTCCTGGCCAAGGCCGTGGCCGGAGAAGCCGGCGTCCCGTTTTTTTCGATCAGCGGCTCGGAGTTCGTGGAAATGTTCGTCGGCGTGGGCGCAGCTCGCGTCCGCGACCTCTTCGAACAGGCCAAGAGCAAGGCGCCGTGCATCATTTTCATCGACGAACTCGACGCGCTGGGGAAGGCTCGCGGAGTCGGCCCGATGGCCCACGAGGAACGCGAACAGACGTTGAATCAATTGCTGGTTGAAATGGACGGCTTCGATTCACGTGCCGGCGTCATTCTGATGGCCGCCACGAATCGTCCTGAAATTCTTGACCCCGCACTCTTGCGACCTGGACGATTCGACCGCCAAGTCCTCGTGGACCGGCCGGATAAAATCGGACGGCTCGCGATTCTGAAGGTCCATGCCCGCTCCATCACGCTCGCCGATCCAGCCGATCTTGAGACCATTGCCGCGATGACGCCGGGCTTCGTCGGGGCCGACTTAGCCAACGTACTAAACGAGGCCGCGCTGCTCGCCGTTCGGCGCAATAAGGACGCCGTCGGTATGTCCGAGTTACAGGAAGCGGTTGAGCGTGTCGTCGGCGGCCTCGAAAAGAAAAATCGCGTCCTCAATCAGATGGAACGCGCACGCGTTGCCCACCATGAGATCGGACATGCCTTAGTCGCCATGTCTATCCCAGGCGGCGATGCGGTCCACAAAATCTCAATTATCCCTCGAGGTATTGCCGCACTCGGGTACACCATGCAACTGCCGACCGAAGATCGATTTCTCATGACCGAATCCGAGCTCAAGAACCGCATCGCCATTCTGCTCGGCGGGCGGGCGGCCGAAGAAGTGATCTATGGCGAGGTTTCTACCGGTGCCCAGGACGATTTGCGCAAAGCCACGGATATCGCAAAGAGTATGATCAAGGCCTACGGCATGAGCGAGAAGCTGGGCCAGGTCAGCCTGGAGCGGGACCGACAATCAATCTTTCTGCAAACCGGTCCATCCCAAACGCCGGGCGACTATAGCGAGCAGACCTCCAGGGAAATCGATTGCGAGGTTCGCCTATTAATCGATGGGCAGTACGAACGGGCGCGCGATCTTATCAAGGCCCAGGAGGCCACCCTGCGGCACGCCGCTCAGGTGCTGCTGGAAAAGGAAACGATTACCGGCGAGGAACTCAAAGCCCTCGCAGCCGCGCAGTAAGTCCACACCTCAAACGCCCCCTACTCCGATTGGTCTTCAGAGGCCACGGCTCCAATCCACGACGGCTTGCAGACCTCACAACGGCTTGCCCTCATCAGCCTCTCGTGAGACACTGAAGCCGATGCTTCCTCACACCTACCATGAACTCCGCTCCCAACTCAGAATCGCTCTGGCCGTCAATGCCATCATCGTCGTCGCGGAGTTTGCCGGCGGCTTTCTCACCAACAGCATCGGCTTGATCGGCGACGCGGGGCACAATCTCGTCGATCAAGGCTCCCTCTTTCTCGCGCTCTATGCCCATGTGCTGACTGCTCGACCCGCCACCGACAGCCGCACCTTCGGCTATCACCGAGCCGGGATCGTCGCGGCCTTCCTCAATTCCTTCATCCTCCTGCTCACCGCCGGGGGCATCACACTCGTGAGCCTCGAACGTCTCATGGCCCCCGTTCCCGTTCCGGGAGGATGGGTCATGCTGATTGCCTTAATCAGCTTCGTAGCGAATCTTTCCATCGCCCTGCTGCTGCAGCACGGCGCGAAAGATGACCTGAATATCCGCAGCGCCTTCTGGCACATGCTGAGCGATGCCTGGGTGTCACTCGGCGTCGTCGTGAGCGGCGGCATTATCATGCTGACCGGTTGGTCGATGCTCGACCCGCTCGTGAGCCTGTTCGTCGTCCTGGCAATTGTCCGAGGCGCCTGGCCACTCTTTAAAGAATCACTTGAGGTCCTATTGGAGTCCACTCCACCCGGCGTGAGCCCTGCACTCGTTGCGGCAACCATCGAGTCCATCCCCGGCGTGAAGAACGTCCATGACCTCCACATCTGGGCGGTGGAACCACGCCTCATCATGATGACGACCCACGTGCAAGTCGATGGCGGCGACCAGGCCCTCACGACCGACCTCCTCCAGACAATCCGGAATCGGGTGACCAACGAATTCAAGATCAAACACCAGACCATCCAACTCGAAACGGAATGCTGCCATCCCGAAGCCGTCCATTGCGACCTCTCCAAATTACACGACCAACATTCGCACGCGGAATTCCTGCACAGCCATCACTAGCTGCTCGGATACTGATCACTCGCCGGATGTTTGGAGGAACACCATCCCCGGGTCCGAAGCCCGCACGTTCTACGAAATCTCTCCCATTTTCCCCAATGCTCGAGCCAGATTAATCCGCGCGGCATTCAAACGATACAGCGCATCGATCGCATTGTCTCTAGACCGAGCGAGTGAAAACAGGGCGTTCGTGAGTTCGAGATTGCTGGAGGAGCTCAGGATGCTGAACCGTTCACGGGCCAATTCCTGCTCCGAAGCCGCCGCTTCCAATCCACGCCTCGCAATCGCAACTTGCTCTCTCGCCGAGTCCAGCGTCATCAGGGCTTCGCGCACCTCGAGTGTCACCCGGTTCTGCACGACCGCCAGCTTGAACAACTCCTGCTGAGCCAAACTACGCGACTCGCTGATCCGTCCCTCTCGTTGCCCGCCGTCGAAAATGGGAACCGACAACATCAGCGCCATGCTGTAGGTGTCCGCAGTGTTGTGCATGCGATTGCCGATCAGACCATAGTCTCCCTGGGCAACCAGCGACGGCAAGCGCTCGTCGGTTGTCGAGCGCAACGTGAGATCCGCCGCTTTGATCCGCTGCTTCGCAGCCTTGACCTCCGCTCGTTCTTGCATCGCTTCAACCAGAGCCTCCTGGAGCATCGGCACATGCGCCACCGACGATTTCAATTCATCGGTCAAGACCAGCCGGATGTCGAATTGAATACCCAGAGCATTGATCAAGCCCAATTTGAAACGCTCCACTTCACTGCGAGCCAGTGTCAGATGCTGCCGCTCATTCTCAAGCTGTGCTTCAGCGCGAGCGGTATCCAAACCAGTCCCCATCCCTCCCCCACGCCGACTCCGGACAAACACTGCCAACTCCTGCAAGAGTTTCACATTCGCTTCACGAGCATCGACCGTCGCCTGCGCCCGCAGCACCTCCATATAGAGAAGGCCGACTTCGCCCATCGCATCATTCTTGGCCGTGTCGGATTCTAACTCCGCCACCTTCAACGCTTCGCGCGAGGCACGCCAGCGGTCGATCAAGCTCAGGCTGAAGAGGCTCTGCGTCGCACTCACTCGAGCATCGAAAATCGAAAACGGACTGGTGACATGCGGTGTCAGCCCGACCGTGCCGAGAAAAAATGTTTGGCGGGACTGCCGAACATTGCTGGAGAGATTTGGCAACAACGTCCCCAACTGCGTAAAGGCCGCAGCCTTGGCCTGCTCGACTCGTTCCTTGAACAATTTGACGGTAGGGTTATTGCCCATCGCCGCATCCATCGCATCCTTCAGGCTCAGACGCAGCTCAGGAAGCGGCATTACCGCGTCAGTTTCGGCCGCCGGAGCATCAAGCTGAGCGCCATACCACAAACTTCCGGCGAACAAGACCACGAGAAACCACCGCACAGAAGGAACGCGATCAATCATGTTGCTCACCATTTCCTTTCATTGCCCCCTCACCTAGCGAGTAGGGTCTCAATCGCATCGGACGTGCTTATATCTGCTTCATGTGGAACGTAGGGAGTTAGGGGAAGGAAGGAGCGACGCTCCCGCTACGGTGTATGAAAATGCACCGTACAGGGCAATCCGGCTGGGATATGGTGGTCGGGGTTCGGAAGGTGAAGCCGCACCCAGAACGTTCCATTGGCGGTATCGATCACGCGATTCACCGTCTCGACCGTGGCCACATAGGGGGAGGATGTAGCGGAGTCCGGCACTACATCAGCGACCATCCCTGGGACGATCTTGTCGAGCCAAGCGAGCGGTGCGAACACCTCCACGCGTAGCGGATGAATTTGCGCAATCTTCAACACAGGAGACTGCCGCACCAACTCTCCCGGCGTGAGATAACGCTCGACCACCAGTCCAGTGATAGGACTGCGTATGGTTCGTAGCGCTAACTCAGCGGCGGCACGTTGGTACTCGAGTCGCGCCAGCTCATGGTCTTCTTTCGCTTCCAAGGCTGCGGCCTCAGCCACCCGGAGTTCAGTTTCGGCCTCATCCAGCTCGTTGTGCGCGATGGCCGAAGTTTTCCGCAGATCTCGTGCCCGCTCGACCTTGCGTACCCCATACTCCATCCGCACTTGCGTCGTCTTCAGCGCCGATTCAAGTTCGGACTTCGCCTTGGCAACCGCCACCGCAGCCCGCTCCCTGCTCGATTCCAGCACGGCCAACACCTGCCCCGCACCGACTAGATCTCCTTGATCCACCGTCACCGATTCAATCAGCCCTTCGACAGGGGTACCGACCGCAACCACCTGGGAAGGTTTGATCAGGCAACGCAATTCACTTCCGGCACCCGTATCCGCCCTCGCGGGCAGGGCCGCCAGCACAACCAGAATGAGACCCGTCGTGATACGCATGGAGAAGGACCGCATCCGGGGCCTACTTAGTGAACCGCACGGTGCATTTGAGCCCGGCCGGTAACTTGAAGTCCGGATTCGGCAACTCCAGGCGAACACCGAATGTCCCGCTGGCAGCATCGACGACCTTGTCGACCACCGTCACTTTGGCGGGAAACTCACCTTTGATCGGTTCCTCCGGCTTCACCATCGCAGACATCCCCACCGTGACTTTCCCAAGCAACCCCACCGGCGCATAGGCCTCCACTCGCAACGGATCGATCTGCGCAAGTTTAAGAATACGTTCTTGTTTGGGAAACTCCCCCGGATGCATATACCGTTCGACGACGACCCCGTTGATAGGGCTCTTCATCGTACGGAGCGCAATCTCGGCCGTCGTTCGATTCAGTTCCAAGTCAGCCAGACGCCGGTTGCTCAATTCGGCGTGAGCATGGGCCACCGCGCCGGTCGCCCGTTCCACGCTGGTATCCAACGTCGCCAGCACCTGACCTTCTTTGACGACATCTCCGCGGTCCACAGTGATGCTCTCCAACATCCCTGCCACAGGCGAGGTCATCGTGATCGTCTGATAGGGATGAACGAGGCAGGTGAGATCGGCGGCACCCGCGACCGACCACCCACCAGCCATCAGCGGCACCAGTAACAGGCTCACAGGGAAATTCAATCTCATCGCCGTCTCCATGTGGAACTGAACCACCGTTATTCCGTCCGTCCGGCAAAGGCCAACGCCGATTCCAATTGATCGTCGACTTTCAGCACAGCACGCCGCATGCGGGCATGCAATCGTTCCGCCGCCCGCTGCGCCCGGCGCATCAACCAACGCGATGGCGCTTGCCAGCCCCATCGAAGCGCCTGCGTGGCACACCATCGCCCGAACCGGGTCGCATGCGCAGCCACCACGTCATCCTCCAACGAAAGCAGCACCTGGTACGACCCCGGATCGCCTTGGCGACCACAGCGTCCGAACAACTGCCGATCGACTCGTCCCGCATCATGGCGCTCCGTCGCCAACACATGCAGGCCTCCACGCTCCGCCACCCCTGCGCCCAGGTGAATATCCGTACCGCGCCCAGCCATGTTGGTCGCGACCGTGATCTGCTCCGGCTCTCCGGCCTGCGCAACGATCTCGGCTTCCTCGCGGTCTTGTCTCGCATTGAGCACCCGATGCGGCAACCCGGCAGCAAACAACAATCGACTCACCCGCTCCGATGCCGCAACGGAACGGGTGCCGATCAGGACCGGCCGGCGCTGGCCGTGCAACCGAGCCACCGACTGAACCACCGCGGCCCATCGCGCCTCGGACGTTGCAAAGACCCGGTCTTGAAGACCGACTCGCTGCATCGGGCGATGCGCCGGAATGGTCACAACCCCAAGCCGGTAGACCGACCACAGTTCGCCGGCCACCTCTCGGGCGGTACCGGTCATGCCGGATAGCCGGAGATAGCGGCGGAAAAATCGCTGATAGCTGATGCGTGCAAGGGTATCCTGACGCTCGCTGAGGGGACAGGACTCTTTCACTTCAACCATTTGGTGCAGCCCGCGTTCCCACGACCGGTCCGCCATGACTCGCCCCGTGTACTCGTCGACGATCTGCACTTTTGCATCCTGGACAACGTACTGTGTGTCCCGTTCGAACAGATGCAGGGCCGACAACGCCTGCTCGATGAGATGCTCACGTCTGCCTCGCCCACGCCACATTCCGCCGAATCCCTGAGTCAATTCCGTTGCACGAACCGACCCGGCCTCGGTCAACGTGACATGCCGCGAGCGCACATCCATGCGAGCCTCGCGGCCGAGACGGAGCTGACGGGCCACGGCCAATGCCTGTTCGTAGACCAACCGTTCGTCGGCATCGTTTCCTCGTCCCGCAATGATGAGTGGTGTCCGCGCCTCATCCACCAACACGCTGTCCGCCTCATCGACAATGGCATAGTACAGGCCACGAAGCAGGAGGCCGTCGGTCTGACCGGGAGATGACACCCTGCGAAGCCGCCGTTGAATCTGGGTGGACTGCCGACCGATGGCCAGGCGATCCTTGAGATAATCGAACACCAGTTCCTTATTCGTGCAGTAGGTCACGTCGCAGGCATAGGCTTGGCGCCGAGCCTCCGGCGTCAACCCATGCACGATCACGCCGACCGACAGGCCCAGCGCTCGATACAGAGGTCCCATCAACTCCGCATCACGGCTCGCCAGGTAATCGTTGACGGTGACAATGTGCACCGGCAAACCCGCCAATGCGGCGGCGCAAGCCGGAAGCGTCGCGGTGAGAGTCTTGCCTTCACCGGTCTGCATCTCCGCAACCAGCCCCTGCAGCAGGGCATACCCGCCGAGGACCTGAACGTCGAAATGCCGCTGACGAAGAAGGCGGGCGGCTGCCTCGCGGACTAGGGCAAACACCTCGGCAACCAGTGGATCGGTCAACCCCTGTTTGACCAACGCCGCCCGTAGCGTCTCGGCGGCCGGTTGAAACTCGGTCTCTTTCAGGCATTCGTAAGTGAACGCCAGTCCGGACACGCGTTCCACAAACTCATGGCCCGCCCAGAGCCGGCTCCGCCAGCGCCGCGCGATCGGTCCGACCGCGCGTTGGGCACACGCATCGAGCCAGGGCAAGGTCGGCAGTACCCGTTCCGGATAGACCGCGCCGTGCACCACCTCAGGCAACAACGCACTCGTAGACTGAGGACACATCATGACCGCCCATCCCCTTCAATATCGGGCTAGACAGTGAAGCGCGAGAGGAACAGCTGACGGATCTGGCGATACCACTGGTCCGAAAGCGGCGACCAGCCATGCGAGAATCGAACGTGTACTCGTTCACCCGCATGGATCAAACCCGCCTCCCCGGGGACAGACAGATCCACCTGAAACACACGTTGAACCGTCCGCACACCTTCCGCATCGGTCGGATCGACCGGCACCACGCCGCCGCCTTCGCTGCCGAGTGCCGCATGCGGCAGTTCGCTCACCGCCGAGGGAACAAGCCGCGCCACCCCAGCTCGATAACAATCCTCCACACGCTCCGCCAATCGGATTTCCACGCCGGCGTCCCGGGTGCGCACGAGATCGATATCCGATTGAGCGACGACCGCCCGCACGGTGAGGCGACGATGATCCACGACGTGGGCCAACACCTCCCCCTGTTTGATGAAGCGTCCGGGCAGGTCTTGAGGAGCCGGCACGATCAACTGCCCCGCCGTATGGCTCCGGACCACCAGATCATCCAGCCGTCGTTGAGTTCGAACCAGCTGATCCCGCGCATAGGCCAACTCTTCCTCGATGATGGCCGCTTTCACCAGATCCACCGGCCGCTGCTCGGCATGACGCGCCTGCAGTTCCTTCACCCTGGCAGCCAACACACGCGCCTCTGCCTGGAGCCGCGGATGCTCGGCGATGAACAGCACGTCTCCCGGCTGCACCAGGCTGTCGGGCTTGGCCACGACCTGTCGGACGAAGCCATCGGCCCCCGCTCGCACCACCGATTCATCGGGGGCCCACACGACCCCCTCCGCGATGGTATGAAACGGAGCCGGCATGAGGGAGAGCCCGCAGACCGGCAGGGCGAAAAGCACAGCGGTCACGGCCATGGCACGGCCGCGCACCGCATCGATCGAGGGACTCCTGAATAGATAGGACAGCCCCTTGGCCACTGGCACCACAAGCATGCCCACGGCGGTCATCGCGGCGAACAGGATCCCCAGCAATGGAGACAGTTCCCCGAGAAACAGCAGAATGGCCACTGTCACCATCGCCCGATACACGCTTGAGGCAACCCCATACCCGAGAAACCACGCCCGTTCGCCGGCCGTGGCGTCAGGGCGACTCACCTCACGCGCTCCAAACAGGTACCGCTCACACAAGTACCGAACATAACCCGTGGCCCGCGCCCGGAGATTCGGGATTTCGAGCCAATCCATCAGCATGTAATACCCGTCGAAGCGAAGCAGCGGATTGAGGTTGAACAACACCGTGCTCACGCCCGCGAGAAAAATCGTGTTGTAGGCCGCCGTGCGAACCAGCCCAGGTTCCGCATTGATCCAGACGACGAGAGCCAGTGCCGCCAGCGCCGCTTCGACCATCATGCCCGCCGCTCCGACCAACACACGCTGCCGCTTGTCGCGGAACGCCCATGCGGCGGAGGCTTCGCAATAGGGCACGGGCGTGAACACCAACAGCATCACGCCCAATTCATGAACCTCACCGCCGAAGGCCTTCGTCATGAAGCCATGTCCCAATTCGTGAAGCAGTTTGATGAGCGGAAACAGCAGCCAGAGGACCATCAATGAATGCGGCGTGGTTACCTGCGCAATCAGATCGTGGGTGAGGTCGGGCCAATGGAGCCCGCCGAGGACGAGACCCAGGCCAACCAGGCCCAGCCAGAGCAGGAAGCCCGGCCAGCTGATGAGCGGACGAACCACCGGCAACAGCGCGGTCAGAAACCGGTCGGGGTCGCACAGCGGCCAGCGCCAGGCAAACAGATTCGACAGGCGGCTCGCCCATTGCCGCCGGGCAATTCGATCGGCCCGCTCGGTCAGCTCTCCGGTGTCGGGCAGCACATCGCAGACGATGAGATCCGAGCCGTGCAACTGGGCCAGCAGCCGAATCACATCATCCTGACTCGGCGCCTCGTCGCCCAGCGTCGCCGTCGCGGATTCCCAGATCGCCCGCACACTGTGCCGGCCGTCCATCAAGCCGATCAGGTGATAGGCCGCAGGGGCAAACCGATGAAACCGCTCCGACGCGCGATCCTGCAGGACATACCAGGTCCGTCCGCGATACTGGTGGCGCGCCAGTTCGACATGACTGCGCAACCGCGGCTTCAACCGTTCGACGCGATACCAGGACGCGCTGAAAAATTCACCGGCCATATCTCCCCCAACACCCTGAGGACTTACGACTCAACACCGCCACCACATCATAAAATTGCGTACCCGCACGTCCTGTGCTAGGCTCCCCACCATGCAATCCCAACACAGCACAGCAGTTCATCCTCGATCCCAGGATCCGATCCTTGAAGAAATGTTGCGCCGCCTGACGGACGCCTTCCAACCGGAACGAGTCTATCTCTTCGGCTCTCGGGCTCGGGGAGAAGCCGGCCCTGACAGCGACTACGACCTATTGATGGTTGTGAAAGAGTCCGGCCTGCCGCGGTATCGACGCGAGCAAGAAGCATTTCGCGCATTGATCGGTGTCGGAGCCGCAAAGGATGTTCTTGTGCTGACGCATGAGGAATTCGAACGGAAGCGCACCGTGGTCTCCTCCCTCCCTGCCGCCGTCGAACGGGAAGGCATTCTGCTCTATGCAGCCTGAAACCGCCGTTGAAGCACGAGCATGGTTTCAGAAAGCGACGAACGATTTGCGTGGCGCCGATATCGACCTGGCTGCCGCTCCTCCCCTCGTCGAAGATGCCTTGTTTCATTGCCAACAGGCTGCTGAAAAAGCGATGAAGGGCTACCTGACGGCGCATGAGCGCGTCTTTAGGAAAACGCATGACCTGGACGAACTCGCCCGAGCCTGTGAGGCGATTGACCCGACGTTGAAGGCGGTGCTGCTCGAAGCCAGAGATCTTACAGTGTTCGCCTGGGAGTTTCGTTACCCCGGCGATTCCCAAGTCCCGTCTGAGGGCGAAGCCGTGCAGACTCTCGCGTTGGCACGGCAGGTCGTCTCCGTCCTCCTCGACCGACTGCCCCCAACTATCCGACCTTAGCTGCATCGCATCGACTCTCGCGGCTCTGCTCGTCTTGTTCATCATGCAAGAGGGCGCCGTCATGGCAACCAGGCCCATAATTTCAGCCTCGCCTCATCCAGCACCTCGTGAGTCCAGATCCAGACCAACGACCGCTGATCCACTGCAATCTTGCCCACACCCTCCATGGCCGGCCGGAGTCGATCCGACGGTGGGGTCGTGAGTCTCGCTTCGACGCGAAAATAGTTACGGCCCTCTTTGGCCGTCGATACAGGCGTGATCTGCGTGACGGCAAAAGACAGCTCGTCATGCGGCAAGGAGGAGAGCAGCAGGGTGCCCGACTGCCCGATACGCAGCCCCGCCATGTCGCGGTCATCCACCTGGAGCACCACCCGATAGTCGTTCAACGGCGCGACCTCAAACAGGACCTGTCCTTCCTCCAGCGGAGATCCCAGTCGCTGGCTCCAATCTCCGCTCACAATCACGCCGGCAAAAGGCGCGATAATCTGAATGCGCGCGAGCTTATCGGCCGCCAAGGCCAGCTGGGCTTCCGCCTGCGCCAACTCCGCGGCCTTGATCTCGACCTTGGCCGCATCGCGATCCGCCAGGACCTGGCGATACTCCTTGGCCAATTGGTCTCGCTGGCTCTGCCACCGTAACCGCTCCAGTTTCAACTCATGATCCTGCAACGTGGCCAGAACTTGTCCCGCCTGCACGACATCGCCGGCCCGCACCGGGGCGGTCTCCAGATACCCTTGAAAGGGAACCGTGGCGGCCTGCTGAATGGCCCCTTCCAGCGCTGTTTTCGCCGTCACGCGATAATCGCCGGTCGCCAACGCGACGCACGCCGCAAGCGCGGCAGCCGCAAGCGTCGCCAGCTTGAACCCCACATGGCGTGGTCCCGTCAACTTGGCGAGTTGCGAGCGAAGCGACTCCCAGGCCTTGCCGCCGAGCCACCGCGCATCGCGCCGTTTCAGGTCAAGAATCGGCCCCAGCACCGCGGCCAGCACCTCCAACACCTCCAGCGTTCCACGGTCGAACGGCTGCTCCGCGCCGCGTTCCAAGGTGAGTACGCCGACCACCAGGCCGTCATCCGTGAGCGGCATGGAACAGAGGGCGAGCGAGTTGAATTGACGCGCCAGCGCATCGTGAGCCCGTCGAATCTGCGTGGGGGTTGTCGGAAGCGGAGGGACAACCACGGTCTGCCGCTGATCGAACGCTTCCTCCATTGCCCCGGCAATGGCACCGACCAGCGTGGTTTTCTGACTGAACGTGGCACTGTGAGAAAGAGCCGTCATCTCCACGCGCCCGTTCGTCACGATGCCGAGGCTGACCCGGTCGCACTGAAGGCGAGTTGCAGTCTCCGTCACGAATGAACGGGTGGCCGCCTCATAGTTCCTCGACCCGACGGCCGCCGAGAACAGCTCGAGCAGCAGTTGCAGCCGCTCCGCCGTCTGCGCCTTCGCGGTCAGTGCGGCCAGCACCTCAGCCGGGAGAGCCGTCTGCAACAGCGCGCGGCCTTCGTGCCTCGGTCCGTCCGTAGGTTCGGAATCCTGTCGCATCATGAATCAATCTCCCATCCGGGCCGTGACAGGCTGTCAGCGCACCGAGTACACGGCGGTGCTCCATCGCTTTCCTCAATTACGGAGTGACGGTGATCGTAAACTGCGTGTCGATGAACCGGCTTGGTACGCCGTTGTCGTAGGCACGGATTGTAAAACTGTGACTGCCGATATCATCGGTAGACGGTGTCCAGGAGAAGACGTTGCCGGCAAAGTCCACTCTCAATGGACCCGATCCGATCAGTCGAAATTCACGGGCTGAGCCGAGACATCGAGATCTTGTGCAGACAAATTAAACAGCACATTTTGTCCTGCCAGTACCTGATACGACCCTACCGGCATGGTGAGAAACTCCGGCGCAAACGCATTCACGGCAACACGACGCGCCAGCCTTCTTGATCCCCCTGCGGATTTGTCGCTTCCCCGACAATCGTCCGCCCGTCGGCAGAGATGCTGATCGCGTTTATGCTCGACCAGTTTTCGAATCCAGCAAACCCTGAGTCGACGATCACCTGAATCAGGGAACGGGCGCCATTATTGGCGTCCCAGATGGTATTCCCTCCGACCATCACCGATCCATCAGCCGACATCGCGCGCAAATCGCCGGTACTGTCCCCGAGCCCTTGCATCCCTCCGCTCGCCGTCCACAGAAAAGCCTCTTGCCCTCGATCCGATTCGCTAATCCCCAAAATCACGTTTCCATCAGCCGATACGGCCACCGCTCGGCTCATGAAGTTGCCACCTGGCAAATCACCCAACCCCTCCACGGTGAAACCACCCGAACCGTCAGCCACCCAACGCACAGCTTGTGCCTGTTCGCCTAGCGGGCCGAAGTAACTCGCGCCCACGATCACGTTGCCATCAGCGGAGACGCCAAAAGCTTCGGCATCGGCATACCCGGCGAGGGTATCCAATCGAACCGCCCCGGTCGCCGCTGTCCATCGGAACGCTCCCGGAATGAACCCATTGATCTGGCCTTTGCCGACGATGACCGTTCCGTCGGGAGTGACGGCATTGGCTGAATGCGGGGCCACATTACCGAGAATCATTTGGAATCCATCCGCAACGCTCCATCGAAACGATCCGGCATCGGTATCCCCGGCAATCACCGAACCATCAACTGAAGCTGCACGCCCGATCGCCGACGCCCCGACGACTGCCGAGAAGTTCTGAATGCCGCCACTCACGGTCCATCTAAAGGGCTCGAGACCTGAGCCCCCGTCGCTCACCCCGACAATCACCGCCCCATTGCCTGACACTCCGAATGGACGGCTCGAGAATGTTCCGCCCGGCAAATCGCCGATCCCCTGGAACGACGCCGCGTTGGAGAGGACCGTCACATTGAATGTCCGTTCACTGAAGAGCACTGGGGTGCCGTCATCCGTCACACGTACCGTGATCGCGTAGGTGCCCGCGTCTCCCGCCGACGTGGCCCATGTGAACAGGCCTGTTTGCGGATCGATGCCGGCGCCTGTCGGCACTGTGCCTTCAAAACTGTAGGTGAGTTGGTTCGCCGGCACATCGATGTCCGACGCGGTCGCCGCAAACGTGACGGTTTGTCCTCCCATCACGGTCTGATCGGGGATGGAGGAGAGCACCGGTGCCTGGTTCATCTCGCCGACGCTAATCGAGATTGTCTCTTCGTCGAACAATGCAGGCGTGCCGTTATCTGCCACACGCACCGTCACCTGATAAGTCCCGGGCCCTTGTGCCTCCGTCGTTGTCCAGGTAAAGAGGCCGGTCGCGGGATTGATGCTGGCGCCAGCAGGTACACTGCCATGAAGGCTGAACGTCAGCACCTGACTTTGAAGTGGAGCTATCGCCGTTGCCGTGAACGTCACCGATTCGCCCTCGTTCACCGATTGATTGCCGATCGCGTTCAACACCGGGTTTTCATCGACTTCATTGACTGCCACTGTGATTGTTTCACTATCGCTGAGGCGTGTCGCACTATTGTCACTCACCACCACCTCGAACGTGTATGTGCCTGGTCCCTGCGCTTCCGTCGGCGTCCAGGTAAAGACGCCGGTCGCCGGATCAATGGCTGCTCCCGATGGCACAGTTCCAGTCAGACTGTAGGTCAATGTCTGGTAGGGACTCGAATCGGTGGCTGTCGCAGCAAAGGTCAGAGGTGATCCTTCATTCACCGAGTGATTGCCAATGGGATCCAAAACGGGCGCTTGATTTTCTGGAATTGTAGCTGGTAACACCACTCGCCATCCCTCTGACTGCCCGAGAGGGTTGGTGCCGTTGCCGACAATCACGCGGCCGTCCGCTGACAGCCCTGTGGCCTCGGTGAGAGTCCAATGGCTTGAGAACCCGGAGACTCCCAGATCAGCAATGAGAATTTGCTCTAGGCTACGCATGCCATTGACCGCATCCCACACAAAGGCTTCAAAACCATTCGGGCCCAGGGCGCGCCCCACGATAACAGACCCGGTGTCAGACACGGCCATCGCTTCGCTGGAAGCCGAATCGCCGGCAACAAGGCCTCCAAGCCCAACCAGCCCTGTCGCTTGAGTCCAGCGAAACGCTTCGAAACCATTGGCTGAGGAGCCGGCGCCCACGATCACAGCTCCATTCAGCGAAGCATCCATTGCTCGACTGATCTCGCCGCCACCTGGGAGATCTCCGAGATCCACGAGGCCAGTATTCGCGTCCCACCGAAACGCATGTTCTTGTAAGCTGGTGGCCTTCGATGACCCGACCACCACCTGTCCATCGCTTGAAACGCCGAACGCCTCACTCGATTGGGTCAAGCCTGGAATCGCACCGAGCCATACCACCCCTTCCGCTGCTGTCCACCGGAACGCTTCACTGAACTGCGTGCTTCCTCCAAGGCGGGATCCTGCTCCAACAACGACCGTACCGTCACTTGATACATCCACTGCGCCATCAGTGGAGGACCCAAGAGAGACCAGGCCAGTCGACGAGGTCCAGCGGAAAGCGTCTGCATCGTCGCTCCCTCCGCCGGGAGTTGGATCCGCATGGCCGACGACAACTGATCCATCCATCGAAGCCGCAAACGCCTCATTCGCGCTGCCTCCAAGGTTTCCCAACCCAACTATGCCTCCGGCTACTGTCCAGCTGATCGCCTCTGTGCCAGCGGCGGACGAACCAGCCCCTGCTACGATCTGGCCATCGCCCGAGACACCCAAAGCGCGACTGAAAAATGCCCCGCCGGCTAGATCTCCGATGCTCTGGAATGACGGTGACAATGCAGCACCCACGGTAATCGTGAACGTTTCTTCATCGAACGAAGCCGGGCTCCCGTTGTCCATCACACGCACGGTCACCGTATGGGCGCCCCCCTGGCCCGCCGTCGGCGTCCAGGTAAATACTCCTCCTGGAGTGATGGTCGCGCCTGCGGGAGGCGTGCCTTGCAGACTGAATGTCAGTTGTTGCGCCGGAAGATCCGTATCCGTAGCGCTTGCCGTAAATGTGATCTGGCTTTCTTCAGTCACCGATCGGTTCCCGATCGGTGCCAACACCGGCGCCTGGTTCGCCTGCGCGTTCACCGTGATCGAGACGACGTGCTGCGCGAACAAAGACGGTGAATCGCTATCCGTGACGCGCACCGTAACGCTCTGCAGGCCGAGCTGCGCATTGGTCGGTGTCCAAGAAAAGACCCCCGTCGTCGAATCGATGGTTGCGCCCGCTGGGACCACTCCCTCTAAGCTGTAGGTCAAGCCGTTGGCCGGGATGTCCGGATCGGTGCCCACTGCCGTGAAGGTCAAGAGTTGTCCTGCCGTGACAGTCTGATTCGGAATCTGGGCCAGGGTCGGCGCTTGATTGACTTCGCCCACGGTGACGGTGATCGTCTCCCGATCACTCAATGCCGGTGTGCCGCTATCCGTCACTACCACGTCAAACGTATAACTGCCGGGCCCTTGCGCTTCGGTCGGCGTCCAGGTGAACTGGCCCGTGCCAGCAGCGATAGTGGCGCCGGTCGGCACTTGCCCGCTCGCGCCATTGGCCAGCGAGAACGTGAACGTCGTGGGGCTGCCGGGATCCGTGGCAGTGGCATTGAACTGTAAGAGTTGTCCTTCGTTGACCGTCTGATTGCCGATGGGCGCCAAGACCGGCGCCTGATTGACATCATTGTCGAGAATGGTCCCGATGCCCTGAGCATCGGCGATCACCACTCCGGCGCTTACATTGCTCAGATTCACGAAAAACTGTTCCGTCGATTCCTGGAGCACATCACTGACAATCGGTACCGAGAATGTTTGCTGCGTCGTTCCTGGCGAAAATGTGAGCGTCTGAGAAAGCGTGGTGTAGTCAGACCCGGGCGTCGCAGAATCGGCGGCTGTGGTCGCCACCACCGTGACCGTCCCTGGCGAGGCTTGCGAGAGCGTGACCGTGAACGTGGCAGCGCTGGTTCCGCTATCCCCTTCCGTCACTGTCACATCGTCAATGCTCACACTTCGGACGTCGTCATCGATAATCGTGCCGAAGCCACTCCCATCCAGAATCGTCGCATTGGTCGGCGCGCTCAACGAGACCTGAAACTGCTCCGTACCTTCCACCCGATCATCCTGGCGCACCTGTACCGTCACGGTCTGTGCCGTCTGGTTCGGCCCGAACGTCAGCGTCGTGGGCGGCACGGGCGTATAGTCCCCCGACGCCGCCGTCGCCCCGTTGTCCGACGTCGCCACCTGCACCGTCACATCCGACGTAATCGTCGGTGCCGATAGCGTCACGGTGAAGGTATAAAGCGTGAAGCCAGCTGGGCTCGTTCCCTCCGTCTGCGTCACGTCGTCGACACTCAACGTACGGACATCGTCGTTGGTGATCGTGCCGAAGCCAGCCCCATCCAGAATGGTCGCATTCGTCGGTGCGCTCAACGAGACTTGAAACTGCTCCGTACCTTCCACCCGATCATCCTGGCGCACCTGCACCGTCACCGTCTTGGTGGTCTCCCCCGGCGCAAACGTCAACGTTGTGGGCGGGATCGGCGTGTAGTCCCCCGAGACCGCCGTCGCCCCGTTGTCCGAGGTCGCCACCTGCACCGTCACGTCCGACGTAATCGTCTGTGCCGACAATGTCACGGTGAAGGTGTAGAGCGTGAAGCCAGCTGGGCTCGTTCCCTCCGTCTGTGTCACGTCGTCGACACTCAACGTACGGACATCGTCGTTGGTGATCGTGCCGAAGCCAGCCCCATCCAGAATGGTCGCATTCGTCGGTGCGCTCAACGAGACTTGAAACTGCTCCGTACCTTCCACCCGATCATCCTGGCGCACCTGCACCGTCACCGTCTTGGTGGTCTCCCCCGGCGCAAACGTCAACGTTGTGGGCGGGATCGGCGTGTAGTCCCCCGAGACCGCCGTCGCCCCGTTGTCCGAGGTCGCCACCTGCACCGTCACGGTATTGCTGACCGGCTCGGATAGTGTCACAGTGAAATTGAACGCCGTGTTTCCGGCGAGAGAGGTACCTTCTGCCAAGGTGACGTCATTGATCGCCAACGTCGGGATACTCTCGACGACATTGGTGACCGTGACATTCACTGCTTGCGTCGCAATGCCTCCGGCGCCGTCGCTTACCTGCACAGTCACTTCATAGACATTGTCGTGATTCTCATCCGAGGGCGTCTCGAAGTTCGGCG
>ERZ724512.330-NODE-330-length-21158-cov-7.881723_pt1 | contig 21158 bp, 13 predicted proteins | sample MGYA00376045_ERZ724512 | MGnify/ENA primary metagenome ERZ724512 (study PRJEB28724, sample SAMN07190883) | activated sludge metagenome | isolation source: activated sludge of sewage treatment plant in Hong Hong | place: Hong Kong | collected 2016-03-17 ... | reverse complement strand
AGGTGGCCGACGCTCATCTCCGCCTCGCCGGCGTGCGCCAGCGGCGCGCCGGTCGCGCCCTCGACGCGCAGCACGGCCAGATCGGTGGAGGGGTCGCGGCCGACCAGCGTCGCCGCGGCCGTCTGCCCGTCGCTCAGGCCGACAGTGATGTTGTCGTCGCGCCGGACGACGTGGCTGGCGGTGACGACGAGGCCGTCGGCCGACCAGAGGATGCCGCTGCCGGGCGTGTGTCGCCGCGCCTCGACGCGCACGATGGCCGGGCCGGCCGAGGCGACCACCCCGGCCAGTCCGTCCGACAAAGTTTGGAATGCTTCAGACATCGCTATTCTCCTTGACTGGGTTCGTTCATCACGGAAAAGTGCCGTTGAACATAGGATAGCGCCGGCGGCCGCGGCGCGAATCGCCCAAACGGCGGGGAGGCAGCCTAGCAGGATGGGCAGGGGGGCTACAGAGAGATGAGGCCCTGGCGCGTGGCCCGCACGACGGCGTCGGTGCGGCTCTGGGCGTTCAGCTTGCCGAGGATGGCGTTGACGTGGAACTTGACGGTGTGGTCGCTGATCGACAGGCGTTGGGCAATGGCCTTGTTGGTCAGCCCTTCGGCCAGCAGGCCGAGCACCTGGCTTTCGCGCGGGGTCAGGTCAACGGCCGCCGGGACGACATCGGCGGCGTTCTCGCGCAGCGCGCCGGCCAGCGCCGGCGAGAAGACGTGCAGCCCCGCGCCGACGGCTTGCACCGCGGCCAGCAGTTGCTCCTCGTCGGCGGCGCGGGCGACGACGCCGCGACAACCCAGCGCCCAGGCCGCGGCGGCGCTGTCCTCGTCCGGGGCCAGGGCCAGCACGGGCAGGGCGTGGCCCAGCCGATCCTCATGCTCGCGGGATGCGTCCCAGCCCACATCCCAGACGACGACATCGGCCGGGTCGAGTTCGCCGTCGGCGGCATCGGCTAGCAGGGCCGCGCTGCCTTGCAACACAACCAGGCAGCCGGGCAAATTGGCCAGCAGCGCCGCCAGCCCGGCCCGCGCCAGAGGGTCGTCGGCCAGAACAATGAGCCGCAGGAGATCGTCCATGATGTGCCAGCATAGCGCCGCCATCTATGAGGATGATTAGATTGTCGCCGGCTGGGCGCAATTGCCGTGCAGGGCTATTGTCGTGTGACCGACAGGTTGTAGGTCGTGGCGATACCGTCGATCTCGGCCAGGCTGATGGCGTAGAGGCCGCTCGTCGCCAGCGTGGCATTCAACGTCTCGGTCTCGCCCGTACCGCCGTCGTCCATCGAATCGACAGACTCGCCATCCGCGTCGTACAGGTCAAAGTAGAAGTCGCCGTTGGTGGGGTCCAGAACGATGGTCACGTCGTCGCCGGCCGCGGCTGTGAAGAACCAGTAGTGCGTGGCGCCCTCTGGCATCTGCACGCCGGTGCGGGGCGTCCCTAGGGTGATGTAGCCGGCGATGCTCGTTGGGAACTCCTCGTCGGTGCCGGAGAGGATGGCGTAATCGGCCGCCGCGCCGTTGGCGGTCGTTACGTGGACCTGGTAGTCGCCCTCGCCGGTGATGTTGGCCGCGGCGATGATCTCCGGCACGCCCGGCGCGGCCGTGTTCTGGCGGTTGATGATGGTTTGGCCTTCGCGGAGCAGCGATACGACGATATCGGCCGGCTGGGCGGCAATGACGTAGATGGTATAGGTCTCGCCCTCGAAGACCTCCTGATCCCAGCGATCGGTTGTGCCCGCGGCCAGAGTCGTGACCACAAAGCTCTCGTAGAAGTCGTCCCAACTACCCTTGGTGATGATCTGCCCCGGGCCGCTGGACGTCGTCGGCGTGGCTGTCGGCGGCGTGCCGGTGACGGTTGGCGTGGCTGTCGGCGGCGTGCCGGTGATTGTCGGCGTGCCCGTGGTCGGCGTACCCGGCGTGCCCGGCGTCTCGCTGGCCGCCGCCGTGACTGAAGCAACCGCGGTGATTGTGGTTGCCGGGGTGGGCAGGGGCACGGTGGGTAGGAATTCGTCCGTCGGCGCGGGGAAGTCGTCCACCGGGAAGGTCGGCTCCTCGGTGGGGCTTTCCTCCGGCACGGGAGTGGGGAAAGAGAAGTCCTCGGTCGGCGCGAGCGGCGGCTCGCCCTCCAGCGTCGGCGCTTCGGCCACGGCCGTGCCCGGGCCGCCGGGCGTCAGCGTCACCTGCGTCAGCGGGCTGGGCGAGAGGATGCGGCCGACGTTGAGATACCACACTTCGCGAGTCACGGCACTCTTGCCACAGCCGACCAGCCCTTCCCACCGCTGCCAGCGCCCTTCGGCGGTCATGAGCAGCCCCTCCGGCAGCAGTTGGCGCACCTGCTGGTCATAGCCGCCGGCCAGCACCAGCAGCCCTTCCTCGCCCAGCCCCCACGTCGCCGGCGAGCGGAACGGCTCGGCCTCGCACACCAGGAGCGGCTGCTTGCGGAAGACGCCGGTGACCTGCACTAACGCATCCAGGTAGAGGCCGGGCGCGGCGGCCAGTTCGGTCACGGTCAGGGCAATCGGCCCGCTGGCCGTGGGCGAGGGCGTGGCCGCGGCCGTGGGGAACGGCGTCGGCGCGCCACCCGCGCGCCCGCGGCAGGCGGCCAACAGCAGCAGAAGCGACAGGAGCAACCAGACAAAGCGACGCATCACGGGCCAAGTATAGCCGATTGCGCCGCCAAGGGAATGAGGCGCCGCTGAGCGTCCGGCCGCGGCCGGTGAACGACCGGCCGACACTCTTCGCCGTAAACCCACCGAAATACCCACTGACATTTCTCTCTCTTCGCGCTACACTTTCCGCCACTCTGGCGGGAAGACGGCTCGTCGGTGGCCTCGGCATGAGGCAAGGAAGGTGTGTGTGAAGGCAATGGAGGTTGAAGGGATGGATTATCAGCAGATGCGGCGCGAGATCGACACGAAGGGCTACACCATCGTGCGTGGCCTCCTGACCCCGGACGAGGTGGATTACTACATCGGCCGGATGGAGGCGCTATCGGGCATCACTCGCTCGGGCATGACCCGCGGCGGCGATGCGTGGAAGGGCACTGGCCGCGGCTCCGGCGGCTCGTCGTGGACGCTGCCCGACGGCGTCGCCAAATCGCGCGACTTCTGGCCGGTGGTGGTCAACGAGCGCCTGGTGGAGATCGTCCGCAACGTGGTCGATCCCAACGTGCGCTTCTTGCAGCACAACGACATCCACGTCGGCTTCTCGGCCATCTCCTGGCATCGCGACAGCGTCAACCGGGAGTACGGCGTCGGGCCGGACTGGGACGAGACGCAGGAGCCGTACAAGCTGGTGCGCTGCGGCATCTACCTGCAAACGTTCGCCGAGAGCAATTCGCGCCTCGGCTTCATCCCCGGCAGCCACAGGCCGCCCACAGGGCCGGTGTCGGGTTCAACGAAGCGCAAGGAGCGCTGGCTGAAGTGGCTGGGCGCGGCCAATTACCTGTCGCCCAAGATTCAGATGGCCATCTCCAACGCCGACTGGATTCCAACTGAGCCGGGCGACTGTGTCATCTTCGACCCGCGCACGATCCACTCCGGCAGCTACATCACCGGGCCGAAGTACTCCGTCTTCGTCGCCTACGGCGTCGAGAACAAGCACTTCTTCAACCACTACAACTACTACCGCAACGTGCGTTCCGAGTTGGGCTATGCCGACATGGCCCCCGACTTCGTCCAGTTGCTGCGCGAGCACGACCTCTACCCAGAGGAAACGCCGACCTTCGACTTCGTCGAGGGGGCGTGGGTGCCGTCGTCGCTGGTGAAGAGCCTCTACACGCGGCGGCGCGATACGCCGGTGCAGATGTAGACCTGCGGCGCGGGGCCGGGGCGGAAGATAGGGGATAAGGGTTAGGGATTAGGGAAGAGCGCTCTTCCCCTAGCCCCTATCCCCTATTTCGGGTCGCCTGGGCCTAAAGGCAACCAGGCTACACGACGACGCCGGCCGAGGCCGGCTCAGGCAACGCACGTTCGCCTCTGAAGGCCCGTTCAGGGGCCGTCGTTGACTAGCCCTGTAGCTTTAGCCCGGGGCGGGCGTGGCCGACGCGCTACTTTGCATGCACCCTAATCCGCTGTCGCCGTTGTCGCGGCGAGGATTTCGGCCGTATGGGCGCGTTCGTGGCCGGCAATCAGCTGGCAGACCTCCGCGATGGTCATGACGTACCCGCTGCCGTGGCGGCCCTTCTTGTCCCAATCCTCATCGACCAACCCGTCGATAAAGTCGAACAGGGCGACGCGGTTCTGGGCCAGGGCGGCCATCATGTCGTCGAGGCTCCTGCCCTGCATCTTCTCGACAACGCGCCGGTTCCAGCGCGTCAGGTCGAAGTCGTCGGACACGCCCGCGCCGCCGGCCTGCACCTGGGCCATCAGCGCCGTCATGCTGCGCTCCGAATCGACGACGTGGCGCAGCAGATCGAGCACACGCCACTCGCCGCCCTCCTCGGAATAGGCGCGGCCCTGCCACTGGGCGTCGCTCAGCCCGGTGATGGCGCGATACAGCCCCTCCCGCGCCGCGCGCAGTTCTTCCTTAATTGCCTGTTTGTCGGTTGTGGTCATGTTGCGTTCTCCGCATATCAGTGAACAGTGAACAGTGAACAGTAAACAGTAAACAGTGAACAGTAAACAGTGGTCAGTGGTTGGCTAGACCCCAGGGGTCTAGCCCCTGGCCCCTAATCCCTATCCCCTATCACCTATCCCCTATATCCTCTGCGGATAATAATAGCCATCGGCCTCGATAGCCGCCAGCGCTTCCTGCCAGCGGGGCGGCTGGTGGGCGCGAAAGGCATCGGCCTCGGCGGCGACGTTGTAGGCCACGCGGTGGTGGGCGGCCGACCAGCGGCCGTCGCGCCATTCCACCAGGGCGTACTTGGCCCGCCCGTCGCCGTCGCCGGGCATGCTGACCGAGCTGACGTTGAGCAGCGCCAGGCCGCCCCAGGGGCGCACGCCGGGGATGTGCAGATGGCCGTAGACGACGACGGCGGCCGTCACCCCACCGAAGAGCGGCTCCAGTTCGGCGTCGGGCTGGCGCACGTGGCCCCATTGCGCCATCTGGTCGGCCTCGGCCGGGAAGACGATGTCGTCCCAGTTGCGCGGGTTGGCGTGGACGACGAGCAGGTCGTTGGCGGCCTCGGCCGTGGGCGCGAAGCGCAGGCCGAACGGCAGCCGGCTCAGCCAAGCGGTATCGTCGGGCCGGAAGCGCGCCTGCGTCCAGGCCATCGTCGCGGCGTGCTTGTCGGGCGGCTGGGCGCGGCCGGCCAGCCAGGCATCGGTGTTGCCAACGACGGCCGGGAAGCGCCGGTCGCGCACCAGGCGCAGGCACTCAGCCGGGCGGGGGCCGAAGAGACACAGGTCGCCGGCGAAGACGACGGCATCGGGCGCGTGCCGGTCGACGTCGGCCAAAACCGCCTCCAGGGCTGCCAGGTTGCCATGAACATCGGAGAAGATTGCAATTCGCATAGCCACTCCAACTAGATAGCCTTAGCTGTTCTGTTATTGATATCGTCTTCTAGCGCCGGCTGGAACGGTTTGGTATCCGAGCGCAGGCACTCAGCCGGATGGGGGACGAACACGCATAGTTCGCCGGCGAAAACGATGGCGTCGGGCACGTGCCGGTTGACGCCGGCTAGGCTTGTTATTGATATCATCTTCCAGTGCCCGCTGGAGCCGTTCGGTATCCGACGGCTCCAGCATCTCCTGCAACTCGCGGTCGTCACTGAGGTTGATGCCCTGCTCCTCGGCCAGCCTGGTGACCAATTGCAGGAGTTTGGTCAGCTCCGCTTCGGCCATCATGTCGATGTGGAGGTCAACTTCCTCGCGCAGGTCGGCGATCTTGGCGGCGCGGTTCTGGGAGATAAGGACAATGATAGCCAGGGCGATGGCCTCCAGCGAGACAACCATCGTCAGGAAGCCGAAGGGGAAAGGATCGAACGGCTTGATGCCGGGAATGAGGCCGACGTTGATGATGATCCAGATGCCGAACCAGACGACGTTGACCACCAGGAAGATCATACTGCCGAAGGCCAGCGTCAGCTTGTCGGCCACGACTTCGGCGAAGGTGCGCTTGGCATCGGCGCGGCCCTTCAGACTGCGGCGGTACATCTCCGCTTCGGAGTAGGAATGCGATTCCCGATTGCTGTCATCGATCATGTGCCCTACTCTCCTCCCGCTTGGTCGTGTGAACGGCCGCCGGCCCCGTTGTCCGACAGGATCGTGACGAAGCCGGGGCCGCCTAGGTACAGGCCGGCATCGACATCGACGGCCAGGCCGCCGGCGTAGACGTGGGCGGCGGTGACGGCCTCCGGCCGGCGGCCGTTCAACTTGCCGATGGGCGTGTGGCCGTGGACGAAGCGGCGTCCGCCGTAGAGGCTCAGGAAGCGGGCCACGCGGGCCGGGCCGCGCTCCTCGTCCTGGAAGGCGCGCCGCTGCGAGAAGTAATCGAGCAGCAGGTCCCAATCGGCGGCGTTGTCGTCGTGCAGGATGGCGCGGATGCCGCGGTTGACCGCGCCGATGGTGCGGCCGTAGACCTGGTAGAACGTCGCGTCGGCGTGGGCCAGCAGCCAGTCGCCGTCGCGGGCCATCGCCGGCAGGGCGCGCAACCAGGCGGCGCGGGCTTCGTCCAGCCGGGCCAGGTCGGATTCGACGCCGCCGTTGTGCCGCCAACTGGTTAGAAAAGTGCCGCCGGGGCCGCCGCTGGGCTGGTCGCCGAAGCGTTGTGCGGCCAGGATGAGGACGTCGTGGTTGCCCAGCAGCGCGCCGACGCGCCCGCCGGCGGCGGCGGCCTCGCCCTGCAAGGCGCGAATGAGATCAATGGCGGCGATGCCGTCCGGGCCGCGGTCGAAGTAGTCGCCCATGAACCACAGCGTCGTCGCCCCGCCCGACCAATGGCCGGCGGCGTCGATCAGCCCCGCGCCGCGCAGGATGGCGGTCATCTTCGCATACTGGCCGTGGATGTCGCCGATGACGACCATCAGGCGCGCTCCGCCGGCCGCAGGATGAGTTCCTGGAAGTGGGCGTCGTCGTCCTCAAGGGCGATGGCGCGGAAGGACACCTCGTCAAAGCCCGCGGCGGCGGCGCGGCGGCGCAGTTCGTCGTCGGGGTAGAAGACGAAGTAGCGCTTTGGCTCGTAGGCGTCGTCGGCAAAGACGCTCTCGAACGAATAGCCGCCGTAGACGCCATAGTAAAACAGCCCGTTGGGCTGTAATACCCGCCGCACCTCGGCCAGGGCGCGCGGCAGGTCGGCCGAGGGCACATGCAGCAGGCAGTTGAGGGCGAAGACGGCGTCGAATGAGGCGTCGGGGAAGTCGAGCTGGCGGAAGTCCATCACTCGCGCGTCCAGCCCCTTGGCGTGGGCCAGTCGCACCATCTCCGGCGACAGATCGGTCATCACCACGTCAAGGCCGGCGTCGCGGAAGAAGGCGCCGCTGTGGCCCGGCCCGCCGCCGATCTCCAGCAGCCGCCGCACCCCGGCGGCGCGCAACCGCTCCAGGAACGCCGCCCGCTCGACCAGCTTCCACGAGCTTTGCGTGCCGGCATTGCGCTCCTCGGCCCTGGCGTCGTAGGCGCGGCGCAGGTTGGCGGTGATCTGGGCGTTCATGGGGGGAGTATACAGTATTCAGTATTCAGTATTCAGTATTCAGTGGTCAGTATTCAGCGGGTCAGTAAGTCGGTGGGTCGATGGGGCAGTTGAGGGCGAAGAGACCTCACGCGAAGATCGCTAAGGGCGCAAAGAACGCCAAGAAGAGTTCTTGATTTGCGTCTTCTTTCTTCTTTGCGCCCTTGGCGTCCTTGGCGTCCTTGGCGTGAGGTTCTTCCGCATCCTCCCTGGCCACGGCGACAGGCTGACAGCCTGTACTACCGCGGCGCTTCCCCTTCTTCTCTAGCCCCTAACCCCTAACCCCTAGTCAAAACGGCCCCCGTCAATTTATCCCCTGCTCAGTTTCGTGCATTTGTCTGGTACTTTGGTACACTATGCGCGGGTTGTCCCCAAGGGGTGATGAAGGGGGAAGGGGAGTTAATAGCCGTCCGGCGTCGGCCGCCCGCGCAGCGCCGGGTCCTTACCACGATCCTTGTCGTTAGGAGAATACTGACCCATGTCCCGATCCCGCACGCTCATTCGTGTAGCCCTTTTACTCATGTTGGCGCTGGTCGCGTTTGCCGCGCGACAGGCGCCGCCGGCTTCGGCCCTTTCGCCTGACGTTGTCATCAGCCAAATCTATGGCGCTAACAGCGCAACCAACACCTACAACCAGGACTTTGTCGAGTTGTTCAATCGTGGAACAACTAGCGTATCGTTGGCTGGCTGGTCATTACAATACGCGAGTGCCGCCGGTACTGGCAACTTTTCAGCCAACTCCGTAACTACGCTTTCCGGAACGTTGGCACCGGGACAATACTACCTGGTCGGAATGGCCAGCAGTACGGGTGGAACAAGCTTGCCAGTAACACCGGATGCTACTGGAATTGTAAACATGTCCGGTACTGCGGGCAAGATTGTCCTCGTCACTAGCACGACGGGGCTGGCCTGCAATGGTGGGTCAGATCCGTGCGATTCTGGCGAACTGGCCCAGATCAAAGACCTGGTCGGTTATGGAACGACTGCTAACTTCTTCGAGACTGCAGCTGCACCAGCGCCGAGCAATACGAGTAGCATTGTACGTGGCAGTAGCGGCTGCACGGAGACAGACAACAACAGCACTGATTTCTCCGTCGATACTGCTCCCTTTGCCCCGCGCAATACAGCTTCGACGTATAACGTCTGCGGCGGCGGCGACACCGCCCCCTCCGTCACCAGCACCAGCCCGGCCGACAACGCCACCGGCCAGGCCGTCAACGTGCCTATCACGGTGACGTTCAGCGAAGCGGTCACGATCAGCGGCACGGTTGCCGTCGTCGGCAGCAGCAGCGGCACGCAGAACGTGACGCCGACCACCAGTGACAACCTGACCTTCACCCTGCCCCACACCAACTTCACCAACGGCGAGACGGTCACGGTGACGATTGACGACGCCCAGGTGGAAGACCTGGACGCGATCGACCCGCCGGGCGACATGGACGCCGATTACGTCTTTGACTTCACCATCGTGTCGGCCGTACCCGTTTGCGACCAGGCCTTCACGCCGATCTACACCATCCAGGGTAGCGGCGCGACGGCGGCCGTCACCGGTAGCGTTGTCACCGAGGGCGTTGTCGTCGGCGACTTCCAGACCAGCGCCGGCATCCAGGGCTTCTACATCCAGGACGCCACCGGCGACGCCAACGCGGCCACCTCCGACGGCATCTTCGTCTTCACCGGCACGACCGACAACACTGTCAGCGCCGGCGATTCCGTCCATGTGACCGGCTACGCCCGCGAGCGCTTCAGCCAGACGACGCTGAACGGCTCGAACAGTGATACGGCTGTTGTGCCCGCGGCTAACATCATCAACTGCGGCACGGGCAGTGTGACCGCCGTTGATGTCACTATGCCCTTTGCCTCCACGACGTTCCCGGAGCAGTACGAGGGTATGCTGGTGCGTTTCCCGCAGTCGCTGGTCATCGCCGAGTACTTCAATTACGACCAGTTCGGTGAGATCGTCCTGGCCCTGCCGCTGACGGGCGAGGATCGGCCCCATACGCCGACCGCCGTCGTTGAGCCGGGCGCGCCGGCCATTGCCCGCGCGGCCGAGAACGCCGTGCGCCGCATCACGCTGGACGACAACCAGGGCGGCAGCAACCCGGCCACCCTGCGCCACCCCAACGGCAACCCGTTCAGTCTGGCCAATATGTTCCGCGGCGGCGATCTCGTGGCCAACGCCACCGGCGTGCTGGGTTACGACTTCAGCCTCTATCGCATCTACCCAACTGCCGCGGCCGACTATACCTCGGTCAATCCGCGGCCGACGGAGCCAGAGGATGTCGGTGGTTCGCTGACCGTGGCGGCGATGAACACCCTCAACTTCTTCATCACCCCCGACTACCCGACGGGTAACCCGCTGGATAACAAATGCGGCCCGTCGCAGAACGTCGAGTGCCGCGGCCACGACTCCGACCAGCCCAACGAGTTCACCCGCCAGCGTGATAAGCTGCTGGAGGCGCTGGCTGGGCTAGACGCCGACGTCATCGGCCTGAACGAGATCGAGAACACGACCGGCGTTGAGCCACTGGGCGACCCGACCAACGGCATCGTTGCCGGGCTGAATGCCATGCTCGGTGCGGGAACCTACGCCTATATCGACACCGGCGTGATCGGCACGGACGCCATCCGCGTCGGCATCATTTACAAGCCGGCTAGCGTTACGCCTGTCGGCGCTTACCAGACGCTCGACAGCAGCGACGACCCGCGCTTCGCCAGCAACAATCGCCCGGCCCTGGCCCAGACCTTTGAGGAAGTGGGTACCGGAGCGCGCTTCACGGTGGCCGTTAACCACCTGAAATCCAAGGGTTCGGCTTGCAGCGGCGACCCTGACACCGGCGACGGTCAGGGCAATTGCAACGTCACCCGCACCAACGCGGCCCAGGCTCTCGTTGACTGGCTGGCGACCGACCCGACCGGCAGCGGCGATCCCGACTTCCTGATTATGGGCGACCTCAACTCCTATGCGATGGAAGACCCGATTGACGCCATCAAGCTGGGCGCCGACGACACCGCCAGCACCGGCGATGACTACGTCAACCTGATTGCCCAGTATGAGGGCCTCTACGCCTACTCCTACACCTTCGACGGGCAGGCGGGCTATCTGGATCACGCCCTGGCCATTAGCAGCCTGGCGTCCCAGGTGACGGGCGCGACGGAGTGGCACATCAACTCCGACGAGCCGGACGTGGTGGACTATGACACGACTTTCAAGCCGCCGGCCCAGGAAGCGCTGTACGAGGACAACCCGTACCGCTCCTCCGACCACGACGCGGCCCTCGTCGGCCTGGATCTGACCCCGCCGCCGGACACGACCTCACCCGACGTAACGATCAACCAGGCCAGCGGCCAGGCCGACCCGACCAACGCCAGCCCGATTAACTTCACTGTCGTCTTCACCGAGACCGTTAGCGGCTTCGCCACGGGCGACGTGACGTTGAGCGGCACGGCCGGGGCCACTACGCAAGTGGTGACCGAAGTTGCGCCCAACGATGGCACGACCTACAACGTCGCCGTCAGCGGCATGACGGCCAATGGCACGGTCATCGCCACTGTCGGTGCGGGCGTGGCCCAGGACGCGGCCGGCAACCCCAACACCGCCTCGACCTCGACCGACAACACGGTGACCTACGACGCCACCGCGCCGGACACGACGATCACCGCCAACCCGAACAACCCGTCGAACAGCGCCAGCGCCTCGTTTAGCTTCACCGGCAACGACGGCAGCGGCGTGGGCGGCGTGACGTTCGAGTGTCAACTGGACAGCGGCGCGTGGACGACCTGCGCCAGCCCGCAAGCCTATAGCGGTCTGAGCGACGGCAGCCACACCTTCGCGGTGCGGGCCAAGGACAGCCTCGGCAACACCGATAGCAGCCCGGCCAGCTATACCTGGGTGATCGACACCGCCGGCCCGACCGTCACCATCAATCAGGCCGGCGGCCAGGCCGACCCGACCAGCACCAGCCCGATCAACTTCACGGTCGTCTTCAGCGAGACCGTTAGCGGCTTCGCCACGGGCGACGTGACGTTGAGCGGCACGGCCGGGGCCACTACGCAAGTGGTGACCGAGGTCGCGCCCAACGACGGCACGACCTACAACGTCGCTGTCAGCGGCATGACGGCCAATGGCACGGTCATCGCCACTGTCGGCGCGGGCGTGGCCCAGGACGCGGCCGGCAACGGCAACGCGGCCTCGACCTCGACCGACAACACTGTGACCTGGGTCGTCCCGGTGGCTCCGATCAGCATCTACGTCAGCACCACCGCCGCCGGCTCCGTCAACGGCGTGTCCTTCGGCAGCGAAGACATTCTCCACTGGGACGGCAGCGCCTGGTCGGTCTGGTTCGACGGCTCGGCCGCCGGGCTGGACAGCCGCAACGCCAAGCACAACATCAACGCCTTCTACATCCCCGAAGTCGGCAACACGGCCAATAGCGATACCGTGCTGCTGGCCTTCACTCAGAACGCGCGCGTCATCCCCGGTATCCCCGGCAAGGTTGACGGCATGGATCTGGTCACCTGGAACGGCAGCGCCTTCTCGCTGACCTTCGACGGCCAGGATGTCGGTCTGACTTCCCTGACGGCGGAGAAGATCGACGGCCTGCATGAGCTGAATCCGTCGTTGGCTCCGGCGGCGGTCAAGGCCGCGGCCGGCGGCGGGTGCCTGCGCTACTTCCTGATCAGCACCGCCGGCAACGGCAAGGTGACGAACTACGACGGCACGCAGCTGAACATCAGTGGCGAGGATGTGCTCGGCTTCTGCGCCACGCAACTCGGCGCGACCACGGCCGGCAAGTGGCACATGCTGCTCGACGGCTCGGCCCAGGGTGTGAAGCCCAACAACATCACCAGCATCGCCGCCAGCGCCGACGGGCAGACGCTCTTCCTGACGACCAACAAGGCGTTCAACGTCGATGGCGCGACGGGCGGCCACTCGATGGTCTATACCTACAATATGGCCACCCAGACCTTCAGCGGGCCGATCTTCTCTGCTCCGGCCACGGGCCTGAACAAGAAGGTGGACGGCCTCCACATGGTGGAATACGGCAACAACTAGCCAGGCCAATGGCCCCACCACTTCTACCCGCGTGAATCGTTGAGATGGGCGGCGTCACGGGACGCCGCCCATTTTCTTGTTACCGGTTTGTTACCACGACTTAAGGTACTGTTTAAGTGCCCGTCTATAATGTGTACCTTGGGGCGCGACGCGCAGTGTCCCCCCACTTGCGTTAGATTCATTCCTGCGAGAGGTATTTCCAATGGTTTCCAAAAGCAAATCGGTTGTGGTCTCGCGCCGTGCCCTGGCCGGGGCGGTGCTGGCGTTTCTGTTGCTGGTCGGGCTGGGGCGCGCCTCGCGCCGGCTCGTCCTGGCGGCCGGCGAGCCGCAATATCAGCATGTCGTCACCGTCAACGGCAACGGCTTCGCCCGCACGGACAAGGTCGTCGAGGTGGCGCTGAACTTCACGCCTCTGCTGCACGATCAGGGCGGCAGCGGCGCGCTTGATCCGAACGCCATCCGCGTCTACGAGATCAACGCCGGCGGCGACGTGATTGACGCCGACGTGCCCTTCCAGTTCGACCGCGCCGGCGACTACAACGCCACCAGCAAAGCCCGCGGCACGTTGGTCTTCCTGATGAAGGGCAGCACCGGCGCAAGCGAGACCCGCCGTTATCGCGTCCGCTTCGACGTGACCGGCACGGGCTTCAGCGCGCCGTCTTTCACCGATGGTGTGGACGTGACCGAAAGCGTGCAACACAAGGGCTACCAGAGCGTCCGCGCCATCACCGCCAGCGCCGAATACTTCTACCACAAGCCGGGCGGCGGTTTTGCGACCCTGCTCGACAGCGACAACAACGACTGGATCAACTGGAACACGGCCAGCGGCGGCGCGGGCGACTTTCGCGGCATCCCCAACATGGTCCACCCCAGCGATGGCGGCTACTTCCACCCCGGCCGCACCAACGTCAGCACGACGCTGATATCCGATGGGCCGCTGCGGGCCACCATCCGCTCGACCAGCAATGGCGGCGCGTGGCAGGTGCAGTGGGACATCTTCCCCGAATATGCGCGCATGACCGTGCTGAAGGCTCCAGCGACCAACTATTGGTTCCTCTATGAGGGCGTGCCCGGCGGCCAGCTCCAGCCCGGCAGCGATCGCCTGACCCGTTCCAACGGCAGCAGTATCCCCGCCTCCGGCACGTGGGACAGCGACATCCCCGGCGATGAGTGGATCTTCGTCAGCGATCCCGGCGTGGGTCGCTCCCTCTACCTGGCCCACCACCAGAGCGATACCAAAATCGACGGCTACTACGCCGACGGCAGCAACATGACCGTCTTCGGCTTTGGCCGCAGCAACAACCAGCGCCTCCTCAATGGCCTGCCGCGGCAGTACACCATCGGCTTTGTGGACGCCACCGCCATCGGCGGCGTTGAGCCGGTGGTCAACGCCGCCTACAAGCCGCTGACGATCACCGGGGCCAACGACGACGGCGGCGTCGATCCCGGCCCGACCTGCGACCCGCAGTCCTACGACGTCTACTTCAGCCCGAAGGCTGCCAAGACCGTCAACGGCCTGGCCATGGCCGATGAGGACGTCATCCGCTACGATGGCTCGACCTGCGAGTTCAGCATGGCCTTCGACGGCACGGCCGCCGGCCTGGCGGCCTCGGCCAACATCGACGCCCTAGCCCTGAAGGACGGCGACATCTACTTTAGCCTGCTGGCCGCGGGCAACGTGCCCGGCATTGCCGGCAAGGTCGATGACTCCGACGTGGTCAAGTACAGTGGCTCGGCCTTCTCCCTCTACTTCGATGGCTCGGCCTATGGCCTGACGACCAACGCCGAAGATATCGATGCCATCGCCTTCGATCAAACCGGCAAGCTGCTGGTCAGCACACTGGGCGGCTACGCCGTGCCGGGTGTGCCCAAGGGCGGCGATGAAGACCTGCTGCGCTTCGACGCCGGCGCGTGGGAACTGCGCTTCGACGGCTCGCACAACGCCGGCCTGACGGCCGAGGACATCGTCGGCGCGTCGGTGGCGGCCAACGGCGACTTCTACCTGAGCGTGCTCGACGCCTTCAACGTTGGCGGCATCTCCGGCAACGCGGCCGACATCTTCATCTGCTCGCCCAGCAGCCTGGGCGACCACAACACGGCCTGCACTTACAGCCTCTTCTGGGACGCGGCTTCGTTCGGCTTGCCGGCGATTGACGCCATCGATATTCAGTAAGATCAGCGCCCCCGCTGATCCATTGTTGCTGGGCACGGCCGGCGCAACGAGCGCCGGCCGCGCCCGGTGTCGGGGAGTCAGACGATGCTACGACGGTTGGTTCTCCTGGTAACGACCCTTGTTCTGTTGTTGACGCTGGGCCTGTGGCGCTCCAGCGCCGCCGCGCCGGACGCCGGTTGGTGGGACGCGCGCTGGCCCTATCGCGTGGGCGTCGATGTCGCCGCGACCGGCTATGCCCGCCACGACAAGGTCGTCGATGTCGCCATCAACTTCACTGACCTGCTCACCGCCGCCGGCCAGGAGGGGAAATTCGACCCCGACTCGCTCCGCGTGCTGGAGGTCGACGGCAATACCGTTGTTGACGAAGCTGTGCCCTTCCAGTTCGACCGCGCCAGCAACTACAACCCCAACACCAACGCCGCGGGCACGCTGGTGCTCCTGTTGACCGGCGCGACGGCGGCCGACGCGACGCGCCACTACCACGTCTACTTCGATGTCACCGGCGGCGACTACACAGCGCCCGAGTTCACCGAGCGCGTGGTCGTTGCCAACATCACCGACGCCTATGGCTTCGCCGCCTTTCGCATCACGACCGACGCCGGCCGCTACGTCTACCACAAGACGGGCGGCGGCTTCTCGTCACTGATCGACGCCGATGACAGGGACTGGATTAGCTGGAACACCACGCCCAAGGCCGCGGGCGATTTCCGCGGCATTCCCAACATGGTTCATCCGACCGACGGCGGTTTCTTTCATCCCGGCCGCAACAACGTCAACAGCAGCCTGTCGCAGCGCGGCCCGTTGAAGGCGACGATCCGTTCCTCCTCGACTGATGGTCTGTGGACGACCCAGTGGGAGCTATATCCCGACTCGGCCCGGCTGACGGTGGTCAAGGTCGCCACGGGCAAGGCCTACTACCTGCTCTATGAGGGCACGCCCGGCGGCACACTCGATCTGGCGACGGACCTCGTGGTGCGCTCCGACGGCACGACCACGCCGGCGAGCGAGAGCTGGGCCGCCGATCTGGTCGGCGAGGAGTGGGTCTATTTTGTCGATCTGGGCCTGGGCCGCTCGCTGTGGGCCTATCAAAACATCGACGACGACAAGCTGGACTCCTACGCCCCTGATGGCGCGAACATGACCGTCTTTGGTTTTGGCCGCAACGGCAACACGCGCCTGCTGACCGACACGGGCCGGCAGATGACCATTGGGCTGGTCGATGAGACCGACTTTGCCGACGTGTCCGCGGCCATGTACGCGGTCGTCCGGCCGCTGGACGTGACCGTTGGCCAGATGCAGCAGCGGCCGGCCACGCCCACGCCGACCGCGTCGCCGACACCGCCGCCAACCGACACGCCCACGGCCACGGCCACGCCCACGCAGACCTTCACGCCCTCGCCCACCGCGACGGCCACGGCAACGGCGACGGCGACCGCGACGGCTACATCAACCAACACACCCACGGCCTCGGCCACCGCGACCGCGACGGCCACCGCCACCATGACGGCGACGCCGACAAACACGCCCACGCCCACCCGCGGCCCCTCGCCGACGCCAACGGAGGCCCCGGACGAAGGCTCCTTCCTGCCCTTCATCATTGGCGACTGACCTAACCCGACCTCAGAGGTCTTCTGCGACCTCTGAGGTCTCTCTCGCCGCGCCGGTCACATAACGGGCTTAAGCGACTCCGTAAGCGTTTGCTGTAACAATAGATACTAGGATGCGTGTATCTGAGCACGCGCGGCCTGCCTCGCTGCTGGGGACAGGCCGGAGCCACGAACAACTGTATTGGGAACGAAGTAGGGAGGTATTGGTATGTTGACCGCCAGCAGGCCCCGTTTCCTGCTGCCAGGGGCGAGCCTAGCCTTGTTGTTGGCCCTGGCATTGGCGTTCCTGTGGGGAGCGCCCGTATCCGCGGCGGGGGATCGCTACGTCGCCACGACCGGCAGCGACGCCGGCGCGTGCGACAACGTCGCCTCGCCCTGCCTGACAATCGCCTACGCCGTGGCCCAGGCTACGGCCGGCGACACCATCCACATCGCCGCCGGCAGCTACACCGGGGCGGGCAACCAGCACGTCGTCATTGGCAAGGCGCTGACGTTGGCCGGCGCCGACGCAGCGACGACGATCCTGACCTATGACCCGTTGGTGCAGGCCACCGCCGGCCGCGACGGCATCCTGGAGATTCGCGCCGACGATGTCACTGTGCGCGACCTGACCGTGCGCGACGCGCCCACCGAGGGCGGCGTGCCCCTCTGGGCCGTGCGTGTCTGGAAGGACGGCGGCACGCTGGCCAATGTCCTCTTCGACACGGTCTATTTCCTCAACAATGCCGGCCGCGGCCTCGAACTGCACAACAACACGACGGTCAATAATCTGACCATCACCGATAGCCTCTTCAAGGACAATCCCACTCACGGGATCCGCCTGTCCAGCACGACCACCGTCAACGGCCTGACGATCACCAACACGACCTTCGAGGCCAACGGCCACAGCGGCCTGTTCCAGTCGGTCGGCGCGGGCTATCTGACCGGGCTGCATATCAACAACAGCACCTTCACCGGCAATGCCACGCAGGCGCTCTTGCTGGGCAACGTCCACGACGCCCTGATCGAGAACTCGACCTTCAGCGGCGGCGGCCGGGGCGTGGCCTTCATCAACCTGGCCGATGCGGCCAACCCCATCGGCGACGTCGAGATTCGCAACAACACGCTGAGCAACTTCAGCGGCGCGGCCATCTGGGTGGAGATCAACAATACCGCCCTCGATGACCCGCTGACCATCGCCGACAACACCATCACCCAGGATGTTGGCCTGTTGACGACCGGTGGAGCGACCATTGCCGTTAACCTGACCGCGGCCAAGACCCACGCCGCGGTTGCTATCGTTGACAACAGCGTGACCCTCTCCGGCGCGTTTGGCGCGGCGACGGCGGCCCACGGCATCAAGCTGGCCGGCAGCCCGACCGCGTTGACCGTCAGCGGCAACGACCTCGACGGCGGCAACGTCGGCAACAACGGCGGCGCGCCGGCCACGAGCGGCCTGTTCATCGCCACCAACTCGGCCGACTTCGGCGCGCTTAACTCGGGCGACAGCGCCGAAGTCTCGCTGAACACCATCACCGGCTTCGTCAACGGCATCAGCATCTACGATGAGGTCGGCGCGGCCTTTGGCGGGCTGCCGGTTGTCAACGGGCTGAGCATCGCGCGCAACAAAATCGCCGGCAACAGCGCTTTCGGCGTCCGCGGTGGGCCGAACACGGCCGCCGAGGCCACCTGCAACTGGTGGGGCGCGGCCAGCGGGCCAAGCGGCCAGGGGCCGGGCGCGGGTGACGCCGTCAGCACCCACGTCATCTTCGCGCCCTGGCTACCCAACGACGATATCGTCAATAGCCTCTGCGGCGGCGTCAATGACCTGTTCGTGGGCACCAATCGTAGCGGCAGCGTCGGCGGTGTTAGCTTCACCGATGTTGATATCCTGGCCCTGGACATGGACACGGGCACGTGGTCGAAGTTCTTCGAGGGGATGGACGTTAACGTCAGCACCAATCTGACCGGCTTCACCTTTGAGCCGGGCGGCTGCCTGCTGATCACTTTCGACGGCAACGAGAAGAAGCTCGGCCTGGGGATCATCAAGCCGCACGACATCCTGAAGTTCTGCCCGACCTCCTTGGGTGCGACGACGACGGGCACGTGGAGCGTCTACCTTGACGGCTCCGACGTCGGCCTGACGAAGAACGGCGAGAAGCTCGACGCGCTGGAGTTGCTGCCCGACGGCCGTATCCTGCTCAGCACCAAGGGCGATTTCTCGGTCAAGAACGCCGCCAATCAGACCATCACCGGCCGCGATGAGGACGTTCTCGTCTTCGACCCCACGACGCTGGGCAGCAACACGACCGGCTCGTTCGAGGTCTATCTGGATGGCTCCGACATTCCCGGCCTGGTGAAAGAGGATGTCACCGGCCTCTACTACAACCCGCTCAATGGCGATCTGCACATCACCATTCTGGGCGCTTTCAACGTTGGCGGCGTAGTTGGCGACTCGAATGACATCATCATCCTGCGTCCTTCCGGCGGCGGCTACACCGTGCTGCCTTACTGGAATGGCACGGATGATGGCTGGAGCTACGTCCTGCGCAGCATGCACATCGATCTACCGTAGCGTGTAGCGCTTACCAGCAGCGGTTCATGGATAACGGGCCGCCGGCTGTCCGGCGGCCCGTTACCGTTTTAGCCGCGGGGTTGTAGGGGCAGATGTAGGGGCGGGTCTCAGACCCGCCCCTACCGGCGTGGCGACGGCGGGCAGGAAGGCGAACACGTCGCGTATAGCGACGCGGCCGGAGTCGGGGTCGAGCATCAGCCCGGACACGTCCACGGCCTCGAAGTCATCGCCCGTCAGCTGGTGGAGTTGGCGCAAGATATCGTTGTCCCAACGCTCGTCGGGCGCGCCGGAGATGTACCAGGGCGCGCCGTTGTCGGCCAGGATGATGCCGTAGCGCTGCATGGCCCGCAGGATGACCTGCACCTCCGGCGCGAAGCCGCTCAGGTCGAAGTCGGCCCGCAACCGGAAGCGCTGGCCCATCGGCGGGTAGTGGGTGGCGGTCAGGTCGGAGGCGAAGTGGCGCGCCGGCCAGACGAAGGCGCGCTGCGTCTCCGGCGCGGTGAAGCGCAGGGCGTGGTTGATCTCCCCGGCGGCGACCTCGTCATAGCGCACCAGACCGGGCAGGATGGGCAACCCGGCGGCGTCGGCCGATGTCCAGCCCGCCGGCCGCAGGGCATGGCTGCTCAGGTCGTAGATGGCCCCCGAACCCGCGTCCCAGCCGCCGTCGTCGCGCGGCCAGGCGTCGTACAACTCGTAGAGCCGGCACGTGCCCGCCTGCACGATGAGGATGTGGCGGTCGCCGTCGCTCTGCGACCCGCCCTCAATGGGCGGATCGGACGGGATGGGGTAGGGGCCGGGGTCGCTCTGGTCGTCGTAGTAAAAGCTGACGGGCACGCCCGGCTGGCCGGCCGGCACGACAACGTAGGGGATGCCAATCGGCCCGCCGTCCTCCGGCGGCCAGATGCCCGCGCCAAAGTCGGCGTGAAACTCCTCGGCGCGGCCGATGGTGTCCACGTAGGCGTCGGATAGTGGGTGGCGCGGCAGCGTGTCGATGGGCGTGTTCCAGATGTTGTCAGGCGGAAAGAGGGCGCAGGGCAGGCCGGCGGTGCTTTGGGCCGGCGTCGATGGCGGGGCGGGCGCGGTGGCCTGGGTCGGGGATGCCTCCGGCGTAGACACTTCCAGCGTGGGCGCGGCTGTGGCCGGCGCGCCCGATCTACAGGCCAGCAAGCCCACGGCCAGGCAGAGCAAGAGGGCGCGCAATTTCATCGTTCCCCCTCGCCGCCGGCGGTGCGATTGGATGGGGATAGCCCGCTGCCGGCCGTTAACTCCTCGCGCAGAAAGGTCTCGTCGGGCATGGCCGGCCAGTCGTAGACGATGACGCTGCCGGCCAGCTTGTCGTGCCAACCCTGCCGCCGCCGGTCGAACAGCGCCCACAGGAAGCCGATGAAGACGGCCAGCCCGGAGAGGTAGCTGCCGACCATGCGCAGGACGGCCCGGCCGAACGACAGCCGGTGGCCGTCGGCGCGCACGACGCGCACGCCCACCAGCAGCCCGCCGACTGTCTGCCCGTTCAGGCTCCAGCCAATGACGCCATAGCTGATGATGAACAGCGTGCCGGTCAGACCGGTGACGGCCGCGCCGACGGCGGCGGGCAGTTCCCCGCCGGCCAGAAAGCGCCCCAGCAACGCCTCGACGTTGAACAGGCTCAGCAGGGCGTTGATGAATGTCGTCGCCAGCGATAGGGCCACCATGAGCAGCGACAGGTCGATAAGCAGGGCCACCAGGCGGCTGGCCGCGCCGGCGTAGTGGCCGGCCAGCGTGCGCTCGGCGCCGGGCCGCGCCTTGAGCAGCGGGCGCTGGCGCAGGTAGGCGGCGCGGAAGGGCGGCGTCTCGGCCGTCTGTCGCGTTCGCCGCGCCAGCGTCTCGTCGAGGCTGACCAGACGCTCGCGGATTTCTTCGACGACCTCCTCCAGCAGGCCCGTGCTCTGGCTCTGGATGACCTGCTGCACCAGCACCTGCACGCCCTCGTTCTGCGTCAGGTCGGCCACGGAGCGCTGCATCAGGCTGCCCAGCGAGACCTCGGCCACGGCCCGGCTGCGGGTCTCCTCGCGCCGGCCGGTTTCGGTCCAGCCCTTGACAATGGTCTCACCGCGGGCCTGATAGCGGTGGAAGCGGGCGCGCAGCGGGCGCAGCGGCCGGCTGCGGCGCACCGGCCGGGTGGCGCGGTC
>ERZ724512.329-NODE-329-length-21166-cov-9.526740_pt1 | contig 21166 bp, 20 predicted proteins | sample MGYA00376045_ERZ724512 | MGnify/ENA primary metagenome ERZ724512 (study PRJEB28724, sample SAMN07190883) | activated sludge metagenome | isolation source: activated sludge of sewage treatment plant in Hong Hong | place: Hong Kong | collected 2016-03-17 ... | reverse complement strand
AGGGTGGGGACTTCCAGTTGGCCACCAGCGGGGACCGCAACATGGCCATTGACAACTGGCCAATGTACGGCTCGAGAAGGCTTGCTCCCCCTAGGTGGAAGGCGTTGGTCATGAAGCGCGTGCCGTCTTCTGCCCACAAGTAGAGGCCCCGCGCTCCATCGGGCCGACGTGCAACCATCATGGCTAAACCCGCCAGGACCACCACCGCGACCCATCGCGAATGCGCCCCCGGAGCCGCCAGCTTGGTCGGTCCGATGTCGCGGGTTGAGCCATGCTCAGAGTCAGGCACACGAACACCCCATTCAGAAGCATGGCTGCATGTGGTACGAGAATACTCATCGGCTCGGTAAGCAGAAGAGGGGATGAGAACCTTTGGGTATCAAGCCCGCCTTCTAACATCCACCAACGCGTTTCAGCCCGTGAATCCCCCGCGGGAACCACACCTTTCCAGTGTTTCTCGCGGCCCGTCGACACTTGCCGCCCGGTAGATCACGGCGTCGCCACATCGAAGTGAGCGCTGAGTAACTCGTGCCCTTGGTTAAGGCTGAACCTCTGGCCCCAACTAGCCGAAACCAGCGCACCTTCGCTACGGGGACTTATGCCTCTTGAGTACGGCGAGTTCATGGCGCAGCAACGCGAGGTCCTCCGCCAATCGTCTGGTCCGGGCTTCCACCCGGCTGATCTCATAGCTCAACTGGACACTCACAAGCAGCAGAAGGACCGCAGACATCAGGAACAGCAGGTTGGCGGGAAGTGCGATTCCTAGCCAACGCGACAGACTCCCGAGCACAGACGGGAACACTGCGAAGATGAGAACTGCCAGGCTGACGAGCAACCACAGTGCTGCGAACTTCTCCCGCAAGATGCCCCGACGCAGCATCTCGAAGACGAACAGGACCGTCCCCGCCGCTGCGAACAACCCAAGAAGATACGTGCTAGCCATCAGACAACTCCAGAACTGCCGTCGGGTCGGAGGGCCGCCGCCGAGTTAGGGCGACGAACAAGGCCAGCACGGCGCGCCCCAGATAGAGCGTCGACTTGACGGAGCTCTGACTTGGCGCCCCTGCTTGTCGGGGGCGCATCGAGACCGGGACCTGCCCCACCGAGAGTCCACCACGTGCGGCGATGACCAGGGACTCCACTGTGTCCCCAAGGTACTCCGCGGGGTAGTGCCTGGCGAAGAGGCCGACCGCCTGCCTGTCGGAGGCACGGAAGCCCGAGGTGGAATCCGTCAGCTTGGCACCCGTGATGCGGCTGAGGGCGAATGCGAGCAGGCGCATCGCCCATAAGCGAGGGCCGTGCACCGGATAAGAACCTCTACCGGCAAACCTGGCCCCGATCACGATCGAATTCTCGTCCAGTCGGTCGAGCAGGCGGGGGATCTCTTCTGGATCGTGCTGTCCATCGGCATCGACCTGCACGACCGCTGCCATGCCCTCTTGCTCGGCGTACAAGAAGGCCGTGCGCATCGCGCCTCCCACCCCGACGTTGAAGGGTAGCCGGAGTACCTCGGCACCGGCTTGCTGCGCGCGGGCAGCGGTGGAGTCATTCGATCCGTCATCGATCACCACCACGCGGGCCTCGGGCAGTGCAGCCTTCACGGACATGACGACATCCCCGACCGTCCGCTGCTCATTCCACGCAGGGATGGCAACCATCACACGGTGCGCAGCCACGCCCACGGCCCTCCTCCTCCCGACCTTTCGAGTACAGAGTCGCCGGTACCCGTCATGAAGGCCATCTCCGACGAGTCTAGGCTCACGTTCAGACGAGGAATGCTCCCACCGTTACCAGTCGGTCCATGCAGTATCTTCAACACCATCCACCAGTGGACTCGGCCGGGTTAAGCACCCAGCGAGACGGGTTCCTGTCCCGAGCCAGTGGTGCCCGGCTGGGACCCGAGCAGGTCGCGGCCCTTGACCTCGAGCGACGTCCGACGATAGAGCCATGCTAAGCCGGCCACACACACGAAGGTCCCAGCAACGATCAACCACGCATCGGGGGTCGGCTGCCATGAAGAGTCGGCGCTTAGGGGATTCGCGGACTGACCGAACATGTTCCGCCGCAGCAACTCCAGCATCGCCCAGACCTGGATCACTGACCAGATCAGCACGAGTGTGACCACCAGCCGGGAGGCCACTGAGATCCTCACGGAATCGGCGGCGAATCCCAGCAGCAGGATGAAGGCGAATACAAACGGAAGCACGTACCGTCCCTGGATCGTGACCCACCCCCAGCCCGCTTCCGTGCGGTACTCCATGACGAGCGCCACCGCGACGGCGAGGGGGATGGTTAACAAGGCGGTGACCACCAGGGGTGTCCGAGTGGATGCCAGACCCATGACAAGCACGCCCCCCAGAGCGAAGAACCAGAGGGCGGGGACCGCCAGCGGAAGCGGCGTGTCAAGATGCCCGAAGTTGCCCACCCATTCGAGGGGGAACTGCATGAATCGTGAATACGAGTTGGACAGAACCGCCCCCACCGTCGTCCCCGGGTTGGTCCGGCTGGGGTCGACCACACTAAAGCCGATCATCCACGCTGTCCCGAGAAGAATGGCGACGACCAGGCCAACGGCAACAACGCGTAGGCGGATTCGGTGGCCCAGAATCCAGAGAGGAACGGCCACCAAACCCACAAGCAACGGGACCCAGACGAAACCGAAGGGGCGGCCGATTGCCATCCCGGCCGCCGCAAGGAAGTACAGCCACCACCCCGCCTTCCCAGCACCTTTACCCTGAACCGCCAACTCAGCGGTGACCCCCAGAAGTAGCAGTGCCAGAGCCAACTCCAGCCCCTGCGGGTTGAAGCCCCCGAAGAAGTACACGGCCATCGGTGTAAGGCATAGCAGTAGTGCGACCATCGTCGGCGCCCCCGCAATCCGGTAGAGCCGGTCGATGGCGAGAACCACCAGGAAGGAGCACAAGACCGCGCCCACAAGGCGGCCACCGAGTATGCCTGAGTCATCGGGTGACAGGCGCAGCGTCCACCCAGCGACGACATAGAACAGAGGAGGATAGAAGTTTGCCGTTGTGACGACCGGTTGCGCTGGCTGCTGCTCGCTCGCAACGACCTCGGCGAGACTGCAGCCCGCCGTGGCATCCTTCTGCGCGTAGCACTTGTGCCTGGCCAAGGCCAAAGACGCCGGCACGACATAACTGCTGGAGTCCGTGTCCACCTGACCGCTCCATAGGGCATACGCGTACTTGTAGTGCATGTACTCGTCGGGAATGGCCCCCGCCGGGCTGGCCACTGCCCACAGGCCCGACAACGTCGCAAGGAGAAGAAACAGGCCCGTGAACCTCTTGGCAGGTAGTCCCTGCCGGCGTCCTTCCCCCCGTACAGCCACTACCGGCTCCATCCCACTTGTCGTCATAGACCATCAGGTTCGCACAGTCCCAGTTCGGAGCATGACCACACCCTCCGCGCCCGACCAACTCCCCGTTTCCTTGTTGTCACCGATGTGGTTCGTGATCGTCGTGCCACTGGTTGCGGTCCTGCGGCGATGACGAAGGGCCGCCCCTCGATCTAGCCGCGCCGCTGCCCGCTATTTACCACTTCGCCGTAGAGCTCGATCAACTCAGCGGCCTGGTCGGCGAAGGTCGGGAGCACATGCTGGTCTGGGGGCGGTGGGATGTGATCCTCCGGTCGGTCGATCGCGGCTTGCATCGCCTCTTGCAGCGCCTCATGGCGGGCGTCGAGGGGGATGATGGTGGAGTCCACCCCTGCAGAAAGGCCTTCGGCTGTACCTCCTCCGTTGGTGGCGATCACCCAGACCCGCCGCAAACGTGCTTCGCGCACCGTGAGCCCATAGCTCTCCTGGCACTGGGAGGGGAACAAGAGCACGTCGACATCGGCGAAGAAGTCGTCGAGGTCGGCGACCGTGTATCCGGGAACCAGTTCGGTCGCGCCCGCGTGCCGCCACTGTTCCGGGGTCATGCTGCGATGCCCTAGGTTCATTCCGGCATCGACAAGGCGCAGTGTGTAGTCCGAACGCCCCAGTCCAGCCAGGGCGCGGCGCAGCACCAGCGCGCCTTTTTCAGGGTGATTGCCTCCTACGTAGGCGAAGCGGATCGGACCCGAACGGGGCTTTCGCTGCCACCCCTGCGCCGGGTGGATGACGCCATTCGGGTTGACCGCCAACACGCCGCGTGAGATCCCGCTCGCGGCCATCAACTCCAGCCAGAACCGGCTGGGAGTCATGACCAGGTGAGCTGCGTTCAGCAATGCCAGCGATCGCTCCTGCCGACGCTCATGCTCGGACGGATCGGGCACGCACGTCGCACAGACCAGTGGACTGATGGCGGTCTGTCCGCACCACTGGCCGGTGGAGCGCACCATGAACTGGCGCTCACACAGCCACCAGGCGTCGTGCAACGTCACGGCGGTGGGCACGCCTGCCTGTTGTGCCTGTTCGAGCAGTCCGACCCCGAGGCCCTGCAGGGCGTGGAAATGCACGATGTCTGGCCTCACGACGTCGAGGATCGATGCGAACGTGGGCATGAGGTCGGGCTGGTCGTATTCGGCGGCCTTGGTCCGTGCCGGCGGCCTGCCGATCGCCACCACGGGAAGCCCCGAAACGTGGTACCTGTACAACGTGCCGGCGGGCACTCCCGGGTCAGACGTGCCGGTGACGATGAACACCTCGTGGCCATCCGCAGCCATCGCCGCAGCCGTCTGCTCGGCGACGATCGTCGCGCCGCCGAAGGACTCCGGCGCGAAATGCACGTTCACGATGAGCACCCTCATGGTGACTCACGGCCCGCCACGCTGAGCGCACCCACAAAGGACCGCATCTGGTGCAGCGGGTCCTGGTCGAGGTACCAACTACGAACTCGCTGTCTTGCTCCTTGTGCCAAACGATCTCGCAGTCCCGCGTCGGCCACCGCCGTGGACAGTTGTGCAGCCCAACTCCCGTTATCGCACAACAGGCCCGTCACGGCGTCTTCGATATAGCGGTCATAGAGCGTGCGCGAGGCCACCATGGGAACACCCAACATCCCTGCCTCCAGGAACTTGACCTGCGACTTGAAGGTGTTGAAGCCGTCATCGGCGAGCGGGGCGATGGTCAGGTCGCTGTCGGCGAGCTCACGCAGATACTCGCCGTAGGGCAAGGAGTCAAGTCGCCACACACGGCTTTCAAGGCTGCGCAATCTCTCCGGCAGGTTGACGGGCCCGATGAGTTTCAGGCCAACATCCGGGTTGTCGAGCATCACCTGCAGCAATCCAGGCGCGGCCAGTTCGAAATCCTGGTCGTGGGCGGTCGACCCCGAGCCGTAGGTGATCCAAAGACCTTCCCGAATACTGGGGCGGGGATCGGCCGCAATGCCGGCCGCGACCTTCTGCATCTCCGGGTCGATCCCATTCTCGACGAACTGCGCAGGCTTGCCCGACACCCGCGCCATGTCATCTGCGAGTGCCCTCGTCGAGGCCAGACAGGCGTCCGCGGCCAGCATCGTCTCGAGATAGTGGTCGGCGCCGGCGATCACCGCCCTCTGCACATGCTTCGGCAGGCCGCGCACGTTCGGATTGTGCTCCAGCAGGTCGCGCCGGTAGACCGCATCATCGGCTTCGAACACCACCCGCACACCCAGCCTGTGCGCCTCGTCGATTGCGCGCCGGACCCCCGGGATGAGCGGCAGGCGGAATACGATGACGAGACTGGCCAACTGGACAGCGCTGACCGCACCGGCGGCGTCTTCCGGATCCACCACGACGCACGGAATCGCCAACTGCTCCAGCAAGAACTGCTTCTGGCGCACGCGGTAGTGGAAGCACTGCGGCAACGACTGATTCGCCAGGATGACAACTGAGTCCGGCCACACACTCCGATCCGCGTCCCCCACAGGCTGGGTCGGCAGCGTGACCGGGGTGGGGTCGGACAGGCGGGAGAACTTCCCGCGGATCCGGCGGTAGAGTCCGGCAGTGCCCTCGGTCCCGTGGATGTAGCGCACCTTGGCCTTGATGTCACGCATCTGACGCATCCGGGTTCGAGGGCTCACCACGAAGGCCAGCCTAGACGCACTGGGCCGGCCGCACCTCTGAACGGTCCCGCCACCGTCGGGGAATCCTGGCGGGCAAGACCACCTAGACTGATCTCAAGTATTGGAGGGTGTGCGTGGACAGTGGCGTCTTCGGCGTTGATCACCTCATCTCTCTGCCCGATGACGGCGCCGTATGGGACCTCGAGGCACCAGGCCCGCTGATCACCTCGGTGCTCGTGCAGGAATATGCCGGCTCTGTGCATGACTTCGGCACCGCCACCGGACACCTCGCAGTACTCACCAACGTCATATCGCCTACGCAGTCCGCAGCGGCGTGGGCGCTCAGGGCCGAGCACGTCGCAGCCATCGAGGACAACGCCGCAGTCAACGGCGCTGACATCGTGGTGGCGGCACTCGGTGACGTCAAGCAGACATCGACGGCGTCCACGTCATCCCCGGTCTGCCTCATCATCGTGCGCGACGCCGCACACCTACCGATGGTGGGCGCCCTGGGACCAGCCCGCGCAATCCTCATTCTCGAGTCGAGCAACTCCGATGAGGTCACCATCCCCGGCTACCAGGCGATTCACGTCGACTCGTCCGGACGGGTGCAGGAGCCTGGTGATCCGGGTGTCGCCACCCTGCTCGTCGCGCAGGACGATCTCGAGGTGACGCGCAAAGCGCTCACAGCGGGGGCAACAGCGCTGGCAGAGCGTTCTTCCGGTGATCCGGTGCCCTCGAAATGGGCCAACCGGGCAATCGACTCCGCGCGGCGGCGAGCCGACCTTCAGCGCAGGGAGCATGCCGACCAGATCCAGCAGATGCAGCTGCGGGTCGAGCGTGCCCTGGATCAGATGGCCGTGGCACGCGAGGAATGCGAGGTGATGCGCAACAGCAGTTCGTGGCGTCTCACACGCCCTTTCCGGGAGTTCAAGCGGCGGTGAGACTGAGTCGTAGGCCGCGGGTGGCGCGCGTCGCCCCCGCTCTTGAGCATGAATCCGGACCCCCCGTCGAACTCCACGCCAGGAATGTGGCCGTCATCGCCCACTGGAGTCAGGGCACGCGATTGACCCGCTCCGTGCAAACCCTGCTGTCGGAGTTCACGTCCAGCGGATTCACGTGCGTACTGGTCAGTTCGTCCTCCGCATCCGGCCCGCTGGCGTTCGACAGCCCTGACCTGGCAGACGCCGTGACCGTACTGCGCCGGCCCAACGTCGGCTACGACTTCGGATCCTGGGCGGCCTTTCTGCACGCCTTCCCGCAGGTGCGCCGAGCGCGCAGAGTCCTGCTGGCCAACGACAGCCTGGTCGGCCCGTTCACATCGCTGGCAGGCATCTTGGCGGACTTCGACCGATGCCCGACCGACATCTGGGGCCTGGTCGGCACGACCCAGGATGCCCCCCACCTGCAAAGTCACTTCGTCGGCTACCGCGACGGGGTCCTGGCCTCACCCGTTCTCTCCGACTTCTGGGAGGACGTCCGGATAGAGCCCACAAAACGCCGCCTCATTCAGCGCTACGAGATCGGCATGAGCCAGTTGGCGCGTCGGGAGGGGTTCGTGACCGTCGCACATTTCCCCTGGCACTGGGTCACAGCTCGCGGGCAGAACCCCACCAGCCTCGGCTGGCGGCGGCTCATCGACGTCGGCTTCCCCTTCGTGAAGCGGGAACTCGTGCTTCGCCCACCTCCGGAGGTTCCCGACGCCAATCTGATCGAACAGGTCGTCCGAGAGCGCTGGGGACAGGACGTCTACGACTGGGTGTGAGGGCCTCGCTCGGCGGCCATTCCAGCCCGGCGATCCAGACAGTCCTGATACCGCGGGAGCAGCCCCCGCTCCAGCGCCTCATGCAGGCTCGGAGCCGCCGCGTCCTTGGACGACAGCGACGCCTCGTCCACGGAGATGCCCCAGTCGATCCGCAAGTCCTCGTCGAAGGGGTGGACCTCATGCTCGGCGATCGGGTTGTAGGCGGTACTGCACAGGTACGCCACAGTCGATGCGTCCTCCAAGGCGACGAAACCGTGGCCCAGCCCCTCGGACAAGTACACCGCGCGACGACTGGCCGTCTCCAGTTCCACGGCCTCCCATTGTCCGAAGGTAGGTGAGCCGACGCGAAGGTCGACCACGACATCGAGAACCCTGCCGTTCATGCAGGTCACGTACTTGGCCTGCCCGGGTGGCACATCCGCGAAGTGGATGCCCCGCAGAGTGCTGCGACTGGACACCGAACAGTTGGCTTGCGCCAGCGTGAACGGGTGCCCGACTGCCTGCTCGAAGAGATCCGCCTTGAACCACTCAAGGAAGAGTCCGCGCGGATCGCCATGCTGCCGGGGGGTCATCACCCAGGCACCCTCGATCCCCAATGGTTCGACAAACACCACGTCACTGTATCCGGACGAGCGCGGCGGCCGACGTAGGGTTGCCGGGGAGGTGAGCGATGAGTAGGGCGACGGTCGTAATGGCCACACATAATCCCGATCCGCGGCTCCTGCGCCGTCAGGTTCAGTCGCTACGCGCGCAGACGATCGAGGACTGGCGCTGCTTGGTGTTCGACGATGCTTCGAACGACCCCGCTCTCGTGCGGTCTGTCGTCGGTGACGATGGCCGCTTCGAGGTCCTCGGCCCGATGGCCCACATGGGGCACTACGCCGCCTTCGAGCACCTCCTACGACATGCACCCGAGTCGGTACCAGTCTTCCTGTGTGACCAGGACGACTACTGGCATCCGAACAAGTTGCAGAGGATGCTGCCGGCTCTGCATGCCGGCGCAGATGCAGTCTTCAGCAGCATGCGAGTGGTGGACTCGGGCGGTGCGCTCATAAGAGAACGGTTCATGGCGCGCGAACCCGACGAGGCGGCCCTGCGACCCGCGTCACTGCTTTTGATGAATTGCGTCTCCGGCGCCGCTCTGGGAGTCTCGATGCGCACAGTCCGGGCAGCACTGCCGTTCCCCGCCCCCGAGGACCGGGGGTGGCACGACCAGTGGTTGGCCGCCGTCGCGGCACGGATCGGGTCTTTGGTCTACCTCCGGGAACCCCTCGTGGACTACACCCGACACCGCCGGCAGGTCATCGGCGACGGCTTGCGTGCCTTGGATCTCTCCCGGATACGGGCTTACGCACGCAGGACCGAGACCGCGCGAGGCCTGCGTGACGACCTGCGCAGTCGCACGCGCTGGATCTCTACGGCAGCCGATCGCCTGCTGGACTTGTCGCCGGGTACCGACCCGATGCTCACGACGCTGGCCGAGGGCGGCTGGTCGATGCCGTTGGCCTCTGCCCTGTGGCAGGGGTGGCGCCGAGGGGATGTACCGGCATCCCGCGCCCTGCTTCTGGCAGCGGGGTTCCCGCTGTCGTGATCGGATATCCTGACAATGATGCCCACTGAGACCAGGTCATCCCGCACACACCACCGCAAAGAGGTCGGCGGCTTCCTGGTGGTGGGGGTACTTGCCGTGCTCCTCGACTTCGCAATATTCAACGCACTGTTGTGGGTCCAGTGGCAGGTGTGGGCGGCTAACGCGGTCGCACTTGTGGTCTCCATGACGTTCGCCTTCGTCGGCAACTACAAGTGGACCTTCGCGCACCGTGAGGTCAAGTCCCTTGTGCACGCCTACGCGGCCTTCGCCGGGATCAACCTTTTCGCGGTGGCCTTCATTGAGTTGGTCGTCGTGGGGGCCGAGGTCTTGTGGAGTCCGGACACCATCGCGCTGAATCTGATCAAGGCCGGGGCCACGGCGATTGCGACCGTGGGTCGCTTCTTCGCGTACAAGAAGTGGGTCTTCTTCTAGAGCGAACCCGCGGGGTCAGCCGCCACGCACCCAGTTGCGCACCTTCGGCGGGACCACGGCACGTGCCGCGCGTCGGGGAAGCGTGTCGCGCAACTCGGCCTTCACCTGACCGTAGGCCTCGATGAGCCGTTCCAGATCCCCCTCGAGGATGTCCGCCCTGATCTTCATGTCCCAGAACTCCGTGAGTTCGTCGAGCGTTTCGCAGACCCAGTCGGGCATGGGGATGTCGAAGGAGTCGCCGTTCTCCTCGACGAGGTGCCTGTCGGCCAGCGCGTGATAGACCTCGTCGAGGTCCTTGGCCAACCGTTCGGCAGATCCTTCCAGCTCGGCGCACCGGTGCCGTCTCAGATACGACTCCACACCCGCACCAGTCGAGTCGACATGTTGGTCGAACACAGGCAGATCCTGCCCGCTGAGGAAGACGGCGACCGCCTTGACGGCCGAATCGGGGTCTTCGAACCCGGCAGTCAGGTCGACGACCAAGCTCCGGCGGCCCGCCAGGTGACCGAAGATCTCACGGTTGTACACGGCCCACAACGCCAGGCCGCGCCGCAAAGTCATCCCGTTACGCACGTTGAGCGACATCGCCACATCACGAGGCTCGCGCAGTCCGATGAGAACCGGAAGTCGCTGCAGGGCCAACCGGTCCCACAGCGGCAACAGCAGTGACAGACGCGGGTCCTTGACGAACCATCCGTTCTGATCCGGCTCGAAGATGTCGAACATCGTCCGGTCCTTGTCGAGTTCCTTGGGATCGATCGACCGCCAGGTCTGCGCCTTCACGCTGGGTGGGGCCCACCAGGACCCACCCAGCAGAGTGAGCCAGCGATCATTGAAGTCGACGATGTCCCGCCGCTCGTACAGTCCTCGTGGATTAGCGGCATTCGCCTCGTACATGGGCCCATCCCCGGGTGCCGCACCCAGTTGGCTTACCCACTGTGCGAGCATGCTCGTTCCCGAGCGATGCATTCCTGACACCAGAACGCCCAAAAGTCCTCCAAGGTGGGGGGTTCCGATGCTACACATCGCAGAGGGGCGAGAACAGACCGTTGCTGGGGCGTTCCCTTGTTCAGCTACCGCCGGTGGCAAGTCGCCGATAATCGTGGAACATCGCCGCGTGGACGTAAAAACGTCGCAGATCGTCCTGCACGCCTGGAGTGCTGTCGAACATGTAGCGCAGCAGCGGCTCCTGCGGCGGCGGCCCGCCCGGCTTGCGCCACACCCCCAGTCCGAAGCCGTGTCGGAACTCGAACGTCTCTTGTGACTCCTGCTTCAGTTCGTCCCAGAAGCGCCAGACCCCGAAGTCCTTCAGGCGCGCCTTGATGTCGTGGAACAGGATGATGCCCCCGGGAGCCACCTTCGGCTCCCAGGTCTTGAAGTCCTCACTGACGGCGTCATAGGTGTGAAGTCCATCGATATGCAGCAGATCGATGCTCTCGTCCTCGAAGTGCACCAGCGCCTCGTGGAAGTACATGCGCAGCAGGTACGAGAAGCCTGGGTAGTTGAGCCGGTTGACCTCCGAGACCGACTCCCACACGGACTCGTCGTAGGCACCCGTGTGCTGCTCGCCCTCCCAGGTGTCCACCGCGTAACACAGGGTGTCGAGGTCGTGTTCATCCACCGACTGGCACATCGCGAAGTACGACAGGCCGCCCTGGGTGCCTAACTCAACCAGCAAGTGGGGTTCCATCGCCGCCACCAGGTCGTACCCGAACTGGATGTGGTCCACCCACGTGCTGAAAGCCAGGTGACGGGGGTGGAAGTGGCGCACCGACGGTGGCAGGTAGATGGACATCTCGTTTCCTTCGTCGCCGAGTGGGGAGCGGTACTCCCCCATAGGGTTGTTGAGAATTTCGGTATTGATCACGACCGGGTCGTCGGTCCATTGCGTCAGCGGGGTTTGCCGGCGCATCCTCCCCTCGAATCGATCCCGCCCCTCCACGGCCGAGTAGTGCAGGAGCGGAAGCGCGTAGGCAGACACGGTACCGAGGAGGACCGGCTCACGCAGTGGCGCGTGGAACTCCTTGCCTCGGATCTCGACGTAGCGATCCCGGAACTGCGCCATGAGAGGTTCGCGGTTGTCGTCCTGCCGAGTGGTCACCCCGCCGTGGTACTGGTGGAATGAGGCCTCGCCGGGCAGGACGATCAGTTGGGACTCGGGCAACTCGACGAGTTCCCGGTAGAGATCAAGGTTGACCACGCCGCCGCCCGGCTGGTCGAAGCGCGGGTCCGGCCAGCCGATGCGCTCGATGGCCTCCCTGCGGCCGAACATGCAGTTCGACTCCATCATCGGGTGCAGGTACCCCCACGGATTGGCACCACTGATGGCAGACACCTCGTACAGCAGATAGCCGTTCTCCTTCCACGGGATCGAGGCGAGCAGCTCTCGCTCGACCTCCTCGTCGTGACCCCGATCCCGACTGTGCTGATGATCCTCGTCCCCGATGTGGAATCCCGGGGTGGCGACCACCGCATTCGGGAAGGCTCTGTACGCATCGGCCACGTTCCGCAGGATTCCCGGGGTGACCATCCGCGCACCATCGACCATGATCCCGACGACCTCGCCGCGAGCCTTCGCGAGACCGTCCACCAGCGCGCCCACAGGCGAGACCCCCGGTTCCTCGCGGGCGATGTACCGGAACTCGGCGCCGAGGGCTTCGACCTGTCGCCTGCGCAGGCTACGCTTCGACAGGTTCTCGACCACGATCACCTCGTAGGCCACGTTGTCCACGTCGCGCTGGTACTCCCTGGACAGCGTGTACAGAGTGTTCATCGCCTGCATCGGCATGTCGTAGACCACGACGATGATCGAGAACTTCGGTGGGATGCGGGAGGCCGGGTGGGGCCGTTTCCTCGTCAACAGACTCACGGGGGCAACAACCCCCTGACGGCGCACGCCGCACTGAACTCCAACATCGGCAGCGCCCATCCCGGCACGCCACCGAGCAGTCGTGGTGGCTTGTCGACCATGTCGTAATGCTCTCCCCGCAGCAGTTCGTACTGTTCGCGAAAGCCCGCGAGCATGTCCTCCCGCTCCGTGTCGACCTTGGTGGTCACCCCGCCGTGGAACTGGTGGAATGTCCCCTCCCCGGGAGTGATGAACAACTGGGAATCGGGCAGGTCGAGCAGGCGCTTGTAGAGATCCAGGTTCACCATCCCGCCTCCTGGGAGGTCAAAGCGTGTGTCCACTCCGCCGATCGACTGGTAGGCCTCCCGGGAGAAGAACAAACAGTTGCTCTCCATCAACGGGAGGAGATAGCCGTGCTGATGACGGCCCCGGAAGAACACGGACACCTCGAAGAGCCGGTAGCCGTCAGTGAGCCAGTCGATCCGCTCGAGCAGCCGGCGTTCGGACTCCTCATCGTGTTCGGGGTTCTGGTGCTGCTCGGCGTCGCCGAGGTGGTAGCCGGGGACGCTGACGATCGCGTGCGGGGTCATCCGGAACGCGGCCATCGTCCAATACAGGACGCGCGGCGTGACCATGCGAGCGCCGTCGATGACGACGCCCAGGTACTTGCCGCGTGCCTGCTCGAGGCCGAAGATCAGCGCAGGTACCGGCGATTGCCCCTCGTTCTCGCGCAGGAAGTAGCGGACATTCGAAGCCACCGACGTCGCCTGTGCCTCGCCAAGCAGATGGTGGGACCTGTTCTCGACCACGACGATCTCGTAGGTCTGCGGGTCGACGTGGCGCTGATACCCGGCGGCGAAGGAGCGGATCGTGTTCATGGCCTGTTGGGGCATGTCGTACACGACGATCACAACGGAAAGTGCGACTGTCATCTGCGGCCCTCCCCGGCCACACGATCGACGGAATGCCGCAGGAACGGCAGAGCACTCCTCGGGATCCTGCCGAGCAGGATCGGAGCCTGTTGCGGCGGCGCATGCTCGTGCCCGCGCAACTCCAGGTACTCCAGGCGCATCTGATCCAGCAACTGATCGCGGTCCACGTCAGGGGCACCGGTCGTGGCGCCGCCGTGGAACTGGTGGAAAGTCCCCTCCCCGGGTAGCAGCACAAGGGTCCCCCGATCCACGGCCCGGCGGTAGAGGTCCAGGTTCACGAATCCCCCTCCTCGGGAGACGAAACGCTCATCCACCCCACCTATCTCCTCGAAGACCCTACGCGACATCGCCAGGCAGTTGCTCTCCCCCATGGGCTGTAGAAAGCCCTGTGAACAGGAGGCACTGAGCACCGCCATGTCGAACAGACGGTAACCGTCGACCCGCCACCCGAGCGACTCCAGGTCACGTTGTTCCTGCTCCGCGGAGTAGCCGGTGCCCGCTGCGTCCTGATGCAGTGCCGCGCCGAGGTGGTAACCGGGAACACTCACCACCGGATCGGGGACGAGGCCCTGAGCGCGGAGGATGTTCGCGACCACTCCCGGAGTGGCCATCCGGGCACCGTCCACCATCAGGGCGATCACCGGGGCTCTCGCCGCTGCCACACCAGCGTTCAGTGCTGAGGCAGGCGACATCCCAGGTTCATCCCGCGCGATGTACTCGACATTGTCTGCCAGCGCATACAGCTGATCGGGATCCAGCATCCGATCCGAGGCGTTCTCAACAACCACCACCTCATAGTCCCGGCTGTCCACGTCCTGCTGATGCTGCGCAGACAGGGAGTAGATGGTGTTCATGGCCTGCTGCGGCATGTCGAACACCACGACGACCACGCTGAGAAAGGGCCGCCGGTTCCACCACTTGCGCACAGCGCTCCTCCGGCCGTTTTTCCCACCATATCCGGGCGGGGCCGAAGGTCACCCTCGCCTTGCGTCGACCCGGGAAGTGCGTGCCGGGACACCCACCGCCGTGGCGCCAGCGGCAACATCGCTCACAACAACTGCGTTGGCCCCTATCCGGGCGGCCCGTCCGACGGCAACAGCTCCGATCACCTTGGCACCGGTACCAACATGCACGCCATCCCCAATCGCCGGGCCCTGGAAGTTGCCGCCGCGCAAGCCCACGGTGCTCCAGGGGAAGAGGATGACGTCGGAGCCGACTTCAGTGATGCCGTCGACAACGATCTGTCCGTGCGGGATGTACAGGCCCGGCTTCACGATGACCGGATCCCCGATGCATACCTGACTGAGAACCATCGAACCAAGATGGAGCACTCTGGGCAGGCCCGGTACACCGCGTCGCAGTGCAGAGATCCTGGCCCGGTAGAGGACCTGTGCAAGGAAGGCATCACTGGACCAGCTCAGGCGCACGGCCTCAAGTGCGAGTTCGGTCCGCGACAGGTCAGGACGTCCTTCGCCACGGAAGTGAAGGGTCATCGCGACATCTGCGGCCAGAGCCTGCCTCAGTGGGGGACTCTGCGTATGGCGCTGCTGCACCCAGCGCCGGCGCTCCCGCGAGCGGAGCAGAACCCGCTGAGCGGACCGCGCCTGTCGCTTTCCGCGGTCGACAAGGTCACGCACAGAACCGGGCATGGCGTTAGTTTAGTGCCGTGTCCGGCGACACCCGCTGGGTTCTTGGAGGAATCACCGATGCGGCAATGGCTACAAAGCAGGAGGTCACGGCGGACGGTCCCGGTCGACGAGTGGTGCGAGGGCGCCGTTGATCTGGACGCATATCCCGGAATGGACGAATTGTTGGACGCCGGTGACATGGGCTCCGCCCGCGCGCTGCTGGTGAAGACCGAACCATCGGCAACACCCGAGCACCTCGCGCGGATCGAACTTCAATTGCGACACGAGGCGTTCAAACGGGCTGCCGTCCGCGCATCAGCGGCGCCGTGGCCGCCGACGACCCACACCGTGCTCAGCGGAGACCTGCCCGAGATCCCCGCCGACGAACTCACCATCGACACCCTCATCGCGGGCGTTCGACATCATGGCGCACTGCTGGTACGTGGCCTCTTCACGGCGCAGGCCTGCAAGGAACTGCGGGACATGATCGATGCCACCATGAGCGCACACGCCCGAAACCCATCCGGCGGTGACGCACGTTTCAATACCCCCTTGTGTGACATCTCGGGGCAACCGCTGTCGCCCAAGTTTCGGAAAGTCAACTTCGACGAGGGGGGACGGCCCACGGCGGATTCCCCTGCCGCTGCCGCCCGTGTGCTAGCCGAGTTTGACCGGATCGGGATCACGGAGTTGATCTCTGGCTACTTGGGCGAGCAACCCGCTCTGAGCCTGGAGAAGTGGACTCTGCGCAAGGTGCCGCCCACAGCAAACTCCAGCTGGCACCAGGACGGTGCTTTCCTCGGGACTGACAAACACACGGTCAACCTCTGGGTTGCGCTGTCGGACTGCGGTGAGCACGCCTCTGGTCTGGACCTGATCCCCCAGCGGTTCGACCGCATATTGCCCACAGGTACGGAGGGCGCGTACTTCCACTGGGATATCTCCCAGACGGTGGTGGACCACGAGCGCGGGGGCCACCCCGTCGCCTCACCGGTCTTCACGGCTGGCGACGCTGTCTTTTTCGACCAGTTCCTGGTGCATCGCACAGGTGTCAAGGAAGATCTAACACAGACCCGCTACGCCCTGGAGAGCTGGTTCTTCACCCCGACCAGTTTTCCCGGACACTACGAGGGGCTACTGCTCTGAGAGGAGGCGCCTCACTGCCGCCGGAGTACGTTTTTGATGCCGGCCAGCACCCCTTGTTTGACGCCCGATCGGTGGTGACTAGGTCCACCCAGCCCGATGTCGCTGCGATTTGCGAGAAACCAGTCGTACGCCTCGCAGATCATCTCGGCGTTCGAGAACCGCGCCTGCCACCCCAGGTCCCGCTGCGCCGCAGTCGTGTCGAACCAGAGCTCCCGGGAGTACATGAGCCAGTGGTATTCCGCGAACGGCGCCAGTCGGGACATCGATGCCACCTTCATGGCGGGAGCGGCCAACCGACTCGGCACAGACCTCACGACCGCGCCCGTTCCCGCGTGGTCGCATAGCACCTGCAGCGTCTCTCGCATGGTCCCGAACTCCTGGGCACCGATGTTGTACGTGGCGGGGCCTGGTCGCTGTCCGGCCGCCAGACAAGCTGAGGCCAGATCCGACGCGTGGACGAACTGATACCGGTTGTGACCCCCGTCGAAGACGAGCACGTCCACTCCATCGGCCACCCAGTCGAACAAGATCGCAAAAATCCCCAGTCGCCCGTGGCCCACGATCGTACGGGGTCGAATGATCGTGACGTCCAGCCCCCGCGTGACCGCGGCACGGCACAACAACTCCCCGTCCAACTTCGCCCGGCCGTACGCCTCCAAGGGACGAGGCTGCGTCTCCTCCGTCACGGGATTGGAGTCCGGTACTCCGAAGACCGCTGAGGACGAGGTGTAGACCACCTTGCCAACCGTGGCATGCTCGGCGGCCCAGAGCATCGCTGCGGTGCCCTCGCGGTTGACCGAGTCGAAGAGGCCGGGATCCCGTGCCAATGGGACCTGGGCCACGTTGTGGAAAACGACGTTTGCGCCCTCAAGAACCTGTCGCACCCGGTCGCGGTCTCTGATGTCGCACTCGACATACTCCACCCCGGGCATCTCAACCCGGCTGACGTCGAGGTTCACGACTTCGAGCCCTGCGTCCACGAGTGCCTGACAGAGCACGTTGCCGAAGTACCCCGAACCGCCTGTGACCACCGCGCGCATCAGACGTCCTGCCCGTGGGCGAGACCCCACCGGAAGCTGCGACGCATACCCTCGACGAGGTCGGTCGCCGGTTCGAATCCCAGGTCCCGGACAGCCCCATCCACACGGCACGCGATCGTTTTGTCCAGCTCGCCTGCCACGTGGATCTCCTGCTGGTAGCGGCCGAAGCGTTGAAGGGCGGCATCCAGGCGGTACGCCACCGAACCCGCGATCGCCGGCAGCCGCATCGATGCGGGCTTTGCGGCCAGCCCCTCGGCCCGGGCCGCCTCCTGTACCGCGGACACGATGTGCGTCATCGTGTAGGCCTGTGCGTCGGCGATCCAGTACGGCCGTACGCCCTCGGTGTCCGCACGCAGTGCCAACCACGCGGCCCGAGCCAGCCGATCGACGTCGACCATTGACCGGCGGTTGGAGCCATCCCCTATTAGCGGGAACCTACCTGCCCGCGCCGTCTTCAAGAAGCGGGCCTGCCGCTCCGGTTGGAACCGCCCGTAGAACCACGGGGGGCGCAGGATCACACCCGCGACACCAGCCGCTTCGAGTGTCTGGCCGACGCAGACCTCCCCGCGCATCTTCGACGCTCCGTATCCGAGGTAGGGGTGGTAGGGCTCTCGATCCCGAAAGGCCTCGTCGGGGGTCGGATTCGTGCCGATGGCCGAGTTACTGGAGATGTGGACGAAGCGTTCAAGTCCCGACCGCAGGGCCTGGGTCACCACCAGATGGGAGCCGTTGAAGTTGACCCGGTCGAACTCTTCAACCTTGCGAGGATGGATCACGCCGGCCGCGTGGACGACCTCACAGGATGTGACACCGTCGAAGAGGTCCGAGACCGAGGGCTCGTGGCTGATATCCCCCACGTAGACGCGCGCCCTAGGCAATGCACGGACGACTTTTGGGACGTCCGCGGGTGAGCGAACGAGGACTCGGACGTCGTCGACGTCCTGCTGGCCCAGTAGATCCAGGAAGGCACTGCCGAACCACCCCGCACCACCGGTCACAACGAGCGTCATAGGAAATCCCTGGTTCCTGGCCGAACACCACTCTGGGTGAGGTAGTGCTCGGCGTTGCGGATGGCAAGGGCCATCACAGTGCCCTGTGGATTGATCCCCGGCGCGCCATTCACGATCGAGGCGTCGTTCACAATCAGACCCGCGACCTCATGGCTTGCGCCATGACTGTCCACCGCGCAGATGTCCTGGCGTTCGCCCATCGGCACCGACGAGCACACGTGCACCGTCATGACATCCACCGTGCGTCGTGACATGCGGGCGACCTCCTCGGGAATCTGGGCCTCCCTAGTGATCGCCTGCCCTGCGTGCACACTCGCGACGACCCAATCACTGCCCGCAGCGTGGAGAACCAACAACAGCCTGCCCATTGCCGATTGGAGTCGTGCGAAGTCGGCCGCCGGCAGGCGGAAGGTGACCAGTGGGTCCCGCAACCCCGGCAGCACCCGAACCCGGCCCCGCCCCGAACTGCGGATCGCGGCGTAGTAGATGCCCGCAGTAGGTCCATAGTCCAGGATGCCGTCAACGCCGATCTTTGTCGGTAGCAGCGCCAAGGCAAGCAGTGGCGGATCGGTCGCTGAGCCGCCGATCGTCATGTCTGGGGCGAACTCACGGACCTGCGTGACAGGAACATCGCCCGGATCACTCCCGATGAGTTCGCTGAAGGCCACTGCCTTCACCGTCGGGTGCATCGATAGCGTTCGTCCGACATTGCGACGGATTCCGCTGCGCAACAGCAGCGCCGCCGACTGCACGGCGCCTCCGCAGACGAAGACGGTGTCGAAGGCGATGCGTTCCATGCTGCCGTCGGACTGTTCAACCTCCGCGGCGACGGCTCGGCCCCGCTCAATCACGAGGCGGCGCACCCAAACACCACTTTCGATCTCCGCGCCATGGCGGCGTGCAAATGCCAAATAGGTCAAAGACATCGACTGGCGCTGGCCCGTATCGTGCCGGAACCATCGCGGCACCTCAGCGCTGAGCCATCCCAGCCGTTGCGCCCCCCGAGTGAGGAAGGCCGAGGCAGGCGGTAGACCGTCTGGGAAACGGCTGACACTCAGGTTTCTCTCGATAGCGTCGCTTATCGGTGCAATAGCCTCAGCCGTCAGATCGTCGATCGACCAGCCGCGGGTCCACCCCTCGAGAAGGGTCGCACTCGGGCGGTGATAAAGACCCGAGTTGATCTCCGTCGAACCCCCTACGCAGCGGCCCTCGGCGTAGGTAATGGGGGGGAGGCCAAGAGCTACCAACTGCCCACGACGGCGGTACTGGGCCCGCATCTGATCCTGGCTGAACTGCCGGAAGGTGCCCCCAGCGACTTCCGGGCCCTCCTCGAGCACCAGGGTCTGTATACCAGCGGCCGAGAGCGTCGCGGCCGTACTGGAACCGCCGGCCCCTGATCCCACGATCAAGGCCTCGACATGTCTCACTGTCGCGGCTCCGCAAGCACACGTTCGCTGTCGTCACCACGCGGAGCCGGAATCGCCGCACTCCTGGTGACAGCATCGAAGAACGACACTGCGGTGAGACTCTCCACAACGCGCGCGTACTCGCTGAAGCCAGGAAGGCCACTTACCCGGCGGCGCAGGCCGGCCGGCAGGGAGTACAGCCCCGTGTCGACGACGCCGAAAAGGACCCGCAGGTGTGACGGCATGCTGTCGAGGCGGTCGGCAACGTCCTGCACCACGATTTCCCGCAGTGCAGCACTCGAATCCATTCGGGTCAACCATGCGACACTGAGTTCGCCGCATGCACCCATCTGGAACTTCACGCTGCCAACCCTAGTTGCTCGACATGGAACTCGGGAGGCGATCCGGGACTGTCAAGGACGCACGGATCAGACCTCCGACACGTTGCTCACGACCTCTCCTGAGCACACCCACTACCCTGAACGTGGAGGTACATCGTGGGATTGTTGGATCGTTTCGAGCAGCGCGTCGACCGTGCGGTGAACGGCGCCTTCGCGAAGGCCTTCAAGTCCGAACTCCAGCCGGTGGAGATCGCCGCGGCACTCACCAACGAGATGGACTCCCGCGCAGCGGTGGTCTCGCGAGCACGCACCGTCGTCCCGAACGTCTACACCGTGATCGTGAGCACCGAGGACTACAACCGGCTCAGCGTGTACGACGAGACACTCGTGGGCGAGTTCGCCGTGATGATCCGTGACTATGCACAGCAGCAGCAGTACTCGTTCCTCGGCAGCGTGACCGTCGCGATGCAGCCCTCCGAGGACAGTGCGCAAGGAACGGTCGAGATCGTCAGCGAGGCCCGCGTCGACCACGACGTCGCACCTGCCGCCGGTCCTCCGGCCGGCTCGGCCCCACGTCTTGAGGGCAAACTCGGCACCTTCCAATTGACCCGCGCGGTCACCCGGATCGGGCGCGGCGCCGACTCGGACATCCGCATCGAGGATCCTGGGGTGTCCCGCCACCACGCCGAAGTGCGCATCGGATCAGACGTCGTCCTGCGTGACCTCGGATCCACCAACGGCACGTACGTGAACGGCACGCTCATCGCGGAGCAGCCCCTGCGCGACGGTGCGGTGATCACGATCGGCTCGACCAACCTCACGTTCCGGAGCGCGGTATGAGCGAACTGGTCCTGACGCTGTTGCGATGGGGGATCCTCATCGCGCTGTGGCTGTTCGTGATGTTCACGCTCGGGGCACTGCGCCGCGACCTGGAGGCACCGCCGGAGGGGGCCTCGGCCCTGCCGCGCCAACAGCCTGCGCCGCAGGCCAAGCCCAAGCGGGCACCGCGCACGTCGCGCAAGCGGGCGAGCAACCTCGTCGTGACC
>ERZ724512.322-NODE-322-length-21324-cov-4.992148_pt1 | contig 21324 bp, 24 predicted proteins | sample MGYA00376045_ERZ724512 | MGnify/ENA primary metagenome ERZ724512 (study PRJEB28724, sample SAMN07190883) | activated sludge metagenome | isolation source: activated sludge of sewage treatment plant in Hong Hong | place: Hong Kong | collected 2016-03-17 ... | reverse complement strand
CGCTGCGGAAGCGGCGGCAAAGAGCGGATAGCGGGTCGGCAAATCTTCCGGCAACACCAACTGCTTACACAGCCTGGTGCGGTGGTTCATGACCAGCGGGCCACGCAGATTGGCCGTCACTGCCGTGGGATCATCCGAGGGAATCGTCAGAATCGTCACGATGGAGACTTCGTCGCTCTCCTGCTTCTGAATTTCGATCAGGGCGTCCGTCGTGATCGTGACCTGGTAATCAGGCTTGAAGAGGGCAGGATCGAGAATGACGAAGGCGAGCTGTGGTTCCTCGACACATTGCAGCCACTTGAACGGCGCATCCGTATCATGGTCGAGCATGACGTATTTGGTCCAGTCGGGAAAGCCCAGAATGCCGGATGGGAACACCAACAACGTGTCGTCGTGTACTTCGAAGGTGCCGAATCTGGTCGACTGACACTTCATGGACGGTTCTCAGCTCCCGCGGCGTCCTGTTTTATTGGACAGTTGACGGAAGGCTTCCAGAGGAATGACTCCGGGGCCTGCGGCAATGCGATTCTCGTCTTGAATCCTCGCATGCACTTCATCGCGATGCACTTGCACATTGGGCGGCGCTTCGATTCCCAGTCTGACCTGTCCGCCTTTGATGCCGAGCACCACAATGCGGACATCGGGACCGATGGTGACGCCCTCTCCCCGACGTCGTGTTAAGACCAGCATACAAGCCTTCCTTGGCGTGTGAATACGGGTACATTGGGTATATCGGTACAGGAGAGAATGAACTTGAGCGTTGGTTACCGCAGATAGTTGATCAACGAGGAGTCAAAAATCTTACTGAACGTCTGGCTGGCGGCCTGCACCGCAACCTGCTGGAGGCTCAACTGGCTGATGGCTGTAGCGAGGTCGGCATCCTGATTGTCGGAAATGGCCTTGGAAATCGTCAGGGTCGCCGTATCCAGCGCGTCGTGGGTGACCTGCAGCCGGTTAGCCAACGCGCCGACCGTCCCCTGCGCGTCGCTGATCTGTGCCGTCGCCAGGTCAAGATTGCCGATTCCCGTTTGAATACCCGCACGATTGTTGCTTTCGAGCGCCGTGAGCAAATCCCGGAGCGAATCGAACATGTTCGTGGTTCCGCCGGTAAAAATGCTGCTACCCGGAACAAGAATTTGCACGGTCTGGTTTTCGCCCACCGAGATGGACTGCGTTTCGGTGTTGCCCTGATAGGTCACCGTATCACCGGTGGTAATGACGTAGGGAGTCACATTGGTTTTGGTCCCGCCGAATACCGCCTGCCCGGCCACTTCCGTATTGCCCAGTTGCACCAGCTGCCGTTGGAGCTGCCGGACTTCTTTGGCGATCGACTGACGGCCTTCGGCGGAGGTTGTATCGCTGCTGGCCTGAATGGTCAATTCGCGTACCCGCGTGATAATGGTCTGAACCTGGCCTAGTGCCTGGTCGGCGGCGTTGACTCGCGAAGTCCCGAAATCGATATTACGAATCCATTGCTTGGTCTGCGACAGCGCGGACTTGTCGAGGACGATCTGGCCATAGGAGCTCGGATCGTCTTCGGGAGTCGAGACCCGTCGCTGGCTCGAGACCTGTTCCTGAGAGGTCAGCATTTGTAACCGGGAGCGTTGCAGATTGCCGAGCAGGGTGTTGTACATCTGTTGGTCTGCGACTCTCATAATACCTGCTCCGGGTGAACTGAATGACGGTTACCGTTTCAAGGACAAGATCGTCTGCAGCATTTCGTCGCTGGTGGTGATCAGCTTCGAGGCGGCTTGAAACGCCCGCTGATACTTCAACATATTGATTAACTCTTCGTCCATCGAGACGCCGGACACTTCCGCCCGATGGGCCAGCAGTTGATCGTGCAGAATCTCCTGCCCTTGCAGGTCCCGCGTGGCCCCTTGCAGGGTTGCTCCGAAGCTCCCGGCCATTGCACCGTAGTAGCTTTGAAACGTCGTGTTTCCCAAGCCCGCGACCGATGCCGTCTGTAAATTCGCCAGGGCGAGGGCGTTGACGTTATTGCCCGGCACGCCCGCCGCAGTCGAGGAGGCGGCGATCTTCTGCCGATCCGTCAGCGCCATGCTGATCGTGCCCGCCGTAGTTCCTGTCGCCGTGAAGAAGTCCTGCGTCGTCGACCCGTCCAAGCCATACCCCAATTTATGCTGGGTGTTCACTTGCGAGACGAGTTGCGCCGTGAGCGTGTCGAGAGAGGTTTGCAGGCCGGTCGCTGTGGTATCCCGCGCATCGAGCAGACCTTTGAGGCGCCCGCCACTGATCGATGAGGTGATATCGGTGTTGGGACCGGTTCCGCCGTCATACCGCACGTCGAGCAATCCGTTGTTGGTGGCATCGGGAACGCCCGTGAGCTTGAAGGCCGTGTGGTCTGTCACAAGGACCTGGCCGACCCCGACAAACACGGTGACCTGCCCGTTTCCATCTTCGATGGAAGAAATATCCACCAGGCCGGCAAGGTCATTCAGGAACCGGCCACGTTGGTCTCGCAGGTCATTCGCCTGTTGCCCGCCCACTTCGGTCAACTTGATCTGGGCATTCAGGTCCGCAATCTTACTCGCCAGCGCGTTGATGTCATTGATGGCACTTCCGATTTGCCCGTCGAGGGAGATTCGTTGGGTCGACAGCTGCGATGAAGCCTGGTTGAGGACTTTCGTCAGCCCGTCGGCCTTGGTCAGGAGCACCGTCCGCGCCGTCAGATCGGCGGGATTGGTCGCGACATCCTGCCACGCCTTAAAGAATTCGTTGAGCCCCGCCGCGATGCCTTGATCGTTCGCATCGTTAAACAGAATCTGAATTTGTGAGAGAGCCTTCTGTGAGGCGCCGAATTGCCCTATCCGCTCATTTGAGTTCAACAATTGCTGTTCAACAAAGCTGTCGACGGAACGGCGGATTTCCGAGACCTGGACGCCGGTCCCGATCTGGCCGGGGCGTCCGTTTTCCGGAAGGGTCTCGGTGAGGACGGCCTCCTGGCGCGAATAGCCGGGGGTGCTGACATTGGCGATGTTTTGCCCGGTGACGGACATCGCGCGCTGGAAACTGGCCAGCGCATTGGAACCCACTCCGAATAATCCGTTTAGTCCTGACATACGACCACTCGTTATCCTTTGGCTCTCACCAGACCGGCGCCTGCCGGGACCGCCGTGCCGGCTGACGAATACAGCGCCGCCGACTCCGGAGCTCGTTGCCAGCGTTTCAGGGCGCCCTGCAAAAATTCAAGCGACTGCCCGATGAGTGCCGCATTGAATCGATTCAAGCGATCAGTCTCGCCGATCGCCGCAAGCAGCTTCGCTTCCATCGTGGTGCGCGCGTCCTGTCGAGGCAATTCAGACGACACCTGCTGCCGCCGCCGTTGCTCGAAATCACGAATCTCATCTAGAAGTTGAGATTTTCGCGTGGTGACGGAGGTGAATTGGCCGAAGGACAGGGATCGGATCGCATCCTGTTCCTCCAGCAGCAAGGACTGGAACGCGAGCATTTTGTCGAGCATGCCCCGCACGAGCATGTCTGATTCAGTGGGAGTAGTTTGCGAGAGCGTCGACACCGTGCTTCCTCCTCGACAGTAACGTTCCGGCATACGAGGACAGCGAGCGAAGGGTCGAGCCGGTGAAGCGACTCGTTACAGGACCGCGTCCGTCAAGACGTTACGAATGATGGCATCCGCAACTTTTTTGCCGTCGACGTTATAGGTGCCCCCTTCGACTGACTGCTGGATCTGGCCGACTCTGGCGTCACGTTCGTGATCCGGTTGTTCCGCTGCGGCCCTCAGACGTTGGAGTTCCTTGGCCCGCTCGGAAATCTGTACGCGGTCTTGCGACGGCGTGGTCTGAGATGCGTTTTTCTTGTTCTGAGTCCGGTCAGTCTCCTGAACGCCTAAGAGAATTTTCGCGAGATCTGCGGCCCGGCCATTATGAGAGATCTCCATGACTGCTTCTCCTCCCCTTTGCAGGGTGTTCCGTAGGCTTTCCCCTAGTCGAGTACTCTATCGGCGAGGTCGGCCTGGAACTTTAGGAGAACCGGTCGATTTATTTGTTTTTTTCGACGTACGCATCCACGAAGGCCGTAAGGCCAATGCCTCCCGCCTGTGTCGCCAGCTTGGCAATCTCCTGGTCGTAGAAGGAGTACCAGACCTGCTCCCCCTTCCTGTCCAACAGGCCTTTTGGCACTGTTTCCCTCATCTTTCCAATAAGATAGGATATAAAGTAGGCTTCGAACTCCTGTCCGGCCTTATGCATCGCTTCAGTGGATTTCTGCCCTGCCTTCTCCAGGCCTTGGACTCGCTCGAGGCCTGCGGGCTGAGTCGCATTCATCTGGGCCAGATCAAGCTGGCCGCTCAACAGATTCTTGATGTCCATGATGGTCCAGACCTTTCTTACACGATCTCAAGATTCGCTTGAAGTGCTCCGGCCGCACGCAGCGCCGACAGAATCGCGACCAGGTCACGTGGTGTGACGCCGACGGCATTGAGGGCCCGCACGACTTCTCCAAGGGTAACGGTCTGGTCCACGACGATCAGCCGGGACTGCTCTTCGGCCACATCGGTCTGCACATCCGGCGTGACTGTGGTCTGGCCTTGGGTGGAGCCGATCAAGGGCGCAGGAGGTTGCGAGACGTTGAGGGTATTCTTCACGGAAATGGTGAGATTACCATGCGAGATGGCGCAGGTAGAGAGGCGGACATGTTCACCCAGCACCACCGTACCGGTGCGTTCATTGACCACCACCTTAGCCGCCACATCCACACTCACATCCAATCCTTCCATCGTCGCGATATATTCCACCACCCTCCCCTGGAAGGTCGACGGCAGCGTGGTCTTGACGAGGCCTGCATTGACCGGGACGGCAGTTCCTTTTCCAAACGTCCCGTCGATGGCCTCGGCGGTGCGAATGGCGGTCGTGAAATCAGGATGCCGCAGGAGAACCGACACGGTATCCCACTGGTCGATATCGACGACCAATTCCTTTTCGACGATAGCCCCGGCCGGCACGACACCTGCGGCCTGATGATTCTTGGTGACTGTGGCGCCGCCCGCGCCGCCGGTCCCTCCCAAAAATCCGCCGATGGACACAGGACCCTGCGCGACCGCAAACACTTGCTGGTTCGGCGCCTTCAACGGCGTGAGGAGCAACGTGCCGCCTTGGAGGCTCTTGGCGTTCGCCATGGAAGACACGATCGCATCAAGCGTCATGCCCGGTTTGACGAACGGCGGAAGCTTGGCCGTGACCATCACTGACGCGATGTTTCGCGTGAGCAACTGAATCGGATCAATGACCAGATTGATGCCCATCTTGTTCAGCATGGACATCATGGCCTGAATCGTGAACTGACCGCCGATGACTTGATCGCCGGTACGGTCCAGACCAACGACCAGTCCATATCCGATCAATTGGTTTTCCCGTACGCCTTCAATCGTGGCGACATCTTTGACGCGCACAGCATGGGCGAGCGAAGCGCTGAAGAAGGAGATCGTCAGGAACGCCAGCATGCCCACCGCGGTGCGGCGAAACCAGGGACTCATCTGCTGTCGAGGTTCCGAGACGGGAGCCGGTTTGGGAGGCGGCGGCGTCCATGGACGTGCCAGAAGCTCTGGATCCACCGAGGGCGTCCGAAGGACGCCGCTCGACAGCATGAGACGAAAACACTGCATAATCATCGCCCGTTGTTGTTTGCGTGGCTTCGTCATAATGACTCCTGTCTCGCTCCTGTCGGTCCTACTGCTCGGTCATTAGAAGGGATAGACCCAATCCAGAATCCTGACGAACCAGCCCGGCCGCTGCACATCGTCCACCACTCCCAGGCCGGAATATTCGATTTTCGCATCGGCAATGGCGCTCGATTGCACGGTGTTCTTGGTGTTGACGTCGACACGGCGCACGATACCGGCGATCGTCATGATCTGCCGCTCCGAGTTCACGGTGACTTCGCGCCGTCCTTCGATTCGCAAATCGCCGTTGGGCAGCACTTCGGTCACAATGGCTGAGATGGTGCCGGTCAACGTGTCTTCGCGATTGGTGGCGCCTTTGCCGCCGAACTTATTTTTGGCGCTGGCGTCGATGCCGAATCCCCGCTTGGCTTCTCCACCGAGTCGGATACCCGGAAGGCCGAGATACCCCATGCCTGTGCCGCCGAGTCCATTGGACACCGTCGAATCCTTTTCCGCGCTGGTGTCGGCGCTCTTCGATCCCTTGTGTTTCTCGGAGATCAGAATCGTGATGATGTCCCCGGCACGCATGGCACGCAGATCTTCATACAGATAGGCCCGCCCGTTCTCCTCCTGCCACAGCGAGCCGGTCGTCTTGGGCGGCGGCATTTTGGCCAACTCCGCTTTCGCGGGCTTCGCGGCAGACGAACTCGAACAGCCTGGCAGGGCGCAGAGCGCAAGCCCGCAGAGGATGAATCCGATCGTCTGATACCTTGTGGATGATGGGTTAGAAGCTGACACGGACCACCCCCGGACCGACCACGGTCGCTCGTAGATCCTTGCCGGAATCAACATTGGACACCGTGATGGTTTGACCCAGTTCACCGTGCGACTTCGTCACACCTACGGTTTGAATGGAGAGTCCCCCCTGCCGGGCTTCGATCGTCACCCGATCGCCCTTATGCACCGCAAACGGGCGACGGAGGGAGGTCAGCCGAATCGCGTTTTGAGGCGGCAGCGGGCGGATCGCCGCTTTGCCGACGACGTCTGACGGATTCATGGCGAACGGTTGCTTCAGGTCGTACAGCACGAGACGTTCGGTCGCCACGTCGTCCGCAGCGATTTCCTCATCGACCTTAATCGAACGAACCGGGACTACCACTTCGACGATGGCAGCGACATCCGCTGTGGCTTCGACGGTTTTGATAAAGCGGCCGTTGACGGTCAGGTGAATCTGGAACACTCGCCGGCCGAGCGGCTCCTCGGAATGATTCGCGCTGACTTGCAGATCCATCGTGCCGGAAGGCACCACGATCGGCTGTTGGGGATCGCCCAGCGCCACCTGGCAATCGACCGCGCGTCCGGCAAGTTCACGCTTGACGAAGTCGCGGATAACTCCACGAATCTGTTCCGGATAGATCGTGTGTTTCCCGCGAGCCAGTGGAAGACTGTGCGCACCCTGCACGAGGGCTTCATGCACCCGGAACAGAGGCCGAATCGGAGCCCGCTCCCCTGCCATTGCAGGAAGGACGGCGCTGGCCAACAGGCTTATGGTTGCCACAGAGATAAGGCCGGCTCGATTCACAGGTGTCACCCCTGGTTCAAGGTACGGCGCCGATTACCGGCGCAGGTTATTCGCGATCTGCATCATTTCGTCGGACGCTTGGATCGTCTTCGAGTTAATCTCGTAACTGCGCTGGGCGATGATCATGTTGACCATCTCTTCCGCCAGATTGACGTTCGAACTTTCCAGAAAGCCCTGCTGCAACGTGCCGAAGCCGGTGGAAAATCCGCCGGTTCCCTGCTGCGCCGGTCCCGACGCGAAACTGTCGAGGAACAAATTGCCGCCCATTGCGACAAGACCGGAGGGATTGTCGAAACGCACGAGCTGAATCTGTCCGACCTGCGACGCCTGGGTCACACCGGGGAGCAAGACGGAGACGGTGCCGTCCTGCCCGATATCGATTTTGAGCGCGCCGGAAGGGATGGTAATGACCGGGGTCAACTGATCACCGTCGCCGGTGACCAGATTGCCGACGTTATCGCGCTTGAAGGATCCGTTACGCGTATACATGATCGTGCCGTCCGGACGCGCAACTTGGAAAAATCCTGCGCCGTCGATGGCCAGATCGAGGTCGTTGCTCGTCTGTCGCATGTTGCCCTGCATCCATTCCTTGGCAACCGTAATGGGACGGACGCCGCCGCCGACCTGTACGCCCACGGGAAACACGCCGACGTTCGACGCGTTCGTGCCGGGCAACCGTTGAATCTGATACAGCAGGTCGCCGAATTCCGCACGGCTGCGCTTGAACGCATTCGTGTTCACGTTGGCCAGGTTGTTGGCGATCGTGTCGACGTTGAGTTGCTGGGCCGTCATTCCGGTGGCGGCCGTCCACATTGCACGAATCATACAACTCCTCCTATTGCACCCGGCCGAGATCCTGGATGGCCGTATCCGTCATATGGTCCAGCGTCTGAATGAGCTTCTGCGCCGATTCATAACTCCGCATCCCCTGAATCATCTTCACCATTTCGCTCAACGAATTGACGTTCGATTCTTCGATATGGCCGGACTGGAGCTGCGGTTTCTTCGACACGCTGGGCTTCCCGCCGGTGAACAAGCCTTCCGCGAATTTCTGCGGCATCTCGTTAGGGGGAAATTCGACGACCTTGATCGTGCCGATCGCGTTGCCATCGACTTGGATGCCGCCCTCGGCGTTGATCTGAATGTTGCCGGGCGGCACTTTGATCTCCCCTTTCGTGCCCATGACCGGATGTCCCAGATTGGTGACCAAACGTCGTTGGCCATCGAGGGAGAATATTCCGTTGCGGGTATAGCGCACGCCGTCAGGCGTCTTGACCTCAAAAAATCCGTCGGTCTGAATGGCCAGGTCGAGCGGATTGCCGGTGATGCGGATCCGTCCCGGCTCGAAGGTCGTACGCATGCCGTTTGCTTCGGTAAACACGCGCTCGGTGGGGCCGGCCGGTCTGGTTGATATCGTCGAGGTGATGCCGCTGGATGCGGCTCCCATACCCACCGACCCGCCACGGGCCAGGAGGCCGCGAAACCCCTGTTGGTCCTGTTTGAATCCGGCTGTATTGACGTTCGCCAAATTGTTGGCGAATACCTGGAGCTGTTTTTCTTGGGCGACTGCGCCGGAAAGTATGGGATAGATAGCTCGATTCATATGGTGTCGGTTCCAACCCTTCTCTCTGTTCACAGGGAGATTTAGCAATCGACATGCCATTGCTGCGGGAAGCGCTGCATCGCTCGCACCGCTACCGCAGACTGAGAAAATCACTCATGATTGCCGATAGATGGCGACGGCGTGCTGCGTAAACGTTCGCAGGCGCAGGCCGGTGCGGTCGACGAGAGCTGTCAAACATGCTGGCGAGTGGAAGTCTTTACCGCAGACTGGGAAAGTCCTGCCTACCTGAGCAGGTGCCGAGGATGAGTGAGGGAGAATTAGGCCGCAATCGTGGAGGTGGAATCCGTCTGTGGCTGAGGGAGCGTCGTCTCGATGCCGGACATTCCCGACGCGTCGGTCCGCGCCATCTCAAGGGCTCGTGCAGCAGCCTCAAGCAAGGCATTGGGGTCAAGATCGTCCCGCTTGGAAAGCGCGAGACCAATCCGGCCGGTGAGGAACACTTCATGATGATCGAGGGTAATCGGCAAGGCGATGGCGCCTTGCATTTTCCTGGCGAGCAGCAACAGGTTATCCGCATCGGTGATCTGATCCACCAACACCGCAAAGGTTCGTTCGGCGATTCTCGCCACAGTGTCGCTTGTCCGCAACGCACTTTTCACGCGGGCCGCTTCGATGCGGTACATGAGATGACGGTTCAGTTCTGCAGGGCTTTCGGCGGCGGGCGTGAAATAATCCAGCTCGATGATGAGCACTGCCACCTGGCGTCCATGCTTCTGTCCACGGATCAGAGCTTGATTCAGGAGCGAGAGAAACAGACGATTCAGGGGGAGGCCGGTGACCGGATCGTACGTGGTCTTGCTGCCACTTTCTGCGGCGCTCCAGAGCGGCCGCACAGCGGAAGAGCGACTTCGCGGAGTCCAGAAGGTCGCCCCGAAAATCATCAGCGTGAAGGCGACGCCGATCGAAACCATCACGGGATAGGCCGTTAATGCGGAGATGGTCAGGAGACCAATGGCCGCGGTCCAATACAAGCCGCCTGCCATAAACAGGAGACAGGCCAATACGCCGAATCGGGCGGCATCATAGGATCGGGTGAGCGCGTCATTGTCCGACCAGGCATGATGATGGTCGGGCTCAGGCTCAACGGCAGCGCTCGACTCGCCGGTTACTGATGGAGGCACGCTCATACGCGCGAAGAGAACTGATAGGTTGCCCAATGGCTATTGGGGTTTAGAGCGTATCGGACGGAGCGGGGGGAAACTAAAGGCGGTGGGTCGGTGTCACTGAAGATCGTTCATAGAACCGACAACAAGGAGGAGTAGTGGATGCGAATGGCCGGTTTGACATCTAGACATCAACCGGTTCAAGCCGGGCCTTAAGATGAAGAATGGCTTTCGAATGGATTTGGCAGACACGCGATTCCGTGACTTTTAAGGCCTGCCCGATCTCTTTCATGGTCAACTCCTCGAAATAGTAGAGTGACAGCACCAGGCGCTCCTTTTCAGGCAAGTCCTGGATCGCGGCTTCCAGCACGTGGCGGGCTCGCTCATTCACCAGCACTGAGAGCGGATCCGGCTGATTGGAGTCGGTCAACATGCTGATGATCTTGTGTCCATCCGCATCCTGGACTCCGAGGTCATCCAGGCTGATGACCACGGCGCCTCGCGAGCGGGTCAGGAACTCGTCCAACTCGTCCGCAGACATTTTCAGTTCTTTGCCGACTTCCTGGTCTGTTGGCGGACGACCGAATCGATGCAACAGCTCGGAGTAGGTTTTTTGAAGCAGGGAAATGCGTTCATGAACCGAGCGCGGAATCCAATCCATCGATCGGATTTCATCAAGCATGGCGCCCCGAATTCGGAATTCCGCATAGGTTTTGAACTTGGCCTCGCGGGTCGGATCGTATTTGTCCATCGCATCCATGAGCCCCATGATGCCCACGGACATCAGGTCCTCCGCATCCATGTAGGCCGGCAGCCGGAAAGCCAACCGATGGGCCATGGCCTTCACGACATGCGTGAATTCCTGAATGACCCGCTCACGATCCGCTTCCGCAATCACCCGGCGCGAGGCATTTCCGGTCGCAGACATTTTTCGTGCTTCCATCATGCGAGTTCAGTCCTTTCAGTCAGTGCGTTCGCAAGAGTTGTTGCCAGAGGAACTGCACTGTGCCCTTCGGAAGCGCCGGAGGCGTCAACTGGGCCACCGCTTCAGTCAGCTCTCGGAATGCGCGGCTGGCCGGCGCGTGAGGAAACAGATCGATGACGGCACGCTGCTGGGACACCGCCATCGGCACATAGTCGTCCTGCGGGATGGCGCCCAGGTAGTCGAGAGAAATGTGGAGAAAGCGGCTGACGGCCACTTCCAGCTTACGGTAGATGCGTGCGGCGTCACGCGGTGACTTCACCATATTGACGAGGACGTGAAAGCGCCGTTCACGGTATTGCCGCAGCAAGACCTTCATCAACGCATAGGCGTCCGTCAGCGACGTGGGCTCGGGAGACACGACGACCACGATGGACTGGGCAGCAGCCGCGAAGTACGTCACCGTTGACGAGATGCCGGCGCCGGTATCGATCAACAGCACGTCCATCGTGGAGGCCAGGCGTTCCAGCTCTTCCTGCAGAATAAGCTGCTGCGCTTCGGTCAAGACAGTCAGTTGCGAAATGCCGGTGCTGGCAGGAAGCACCACGATCCCGTTGGGACCGGTCAAGGCGATCTCCTCGAGCCGGCACGTTTTCGCCAGGACATGTTCCAGCGTGTATTTGGGCGTCAGCCCCAGGAGAATATCGACATTCCCTAAGCCAAGATCGGCATCTAACACCAGCACGCGCTTCCCGGTCTGGGCGAGGGCGATGGCGGTGTTGGCCACCACATTGGTCTTCCCTACCCCGCCCTTTCCGCTCGTGACGGTGATGACCTGCGTGCGGGAGGGACCGACACTGCCGTCAAACGTGTTCAGTTGCGGATCCAAAATGTCTGGTTCGATCGCCATCGTCTCTCCCCTGTTATTCGCTACCGTCTATCGCGTGTAGGTCTTAATGCCTGGCACAACTGCCGGTGCGGCCTGCCTGATCCATGGCTGACCATTCTGCTCTCCCGGCGTCCGAACCTGCCCACCCAGCAGCAGGTCGCCCAAGCGGTTGACTTGCGCCTGGACTAAGTCGTCGGGCACACGTTGACCGGTGCCCCAATAAGACAGCGGGATGCCCGTCCGATGCGTGGCTTCAAAAATCCCGCCATACCCGGTCGTTTCATCCAGCTTGGTAAACAGCAGTCGCAACGAGGGCACGTCCACACACTGGCTGGTACTGACCACGATATCCGGCACACGCGTGCCGGCGGCCAACACGAGATGGACTTCCATGGGAAGGGCTCCGTTCAGCAACCCTCGCCACCGCTGCGCCGCGATCGGTTCATAGGGGTTGAATCCCGCCGTATCGATCAGGATCAACTCTGCTTCACGCGCTTGCGCGATGGCGGCGCGAGCGTCCTCGCATGACGATGCGACAGTCAGCTCAATTCCCAACACCTCCGCGTACAGCCGGAGGTGTTCCACCGCCGCGGGACGATACCTATCCATGGTGATGAGGGCGACACTCCGCTGTTCAACGATGCCGTAGTGCGTCGCCAGCTTCGCGATCGTTGAAGTTTTGCCGACGCCGCTGGGCCCGACAAACATCGCGATCTTTTGCTCGCCGGCGTTGCTCAGCAACGGACCGGCGGTCGAGACACGATCGAGCAGTACCGTCCGCAAAAGCTGGAGAGAAGAATTGCGCTGGGAGGTCCCCTGTTCAACCAACGTCTCGCGCAACTCTCGCAAACAGGCTTCAGCAGTGGCATGCTCCACGCCTTGGGCCAGGAGGTCTTCATAGACCCGTTGGAATGATTGGAAGGTTGTGCCCTGACCGTCCTTGGTGACGGGGGAAGACTTTGCCGTGCGGGAAAGTTCTTGAGGAACAAAAGAGGCCTGGCGGGAAGCAGGGCGCGGCCGGTCCTCTCTCTTCTCTATGGCGCCTTGAAGTGTTTTCTGGAACCGTGACTCCTCGGCCGGCACCGCGGGAGCTTGTGCGACAGCCGCAGCGGAACGTTCATCTTCGCCCAGTATGGGTGCAGATTCCGGCACCGCGGCATCGTCTTCAATCGCCGCCATCACTTCGAGCATCGATCCGCCCAGGAGGCCGAACCCGTTATCCCAGGATCGCACGCGCTTCGTCGACAAAATGACGGCATCCGGCCCCAGCGTATCCTTGATGGAGCGAATGGCCTCATGCATTGATGCAACGTGAAAGGTCCGTACCTTCATGCCAAGCTCCTCGTGTCACCGCCGTCGAGATCGAGACGAACTGTTTCCATAGCCTGTAATCGCGTCACGCTATCCACTTCGTTCAATCCCAGGATCGGTACCGAGTGCAAAATGCGGTCCGTCAATTTCCGCAGATGCCTACGTAGTGAAGGGGAACAAAGAATCACCGGTTGATGTCCTCTTCCGACCATGCGCTCCGCGGCCTGCTTCAATGCACTGAGCAGTTTCTGTGCCACCATAGGATCGGGGATCCATTGATTTCCCTGCCCGACTGCATTGGCCTGATCGGCAAGGGTGCGATCCAGGCGCGGGTCGAGGCCGATGATCGGCAACGATCCGTCCGGCGCGAGATATTGTTTCGTAATCGTCCGTCCCAGGGCCTGACGCGCGACTTCCGTGAGAATATCCGCGTCTTTTGTGCTCGCCGCATGGTCGGCGAGGGTTTCCAAGATCGTTCGCAGGTCGCGAATGGGCACGCCTTCTCGCAGGAGATGCGACAACACGCGTACCAGCGTCCCGAGAGGAATCAAGTTCGGAACCACTTCCTCGACCAGCTTAGGGTGATTCTTGCCTAGCTGATCCAATAAGCCCTGCACTTCCTGCCGCCCCAGCAACTCATGCGCATGTCGCTTGATGAGCTCCGACAGATGTGTCGCGATGGCGGACCCGGGATCCACGACCGTGTATCCGGCCATCTGCGCCTGTTCACGTTGTTGTTCGGGAACCCAGAGGGCTGGAAGTCCGAACGCAGGTTCCTTGGTCGGCAACCCATGAATGATTCCACGTTGAGCGGTTCCCGGATCGATAGCCAACACATGGGCCGGCATGACCTCCGACTTAGCCAGCTCAACGCCCTTGAGGAGTGCGGCATATTCGTTGGGCCTGAGTTGCAGATTGTCTCGAATGTGGATCGGCGGCAGAACGAATCCCATTTGCTCGGCAAATTGACGTCGTAAGCCTTTGATCCGGTCGAGCAAGGCGCCACCCTGCCCTCCATCGACCAGACCGATGAGTCCGTATCCGACCTGGACTTCCATGAGGTCCAGCGGCACGACCTGGGTAGCGGCTTCCTCGGCTTTGACCTGAGGGGATTCCGGTTCGGGAGTTGCGACCGCCGTCTTCTGGTGCTCATTGAGTTGGAAGGCCATCCAGCCGGTCAAACTACCGAGCGCCAGAAAGGCCAGATGTGGTAATCCCGGCACCAACCCCATGGCGAGGAGAATCCCGGAAGCTGTCCCGATGGCTTTCGGCGAGATCAGGACCTGGCGAGTGATTTCGAATCCGAGGTTGACCTCGGAGGCTGCGCGGGTGATGACGATACCGGCGGCGGTGGAGACGATGAGCGCCGGCACTTGCGCGACGAGGCCTTCGCCGACCGTCAGCAAGGTGTACGTCTGTGCCGCCGCCGCTACCGTCATTCCCTGTTGCAGCACGCCGATCGTCAAGCCACCCAAAATATTCACGAGCGTAATGACCACTGCCGCCACGGCATCGCCACGGACGAACTTGCTCGAACCGTCCATGGCTCCGTAAAAGTCTGCTTCCTGGGCAATTTCCTTTCGCCGCTGGCGGGCTTCCTTGTCATTGATGAGGCCGGCATTCAGATCGGCATCGATGGCCATTTGTTTGCCGGGCATGGCATCCAAGGTAAACCGTGCGGCGACCTCCGCCACGCGTCCCGCACCTTTGGTGATGACGACAAAGTTGATGATCACCAAAATCGTAAAGACGACCAGACCGACGGTATAGTTTCCGCCGACGACGAAATTCCCGAATGCACGAATGACTTCGCCCGCCGCGGCCGCGCCTTCATTGCCATGCAACAGAATCAGGCGGGTCGACGCGATGTTGAGCGCCAGCCGCAAGAGGGTCACCATCAGAAGAATCGAGGGGAAGACCGAAAACTCCAGCGGACGCCGGACCTGCATGCCGACCAGGAGAATGATGATCGACAGGGTGATATTGAAGCTCAGCAGCAAGTCCAGAAAGAAGCGCGGCAGCGGGACGAGCATCACCATCAGAATGCCGACCACGCCCACGGACATCAGAATGTCCGGATGCTTCACGAGGGATGTGCTGGGTATCGAGGTATTGTCCTTCGCCATCTCCGCTCCCTACCGGCTGACTATGCCGGCGGCAATTTGCCACGCACGCGATACACAAAGGCCAGAATCTCGGCCACGGCACGATAGAGGTCTTCCGGCACTTCCCGGCCCACTTCGACCAACTTGTACAACGTCCTGGCCACCAGCTTGTTTTCGACGATCATGACGCCATGCTGACGACCGATTTCCCGAATTTTTTCCGCGATGAATCCAGCGCCCTTCGCCACGACAATCGGTGCGCCCATCGCCTTTGAATCGTATTTCAATGCGACTGCCAGGTGGGTCGGGTTCGTGATGATGACGTCCGCCGTGGGCACCGCGGCCATCATGCGCTTGCGAGACATCTCGCGCTGGGTGCTGCGAATCTTCGCTTTGAGCCCGGGATCTCCTTCCGCGGCACGACTCTCTTCCTTGATTTCGTCGCGCGACATTCGCAGACCACGTTCCCATTCAAAGCGTTGATACCCGTAGTCGAGGGCACCGATGACCAGAGCGGCGCCGCTCATCATGAGTGCGGCCTTGAAGGTCGCCCACCCCACCGTGGGCAGCAGGGTTTCCATGCCGAACTGGGTTAGCGGCAAAAATTGGAGCATATCCTCTTTGATTGTGAGGTAGCCGACGCTGCCGATCGCGAGGATCTTGAGCCAGGACTTCACCAGTTCGCTCAATGCGCGCACCGAAAACAGCCGCGAAAAGCCTCCCACCGGACTGATACGCGACCAATCAATACTGAGGCCGTCTTTTCTCCACAGGAAGCCGGTTTGCATCAAGTTGGCGCCCACACCTACGACAGCGATTCCCGCCACTACCGGTCCCAGCATCACAAACACGTCGATTCCGATCTGGCGGAGAATCAAATGCAGGTGGTCGAGACTGAGTGCCCGAAGTGTCGAGTCCTCCATGGATTGGCTGAGCCAGCGCTGCAAGGAATGGCGGAGTCGCTCCATAATGCCAGGCGTCATCCAGTAGAGCGCCGCGAAACTTCCCAATAAAGCGACGGCCATGGCGGCATCGCGGCTGAGGGCGATTTGACCTTTCGATCTCGCCTCTGCTTTGCGTTTCGGTGTGGCCTGTTCTGTGCGATTTTGGGCGCTGTCAGCCATGCCCCAACCCCTTCAGGAGACTCAAGATCGTCTCCACCAGGTTCTCGAATTCTTTCTCAAACAGCGACAGCGTAAAGGGCATGGCCAAACTCATGGCGAACAGGCCCGCCCCGATCGTGATCGGGAAGCTCAGGACAAAGACGTTCATCTGCGGCACGGCGCGACCAAGGATGGCGAGGACCGTATTGACGATCAGCAGAGTGGCAAAGACCGGCGCCGCCATCTTGAGTGCGACGCCCAGCATGTTCTGGGCTAAATGAATAATGTCCGTGGCGATGCTGTCGGACAGTTTGGCGCCGAAGGGCGGCACAAATTCGTAACTCATCCCGATGGCATGCACGACCATCAGGTGTGCATTGAGCGAAAGAAACACCAACGAGCCGAGCGTCAGTTGGAATTGCGCGATGATGGGCGCGTTTTGGTGGCTCATAGGATCAAACATCTGGATCGCGCTGAACCCCATCTGCGTGCCGACCAATTCTCCGGCCACCTGAAAGCCGGAAAACAAGAGACGGACGGCCAGGCCGATGGTCAGACCGATCAGGAATTCGCTGCCGATGCCCGCCACCACCAGGGCGGGATCGTTCGGAAAACTGGGCAATTGAATGATCGGAGCCAGCACGAGCCCCAGCATTGTCACTAACCCCGCCTTGACCGGCATCGGGATGGTCAACGTGTTCAGAATGGGAAAGACGCTGATGATGCCGGCAATCCTGACCAACAGAATCGAAAACGACTGAAACTGTGGCAATGCGAGGTGCAACGTTTGCGCGGCGTTCATGCTGTGGACGACCTATCAGTGAATCAACGTCGGAATGCTGGTGATGATATGAGTCATAAATGCGATGAGCACGCCCATCATCCACGGCAGAAACAACAGCGTCGCGGCAAAGACGGCCAACACCTTCGGGACGAACGTGAGTGTCGCCTCATTGATCTGCGTCATCGCCTGAAAGGTACTGACCATCAAGCCGACCACGAGGCTCAGGCCTAAAACCGGTGCCGACACCAGCATGGCGGTTTCGATCGCTTGACGTCCGATTTCCGTGACCGTTTCAATCGTCATGTGCAGCCATCCTATTGAAAGCTCTTCACCATGGAGCCCACCACGAGATACCAGCCGTCGGCCAGGACGAAGAGAATCAGCTTAAACGGAAGAGAAATCATGACGGGCGGCAGCAGCATCATGCCCATGGACATCAGAACGCTAGCCACGACCATATCGACGATGAGAAAGGGAATGTAGAGGAGGAAGCCAATCTGAAAGGAAATGCGCAACTCACTGAGGACAAACGCCGGAATGATCACATGGGTCGGAACCTGATCTACTTGCGCCGGTTTGGGCGAATGGGACAATTCCAGGAAAAGTTCCAGATCCTTGTCCCGCATCTGCTTCAACATGAAGCCGCGGATCGGTTGAATACCGCGATTCCAGGCATCTTCGTAGCCGATTTGTTCCGCAAGCAGCGGCTGCAGCGCATCCTTGTAGACCGCCTGCCCCACCGGAGCCATCACAAACATGGTGAGAAAGAGGGCCAAACTGATCAGCACCTGATTGGGCGGCACCTGTTGCGTTCCGAGAGCCTGGCGAAGGAAGGAGAGCACGATCACCATGCGCGTGAACGAGGTCACCATGATGAACAATGCAGGCGCCAGTGACAGGACGGTCAACAGCGCAAGAATCTGCAGCACCACGGCGGTCTGTTTGGTCCCGCTCTGGCCAAGATCAAGCGTCAGCGATGGCCCCTCTGCGTAAACCGATGACGCGCCGGCCAGAACCACGAGCAGGACGAGACCGACCCATCTCATGCATCGGGGGACGGTTCCTGCGCCTCCCCTTTTTGCGTGCTGCAGAGATGTGAGGTTATCGTCCGGCATGTAACGTCTCCTCGCGGTATTCAGACCCGACAGCCTGCGCCGGGGAGAGAGCCATATTCGAGGAGGCTTCAAGCAACAGTCGCTTTACCTGCTCCGGGTCGGTGACTTTTCCAAGCGACACCAGATCCGTTGGCGTGGTACCGAGAATCAGAACCTCGCCGGCGACGGCAACCAGCACGACCTGCTTGCGCGATCCCAGCGAACTGCTGCCCAGCACTTTGATCAATGGAGCGCCGCCGACCGGAAGAAAGCGCTGGCCGACCCTGGACTTCACGATGGCCAACAGTCCCAGAATCAACGCCAGGACAATGCCCAGCGCCGAGACCATGCGGACCACACTTTCCCAAATCTCCATGGAACGATCGACTTTCTGCTCGCTCGCACCGGCGGTTTCGCCGAATGACGCGGCGCCTATCCGAGTTGCTGAATGCGCTGGTTGGGGCTCACCACATCCGTCAAGCGAATGCCGAACTTCTCGTTGACCACCACGACCTCGCCGCGCGCCACCAACTTGTTATTGACCAGCACTTCCATCGGCTCTCCGGCCAGCTTGTTCAGCTCGATGACAGACCCCTGTCCGAGCTGTAACAACTCCCGAATCAGCATGCGTGTCGAGCCGATCTGCACCGTTACCTGCAGCGGAATGTCGAGCACGAAATCGATATTTTTGTTGGCCGGTACCGCACCCTGGTTATCGACCGGGGGAAATGAGGTCGCCTGCGGGCTCATGTCCGCGCCACTGGAGGCATCTGCCTGCGGGGTTGTATCGCCATTGCCCATGCGCAAATCTCCTTTACTTCCGGCGCGACCTAACTCAACACTTTGGTAACGCGGCAGGCATGATTGCCTTTGAATACACCGGGCTGCCCGTGGAATTTCGGATCGCCCTCTACCAGACACAGCATCGGATCGCCCGGATGTTGATCGAGCATCAGCACATCGCCCGGACTAAAGTTCATCAGGTCTTCCACGTTGATTTTTGCTGTCCCCAGTTGAACCGTCACTGCCACGTCACACTCCTGCAGCGAATCCTTAAAGCGGCTGCCCCAGCTGCTGTCCTGTTCCACGTTGTCGGCAAACAGGCCGGAGTACAGCTTTTCCTTGATGGGCTCCAGCATGGAATAGGGATAGGCGATAAACATTTCGCGGGTGATGTCGCCGAGATGCACCTGGAGCGTGACCACCACGACAATTTCCGACGTGGTCACGACCATGGCGAATTGAGGGTTGCTCTCCGAGCGCAGATAGTTGAGCTTCACGGGCATGACCGCCTGCCATGCCTTCTCCAGGTCGACCAGCGCCTGCTGAACGAGTTTCTTGATCAACCGCAACTGAATCGTCGTGAATTCTCGCCCTTCCGGCTTCACGTGCGTCTGCACTTTTCCGCCGAAGAAGAAATCCACGATCAGGTACACCAACATGGCGTCCATGATGTAGAGCCCGTTGCCGCGCAACGGCTCCATGGCAAACAGATTGAAGGAGGACGGCACCGGAACTTTCTGGATGAAGTCTCCAAACTTGATGATCTGCGTGCCAAGGACGCTGAATTCGATCTTCTCGCGCAGCACGCTGGTCCATGAGACAGATTGCTGGCGCGTGAAGCGGTCATTGATCATCTCCATCGTGGGCATGCGCCCGCGAATGATCCGCTCCTGACTCGTCAGACTATAGGTTTTGATTCCCCCGGGTTCTTCTTCTTCCTTCGGCGCCGTTTCAACCTCGCCGGACATGACTCCGCCCATCAAGGCATCGATTTCTTCCTGGGAGAGTATCTTGTCCATGATGTTGCTGACGTCGCGTGGTTACTGAATCACGAATTCGGTGAAGTACGTCGACTTGACCGATTTCTTGGGCAACAGGCCGTTGATCCGTTCGGTGATGTCGTCGCGCAACTTATGCTTCCCCTGGGGAGAACGCGCGGTGGCCGAATCCAAGCTGGTCAACAACACGAGAATCGCATCGCGAATTTGCGGCGTCCGCGCTTTGATTTGTTCGACGGTGCCCGCATTGTCGGCTTCCACCTTCATGGTGACTTTGAGGTACCGAATTTCCGGTGAATCCGCGAGGTTGACGATGAAGGGATCCAGATCGGCGATGGCGGTCGCATCAGCGACGGCCCCATGCTCGCCTCCCGACTTTTCTTCAGCCGCGCCATGCGCGGCCGCCTTTTCTCCCCCACCCTCGGCCTGCGTCTTTTCAGCGGATGATCCGCCCATCATTTTCATCATCGCAAAGGCGCCGCCCAACGCGAGGACCAACACTCCCCCGACGATGATGATGACCATCTTCATGGGAATACCTGCCGGTGCTGCTGGGGCCTTTTCTTCAGCTGCTTCTGACATACAACCCTCCTGCGGACAGTGTTTGCCGGTGCCGGTCAGTTGTGCAATGCATATGCCACGTGCCGCACAGCGCAGCCCTCCCGCCTGTCGCAACACAGGTCGCAGATCGCGTGATAAGACAATGATTTGGAGTTAGTCACTCTCCCGCGCGAGGACACGTCGCCTGAGCGGCATACGTGTTGTCACGGTAGTGACGCGGGATCTCTGGGGGCCGACAGAATGTTGACGAGAGACAGAAGACGAAGAGCCGCGAGGATGAGCGCTTCAACTAGGTAGAAATTGCCGAGTTGAGCCCCGGCGACGGGATTGCACCGCGCCGGGGCCCTCACCGCTTACCGCTTGAGATTCACGAGTTCCTGCAACATTTCGTCGCTGGTCGTGATGGCTCGAGAGTTCGCCTGAAAGGCGCGCTGGGTAATGATCATGTCCACAAACTCTTTGCCGAGGTCTACATTGGATTGCTCCACGGTTCCCGAAAGAACCCGGCCCAATCCATTGATTGTCGGGGCGCCGGCCAGCGCAGCACCGGACTCGACAGTCTCCAGAAAGTGGTTGTCGCCGACATTGGCCAATCCATCGGGATTGGTAAAGCGGCTCAAGACCACCTGCGCCAGGGCGCGAGTCTGCCCGTTCGTAAACTGTGCCATGACCTTGCCTTCCTTATCGACGCTGATGCGATCCAGCGTGCCTGAGGAATAGCCGTTTTGAGTCTGGCTTTGTACGCCGGACGCTGCACCGAATTGCGTGAGGGAGGCGAGATTCACCGAGATGCTTTGTGGCGTCGTGGCGCCATTCGTCAGCGCGGCGGT
>ERZ724512.321-NODE-321-length-21335-cov-7.896852_pt1 | contig 21335 bp, 17 predicted proteins | sample MGYA00376045_ERZ724512 | MGnify/ENA primary metagenome ERZ724512 (study PRJEB28724, sample SAMN07190883) | activated sludge metagenome | isolation source: activated sludge of sewage treatment plant in Hong Hong | place: Hong Kong | collected 2016-03-17 ... | reverse complement strand
CCGCCCTTCACCGAGTGCGAATTCGACATCATGTACAACGAGGGCATCTCGCGCACGGGCGACGTGCTCGACCTGGCCATTGAGCGCAACCTTGTTGACAAGCGCGGGGCGTACATTCGCTACGGCGACACGCTGCTGGGCCAGGGGCGCGAGAACGCCAAGGTCTATCTGGCCGGGAACTCGGCCGTACTGAACGAGCTGGAGAGCCAGATACGCGCGTCGGCCGGTCTGCCGCCGCGCGCCTAACCGATCCAAGCCGGCGCGGTCGGCAACGACTGCGCCATCCCGACGCCGGCGGCGACACGCCGGAGCCGGGCCAGCCGCGGAGCCGACCAGCCCGCGGCCGAACGAATACTTGACAGACGAACGAACACAAACGGCTTACTGCTACTGCTAGAACAAAATGGGCGCGTGTGGCGACCCATCGGGCAATTAGGTCGATAAGGAAATAACCCAGTTAGCTGGTTGACAGGACGATTGGCGTGCAAGATGCTCGCTCGGCCACTTCCGACGCATGACACAAGGAACTCGATGTTGACGGCAACAGGCTCGCCCCCCGCGCGAGCAGTCACGCACAACAGCGGCGCCCCCGCGGCGCGACAGCATCTTTCGTAATGTCCGCACACTCCTGAGTGGGTTCTCCGCCCTTACCCGGGCGGGGCTTTATTGACAACAGATCGCAAGACCTGGGATGGCCCCTTCACTAGCCGTGGCTCTGTAGCCACGGCTTTTTGTTTGGCGATGGGCACAATTACGGCACTGACGGCACAGGTAAAGAATCCCGACCGCGTGAGCGTGTTCGTGGACGGCGCGTTCGCCTGCGGGCTGGCGCTCGACGTGGCCGCGGGGCTGCGCGTCGGCCAGACGATCAGCGCCGCCGATCTGGCCGCGCTGGAGCAGCGCGAGGAAGTCCACCAGGCGCGCGAGCGGGCCGTGGCCCTCCTGGCCCGCCGGCCGCGCAGCGCCAACGAGATCGCCCGCCAACTGCGCCGCCATCAGCATACCGACGACATCATCCAGCAAGTCCTCGACGATTTGACCGCCGCGGGCCTGCTCGACGATAGCGCTTTCGCCGCCTACTGGGTCGAACAGCGCGACACCTTCCGCCCGCGCAGCCGGCTGGCGCTGCGCCAGGAGCTGAGCCAGAAGGGGCTAGACCGCGAGGTCGTCAGCGAGGCGCTGGAAGGACTGGACGAGATCGACGCCGCGCGACGTGTCGCGCGGAAGCAAGCCGGCCGCTGGCGCGCCTTGCCCGAGGAGGAGTGGCGCGCCAAGATGACCCGCTACCTGCTGCGTCATGGTTACCCCTATGACGTGGTGGGCGAGGTCGTCGCCGAAATCTGGCCGGAAATTAAACCTGACGATGAAACCTAGAGGAGACAGCAATCATGGAACTATGGATAGGGCTGATCATCGGCCTGCTGGTGGGCGCGCTGGCCGCGGCGCTCATCGTGCGGTCGGTCATGCGCCCCAAAATCGATGCCCTGGTGGCCGCGACGGAGGCCGAACTGGCCGAGAAACGTCTGGCCGCCGAGCGAGAGACGGAGAACATCCTGCGCGTCTCGCGCGAGGAGGCCCAGGAACTACGCACCGAGGCCGAGAAGGCCATTGAACGGCGCTACCAGGACCTGGCCCGCGCCGAGGAGCGCGTCGACCGGCGCAGCGCCAACCAGGACAGCCAGGCCAAGAAGCTGGAGTTGCGCGAGCAGGTGCTGAACAAGCGCCAGAGCAAGATCGACAAACGGCAGAACGAGCTGGCCGACCTGGAGTCGGTTCATCGCGAAAAGCTGGAAGAGATCGCCGCCATGACCACCGACGAGGCCCGCGCCGTCCTGCTGCAACAGGTGGAGCGCGAGGCCCAGCAAGACCTGGCCCGCGTCATGCGCGAGATCGACAACCGCGCCAAGGAGACGGCCGAAACCCAGGCGCGCCGGACCATCGCCCTGGCCATCCAACGGCTGGCCAGCGACCAGGTGGCCGAAATGGTCGTCTCGACCGTGCCGCTGCCCAGCGACGAGATGAAGGGGCGCATCATCGGCCGCAACGGCCGCAACATCCGCGCCTTTGAGCAGGCCGCCGGCGTTGACATCATCGTCGATGACACGCCGGAGGCGGTCACGGTGTCCAGCTTCGACCCGGTGCGGCGCGAGGTCGCCCGGCGGGCGCTGGCCAAGCTGATCACCGACGGCCGTATTCATCCGGCGCGCATCGAGAAGCTCATCAGCGACGCCACCGAGGAGGTCGAGCGCGACATCAAGGAAGCGGGCGAGCAGGCGGCCTACGAGGCCAACGTCCACGGCCTGCACCCGGAGATCCTCAAGACGCTCGGCCGCCTGAAGTACCGCACGTCCTACGGCCAGAACCAGCTTCATCATGCCGTTGAGGCGTCCCACATCGCCGCCCTGCTGGCCGCCGAGCTGGGAGCCAACATCGAGACGGCCAAGATGGGCGCGCTGCTCCACGACCTGGGCAAGGCCATGGACCACGACCAGGAAGGCACGCACGCCCAGATCGGCGCGGAGTTCGCCAAGCGCTTCAAGGTGCCGCCCGTCGTCGTCAACGCCATCGCCTCGCACCACCATGAGGTCGAGCAGGAGACGGTCGAGGCCATCATCGTCGAGGCCGCCGACGCCATCTCCGGCGCGCGGCCGGGCGCGCGGCGCGAGAGCCTGGAGAACTATATCAAGCGCGTCCGCACGCTGGAAGAGATCGCCACATCCTTCCCCGGCGTCGAGAGCGCCTATGCCCTGCAAGCGGGGCGCGAGATTCGCATCCTCGTTAAGCCCAACCAGATCGATGATCTGGCCGCCGTGCGCCTGTCCAAGGAGATCTCCAAGAACATCGAGGACAGCATGCAGTACCCCGGCCAGATTCAGGTGACGGTGATTCGGGAGACGCGGGCGGTGGGGTTTGCGAAATAGCCTGTAGGAGTAAGCGGGCAGGGGAGCAGGGGGGCGGGGGAGCAGGGGAAAGAATCCCCCCTGTTCCCCCGCCCCCCTGCTCCGCACACTGCCCCGCGCGGCCAAACGCTGCTATAATGCCGCCTCTATGGAGCAAACAACCCGCAAGGGACAGTGGCAGCTTTGGGTGGGGTTGGCCGTGGGGCTGGCCTGCCTGGCCATCGTCTTCATCTTCTTCGCCAAGCCGGGCGACATCATCGACAACCTGCGCCACGTTCACCTCGGCTACCTGCTGCTGGGCGCGCTGGGCGTAGTCCTCTTTCTGGTCATTCGCGCCGTGCGCTGGCGGTTCATGCTTACGGGCCATGACGACGACGGCGGCCCGGCCGCCCCGCCCTACGCCCAGGTCTTCCACATCCAGAACATCGGCTACATGCTGACCCAGCTCCTGCCGCTGCGCCTCGGCGACGTGGCCCGCGCCATCCTCATCGGCAACGTCCCGCCGGTGACCATCGCCCGCGGCCTATCGACGATGGTCGTCGAGCGGCTGCTGGACATGCTTTTCATCGTCGTCCTGCTGCCGTTCACCCTGTCGGGCATCCCCTCACTGCCGGAGTGGATGCGCTCCTTCGCCCTGTTCTCCGGCTTTGCCGCCCTGGCCGGCATCGTCGTCCTCATCATTGCCGCCAACCAGCGCGCGCGGGCCGTCCGGCTGGCCGACTGGGTGCTGCGACGGCTGCCGTTCCTGCACCGCGAGACGTGGGTGCGGCGGGCGGACGAGCTGCTGGTGGGCCTGAAAAGCCTGACCAGCCTGCGCGACGGGGCGGTGCTGCTCGTCCTGAGCGTGCTCGTCTGGCTGCCGGTGTTGGCGGCCTACTACTTCACCCTGCGCGCCGTGGGCCTGACGCCGACGCTGGCCCTGACCGGCTTCGTCGTCTGCGCCGCGGCCTTCAGCGTCGCCGTGCCGTCGACGCCCGGCCAGGCCGGCCCCTACCACGTGGCCGTCATCGCCGCGCTGCAACTGGCCGGCCAACCGGCCACGGCCTCGGCCAGCTTCGCCTTTCTCTACCACATCATGAACATCGTCGTCATGGTGCTCATGGGTCTGTGGGGCATCGCCGGCACGGGCGTCACCTTCCGCAACGTGCTCGACTCGGCGCGCTCCTTCACCGCCCGCCGTCGCACGGAGTCGGCTCCCTGAGACCCAGGCCCGGCCGGCGTGTATAAGAGTATGCCGGTGTTGCACCGCAATGACTTTTAACGATTTCAGCGCCGGGTGTCGCGCCGCCAGGAGGGGTTCCGTCCCATCGCCCACGCGGCCACGCCCAGCGCCCAACTGCTAGACGCTTGCATATGAAGATTCTGGAAGTCCTGACTTACTACCGCCCCTGGGTCAGCGGTCTGACCATCTACGTCGAACGGCTGAGCCGCGCCCTGGCCAAGCAGGGGCACGACGTGACCGTGCTGACCTCGCAGTACGACCCGGCCCTGCCGCGCTATGATGTCATGGACGGCGTCAAGATCGTGCGCATCCCCGTGGCCCTGCGCGTCAGCAAGGGTGTGCTGATGCCCGACTTCGGGCCGATGGCCTGGCGACTGGCGCGCGCCGCCGACGTGCTGCACCTGCACCTGCCCCAGTTCGACGCGCCCGGCCTGGCCACGCGCGGCCGGCTGCTGGGCAAGCCCGTCGTGCTGACCTACCACTGCGACCTGCAACTGCCCCAGGGCGGCTTCAATCGCCTGGTTGACCGCGTGGTGCGCCTGCAGAACGACACCGCCGGGCGGCTGGCCGATGCCGTCGTCACCTACACGCGCGACTACGCCACCCACTCGCCCTACCTGTCGCAGTACATCGACCGCAAGCTGGTCATCATCCCGCCGCCCATCGATCTGGACGAGGCCGGCGAAGCAGTGGTGCGCGCCTTTGCCGCGCAGCATCACCTGGGCGAGCGGCCGATCATCGGCATCTCCGCGCGGCTGGCGGCCGAGAAGGGCGTCGAGGTGCTGCTGCGGGCGCTGCCGCGCGTGCTGGAGCGGTTTCCCGACGCCCTGGTGCTCCACGCCGGGCCGTACAAGGACATCATCGGCGAGGAGGCCTACGCCGCGCGGCTGGCCCCCCTCTTCGAGCAGTACGCCGGCCACTACCGTCTGCTGGGCACGCTCAACGGCGCGGAACTGACCGCCTTCTATCGCAATCTCGACGTACTCTGCATTTGCAGCCTCAACAGCACGGAGAGCTTCGGCCTGGTGCAGATCGAGGCGATGCGCAACGGCGTGCCCGTGGCCGCCTGCGCCCTGCCCGGCGTGCGCCAGCCGGTGACGATGACGGGCATGGGTGAGGTGACGGCCGTCGGCGATGCCGAGGCCCTGGCCGAGGCGCTTATCCGCATCCTCAGCGACACCGCCCACTACCGCCGCCCGGCCGAGACCATCGCCGACAGCTTCTCCCCGGCCCAGACGGCGGCCGAGTACGCGCGCCTCTTCCAGGCCCTGCTGCGGGGCGAACGGCTGGGGCCGACGGCCGAGCCGCCGGCCTATGAACGCCTGCGCGCCCTGCGCGCCGAACCAATGACGGCGGAGGAGACACGATGACCCTACAGGCGCCGCCCAACGAGCAACCCGTGACCACCGACGATCTCCTCTGGCAACAACTCAAGTCCCTGCCCGCCTTCCGCGCCCTGCTGCGCGCCGTGGAAGCCCGCTTCTACCCGCTCATCCCCCTGCCGGAGCCGACGCTCGACGTGGGCTGTGGCGACGGCCACTTCGCGGCCATGACCTTCCCCGGCCGCACCCTGGCCGCGGGCATCGACCCGTGGTGGGGGCCGCTGCACAAGGCCGTCCAGAGCGGCAAGTATGGCCTGCCCATCCAGGCCCTGGGCGACCGCCTGCCCTTCGCCGACGGCGCATTCGCCAGCGCCTTCAGCAACTCGGTGCTGGAGCACATCCCCGACCTGCCGCCGGTGCTGGCCGAGGTCAACCGGGTGCTGCGGCCGGGGGCGCGCTTCGTCATCACCACGCCGAGCCATCTCTTCACCGAGTACCTGGGCGGGGCGGCCTTCTTCAAGCGCCTGCGGCTGGGCGGCCTGGCACAACGCTACCGGCGGCTGTTTAACACCATCTCCCGCCACGCCCACACCGATTCGCCGGAGACGTGGGCGGCGCGGCTGGCCGAGGCGGGCTTTGCCATTGAGCGCTGGCAGTACTACTTCTCGCGCGGGGCGCTGCGGGTGCTGGAGATTGGCCACGCGCAGGGACTACCCGCGGCAGCGCTGCATGCCCTGACCGGCCACTGGATCATCGCTCCGTGGGAGAGCAGCCTGGCCCCGACAGAGCGCTGGGTGCGGCCGTTCTACGAGGAGAAGGCCGCGCAGGACGGCGGGGCCTACCTGTTGTTCATCGTCCGCAAGCAGGCGTCCGGCCCCATCGCCGCGGAGTTGCCGCCGCCGCGGCCGCTACCGGTGAATCAGGTCGCGGCCGAGCGCGATGCCGTCGCGCCAGGCTGACAATTGCCCTCTGACAGCGTATACTTAAGCGCGATTCACGGAGTCGCGTCATGATGCCGGAGCAACCGCTGGCGCCCAACAACTCGCCGCTATGGAGCCGCACCACCAAGACGATTGTCGTCGTGACGGTGCTGCTGCTGGCGGGCCTGCTGGTGATGCGCTTTCGCACGCTTCTGGTCATGGTGACGATGGCCGCCATTCTGGCCTACCTGCTCGACCCCCTGATCAGCTTCATCGACCGGCGCACCAGCATCAAGCGCGGCGTCATTATCGCCGTCGTCTACGTTCTGCTGGCGGCGGCGCTGGTGGGTGGGTTCTTCGCGCTGGGCGTGGCCTCCTATCAACAGGCGCTCAACCTCATCGCCGAAGTGCCCGGCCTGGTGGAGAACCTGGCGCAGACCATCGCCACGCTGGTGAACCGCACCGAGCCGGTCGCCATCGGCCCGCTCTCTTTCGACCCCAGCACAATCGCCTGGGAGCGCCTGCCGGAGCAGCTCTTGGGTATGGTCGAGCCGCTCGTCACCCAGAGCGGCGGCTTCCTCAGCCGCTTCGCCACCTCGACCGTGCGCACCGTCTTCAACCTCTTCTTCATCTTCGTGCTGTCGATCTACCTGGCCAGCGACCTGCCCCGGTTCGGCGGCTACGTGAAGAGCTTCGCCCAGCGCCCCGGCTACCGCGAGGACGCCGAGCAGCTGCTGCCCCGGCTGCGCCACGTCTGGAGCGCTTACCTGCGCGGCCAGATCGTGCTGTCGCTGGTCATCTTCCTGACAGTCTGGATCGGCCTGACGGTGCTGGGGGTGCAAAACTCGCTGGCGCTGGGCTTGCTGGCCGGTCTGCTGGAGTTCCTGCCCAATCTCGGCCCGGTCGTCAGCGCCATCGTGACCGTGCTGGTGGCCTTCTTCCAGCCGGGCAACTATTTGGGGCTGGCGTCGTGGCAATACGCGCTGGTGGTGCTGGCGCTGATGGCCGTCATCCAGCAGTTGGAGAACCACTTGCTGGTGCCGCGCATCGTCGGTGGGGCGCTCGATCTGCACCCCATCATCGTCATCGTCGGCCTGTTCATCGGCGCATCGCTGGCCGGCATCCTGGGGGCGATTCTGGCGGCCCCGCTGATCGCCTCGATCAAGGTGCTGAGCCAGTACGCCTGGCGCAAGCTCTTCGATCTGCCGCCCTTCCCCGAGGACGAACCGTTCGAGGACCCGCCGCCGCACCCCTTCCACCCCGAATAGCTACCAGGCCGGCCCCACCAGCCGGAAGACCTCCTCCAACGTCTGCCGCCCCTTCACCTGCACCGGCGGCAGCGGCTCGGCGCGCACGTGGGCGCGCACCTGCTCATAGACCACGCGGCTAACCAGCGTCTCGTCCGGCCCGGCCATCTCCTGCAAGCGCTTGCACAGGTTGACCACATCGCCCACGGCCGAGTAGTCCTTGCGCTGTTCGCTGCCCACGTTGCCGACGACGGCCTCGCCGGTGTGGACGCCAATGCCCACGTGCAGCACCTTGCCGGAGGGCGCTTCCCGCTGCCGGGCCGCCAACCGCGCCTGGATGCGCAACGCCGCGCGGACGGCCTGCTCGGTGTGGTCTTCCTGGGGATTGAGCGGCGTGTTGAACAGGGCCATGACCGCGTCGCCGGTGAACTTGTCGATCAGCCCCTGGTGCTCGCTGATGGCGGCCACGGCCTCGGAGAAGAAGCTGTTGGCCAGATCGATCAGTTCCTCCGGGTCAAGGTACTCGCCGTAGCTGCTGAAGTCGCGGATGTCGGCGAAGAGGATGGTCAGCCGGCGGCGCTGCGGCCGTTGGGCCGCGTCCAGGTCGCGCACGCGGTCGACCAGCGCCGGCGGCAGATAGCGCCGCAAGCTTTCGACCCGCTTCTTCTCGGACACATCGTCCAGCAGCAAGGCCACGCCGTCGAGTTGTTCGTTGGCCGGCGAGCGCAGCGGCGATACGACCAGCTGCACCGTCGTCACCCCGGCGCGGCGGCGGGCGGTGACCAGATCGACCTCGGCCGTCTGGCTGCGGCCGTCGGCCTTCACCGTCTCAACCAGGTGGTCGATGGGCAGGCCCAGCAGCGGCAGGACGCCGCGATAGCCGCGCCAGAGGATGGCGCTGGCCGGCACGCCGAGGATGGTCTCGGCGGCGCGGTTGAAGAGGGCGATGCGGTCGGCGGCATCGATGGTGATCACCCCGCTGGCGATGGAGGCGAAAACGTTGTCCAGCAGCTGCTTGATCTCGGTGACAGTGCGGAAGAGGCGGGCGTTGTCGATGGCCACGGCGGCCTGGTCGGCAAAGGCGGCCAGCAGGTCGCGGTCGGCGTCGCTGAAGATGCCGCTGGCGATGCGATTGTCGGCGTAGAGGACGCCGATGGTCTCGCCCTTAAGCTTGAGCGGCGCGCAGAGGATGGAGCGCAGCTTGTAGCTGACGATGCTGTGCTGGCTGGAAAAGCGCTCATCCTCCTGGGCGTTAATGGTCACGATCGCCTCGCCCGTCTCGGCCACGCGCCGGACGATGCTGCGGCTGATGTCCACAGAACCGGGGGCGAGCGTCTCCTGCGATAGGTTGCGGGCCATCTTCACTTCCAGCGCGCCGCCGTTGTCGAGCAGCAGCATAGCCCGCTCGGCCCGCGTCAGGCGGACGATGGCATCCATGACCTGCTGGAGGACAACTTCGAGATCGAGAGAGGAGTTGACCGCCGCGCCGACCTCCTGCAGGGCGCGCAGGCGGTTCTGCTCGCCGGCCTCGACGTGAAGATCGTGCTCCAGCTGCCGCGTCGATTCGGCCAGATCGACCAGTTGACGCACGAGCGTGGCCGTGGCCCGCAGCGCCATCGTCCGCGCGCTCTCGTCGGGCACGCGCATCAGGCCGCGCTGCTGGTCGGCGATCAGCGCCTGTAGCCGCTCGATCTGCTGCCGCAGGTCGGCGGCGCGGACGGGTGTCAGCCCCTTGCTCTTGTCTTCGGCCGGCGTATCCACGATGGCTTCATCACTCGTGAGTCGGTGTATGGCAAGGCAAAGGCCCTGCCGGCGGCTGTTGCCGCCATGACAGGGCCATTATAGCAGAGAAACCGTGTCGCCGTGTCCGCTGGGCCTACTTCTTCCCGCCACGCGCGCGATCGAGGGCGTTGACGATGGTGCGGCGGAGAAGCACCGGCCGCAGCTGCCGCCACTCCTGATGCGGGTCGAAGTCCGCGTCCGTCGAGCGGGCGGGGCTGAAGAGCTGCAAAACGTACTGCCGGGTCAGGTTGCGAATGGATTGCTGGCCCTGGGGCACGACGGCGACGAGCGAGTCGGCCTGCTCATAGGGCGTCTGCGTCGGCCGCCAGGGAATGCCCAGAAAGCGCGACCACTCGCCCAGGCGCAAGAAACTGCGGCCGACATCGCCCTCCACCTGCTGGTTGTAGCGGTTGCCCATCCACAGCGCCGCCGCGGCGGCGATCAGCAGCGTCGCGCCAATGGCCACCTGCCACCAGGGCGCGCCGCCGAACACGCCCTGATCCTGCTGGTTGGCCAGGTCGCCCAGTAAGCCGTCGGCCCGTTCCAGCCCAGCGAGTTCGTCGTCCGTCAGGGCGCGGTTGGCGTCGGGCACGGGCACGGGCGGCGTCAGCCCGCTCGTGGCCTGGCTCGATTCGGGCCGCTCGACGACGGGGATCGACTGGGTCGGCTCGAAGTGAATCCAGCCGTAGCTGGGGAAGTAGACCTCTACCCAGGTATGGGCATTAACGGCGCGCACGCGATAGTTCTGGGCCTCCGGCGTGTAATCGCCCAGGGCATAGCCGCTGACCACGCGCGCCGGCACGCCCCGCGTGCGCAGCATGATCGCCATCGCCGAGGCGTAATAGGTGCAGTAGGCCTGCTTGAGATCGAAGAGGGTGTAGTGGATCGGTTCGACGCCTTCCGGCGCGGCGTTGATCTGGTCGTTGTACTTGATGTTCGTCCGCAGGTAGTCGCGGACGGCGATGGCCATGTCGTAGGGGTTGGTTTTGCCCTCCGTCAGTTGCGCGGCCAGGTCCAATGTCCGCGGTGTCAGGTCGTCCGGCACTTGCAGGTAGCGATCCAGCACCCACTGTGGATAGTTGGTCGATGCGGCCCGCAGGCTGGTGGCGTCGGCCGTAGACACGCGCGAGACGACCTGATACTGGTCGCCCTGGCGCAGGATGAAGCGCGAGTGCAGGGCCGTCACCAGTGTGCGGCCCTCGTCGTCGAAGGTAGCATCGACAAACATTTGCTTGTCGGTGCTGATCACCTCCGGCGCGGCGTAGAGGAACGACGAATTGGGCAGATAGCTGGTGACCGTCTGCGTGATAACCTCGCGGCCGGCGCTGACAGGCACATCCAGCGCGCCATCGTCGGGGTAGTGGACAACCGGCTCGGTGTCGCTCTCGACGACGTGCCAGCTGCCGTCGCTGTAGGTGTCATAGGCAATGGCCTGCCAGTAGACGCCGTAGGGCAGCTCCTCAGAGACGCGCACGTCCATGACCAGGGTATTGCCCACGGTGCGCGGCCCGCCCAGCACCATCGTGTCCTGATAGGGGTCGCTGCTGCCCGCGCCGTAGCTGCGCAAGGACGAGAAGAGGCGCGTCCACGTGTCCTGGAAGGTGCGCCAGGGCGTGTTGGCCCCGGCGACGGCGTCGCTGAAGTTAGTGCTGGCCTTCAGGCCGGGCAGACTCCACGCCAGCAGCAACGCCAGTAGCGCCGCCAGCAGCCCCGCGCGCAGGAAGTCGAACTGAATGCCGCGGTCGTAGCGCACAGCGTCGCGTCGCCAGCGGCTTTCCTCGTCAGTCAGATAAGTGATGGCGACGTAGAGCAACGCCAGCAGGGTGAAGATGGCCAGATAGATGAGCAGCGGCTTCGGCCCGTTGTAGTAGTAGACGACGCTGAGCAGCACCACGCCGATGGGTACAACGACGCGCCAGACGTAGGTGCGGCGGAAGGTATACCAGCCGGCCAGATAACCGAGCAGCCAGAAGACGGCCGTCGTCTGAATGACAAAGATGATGCCATCGCGGCTGGTGCCGCCGTTGAAGGCCTCCTGCAACCACGCAAACTGCCGGCCGACCAGGTCAAACACGCGCTCGCGCCACGGCCCATCATAGGGCAGCGTCGTGCCCACCAGCCAGGTGACGAAGAACAGGCCGTAGATGATGGCCATCATATGGGCTGTGCGCTCGGTGAAGACGCTCTTGCCCAGCAGCCAGCCGGAGACCAGCGCCAACGTCGCGGCAATGGGAATGATGTACAGGCCATCGGTCAGATCGGCCTGCAAGAGGGCCATACTGGTGATGAGCAGCATGGCCCAGACCAACAGAAACGAGGGCCATCCTTCCCGCAAACGAGCGCTTGTGTCCATGAAGCCCAACTCCTCTACAGGGTATCTCGCCACGCTGGCGCGGACAGGCCAAACGGGCGGCCGACTGGTACGGCTACATTATATTATAATGTGGCCTTACGGTGTCAACACGGTGACACTGGCCACACTCAGGTGGAACTCATGCAGCCGCCGGCGGACGGGGGGCGGCGGCGGCCTCCTCCTGTCGCAGCGAGCGATTCACAAACAATACGTAGCCCGCGCCCAACCCCAGAGAGAAAATGAACCACTGAATGGCGTAGCCCAGATGCGGCCCCTCGGAGAGATCGATCTCCTTAGCGATCTCCGCCGGCAAGGCGCTGTCGCCCGTGGGCGCGGCCTTGACGTAGAACGGGGCCAGCGCGTAGGGCATTTCCTCTTGCAGGGCGGCGATGTCCACGCGGAAAACTTCGTCGTTGGGCGACGTGGGCACGACCGCCTCGGCCGTGCGCCGCCGGATCGTCTCGGTCAGGGCGACGTAGCCGGCGACGGCCTGCGGGCCGGCGGCGCTGTCAAAGCGCTGGCCGGCAGCGTACTCGGCGTCGGGTATCCAGCCGCGGTCGATGAGAACGGCCGCGCCGTTGTCGAGAACGAGAGGCGTCACCAGGTGGACGCCCGGCTGGCCGTCCAGCGTCTGGAGCTTGACGACAAGCTGGTGGTCGAAGTCGTAGACGCCCATCAGGGTCACGTCGCGGTTGGCCAGGTCTTCGGGCACGTCGGCCGGGGCCAGCGTGGCATAGTCGGCCCACGCCTCATTGAGGGGAATGGGCGGCGCGGCCAGGGCGGCCGTGAGCTGGGCGTTGGCGGCGCGGCGCTGGGCCAGCCGATCCAGCTGCCAGACGCCCAACCGCGCCAGGACGCCCATCAGCGCCAGGACAACCAACGTCACCCACCACCAGCGGCGGCTAAAGAGCGCGCGCACAACACGCATGACGGCTACCTCCCGCTTCCGGCAATGCCCGGCGCGGCCAGCGCGTCGCTGTCGCCCCAGTCGGCTTCGCGCGCCGCCGGCTTGCGCCCCTCGCCGCTGAGGATCATGAAGATGATGGCCAGGGCGGTCATGAAGTGCATCATGTTGCCGGGAATCCACATGATGACGCCGCTGATGCGCTGATCATCGAGGGCGGAGATGCCCCACAGGCGGGGCATGTCGCTGTAGAAAGCGTAGATGGGTTGCTGGCTGAAGGCCAGGACAATGCCCAGGGCCATGTTGGGCGGGATGACGGCCAGGATGAAGGCGATTTTAGCCAGCCGGCTCATGTTCTTGTGCAGGCGCGGCCCGGCGCCCGTCACCGTCCACCAGTAGAGCATCCCCGCGCCGAACATGGTCAAATGCTCCAGATCGTGAACCCAATCGCTGCGCAGGGCGGCGTTGTAGAGCGAGGGATCGTGCCAACCGATGATGGTGACGACGAAGATGAACCAGATGATGACCGGTCGCGTCAGCCAGCGCAGGGCGCGGCCGACCGGCGACTGCTTGTGAACGAGGCTGTTGATGATGCTGCCCGCGCCCAGCCGCAGCCGGCCGGGCAAGCCCCACAGTAGAAACGGCATCGGGTTGGGCAGCAGCAGCAAGGGCGGGGCGATCATGATCAGCAGCAAATGCTGGATCATGTGGGTGAAGAACAACTGCTGCACCAGCGTGTCGAAGGGGGACAACAGGGCCAGAGCAATGACCAGCAGACCGGCGATGTAGCTGACCGGCCGCCACGTCGCCCCCAGCGAATGCCGCCCGACGTTGCGGCCGCGCGCCCGCAGCCGCCGCCAGCCGACAAGGAACAATGCGCCCAGGAGAACGAGGGGAATGATGACTTCGGGGCGCCAGCTCCACGACGTGAGCGCTGCCCGGGCGACAGGGTCCATAGCTCCCGATTGTACCGTATCGGCGCCGCCGGCAGAGAGCGCGGGGCGGTGGCTAAGCCAACACTCAGCCGCCGCCCGCGCCGGAAAGGTCGCTTAGTGAGCGAGGTGGCCCATCAGGTAGAGGGCCGGATAGAAGAAGACCCAGACCACGTCCACGAAGTGCCAGTAGATAGCCGTGGCCTCAACGCCCCAATGGCTCTCCGGGGTGAAGCGCCCGCGACGGCCGTTCCACCAGATGATCAGGATCAGGGCAATGCCGGTCAGGACGTGCAGAGCGTGCATGCCGGTCATGGCGAAGAAGATGCCGCCATAGACGCCATCGGCCGGCGTCAGGTGGCCGAACAACTCGACGCCGAAGAGATTCCCCTCCAGCCCAAAGACGTTCCACTCCAACACCACCACCATGATGAAGAACAGTGTGCCCAGGGCCGCGGCCAGCAGCGCGCCGTTCAGGAACTTCGACCGGTCGCCGTAGGCCGCGCCCATCTCGGCGCGGTACATGAAGAAGCTGCTCAGCAGCAGCACCGACGTGGCCACCAGGCCCATGACCTGGCTCAGTTCCGGCCGCGTATTGCCCCAGAGCACGAAGCGGGACGCCAGCAGCGCGCCGAAGAGGAACATCTCCGAGAAGCAGAACAGCCACAGCCCCAGCCGGTTGGCGCGCACTTGCTGCGCGGGGGGCAGGCCGTGCTCGTGCTCGGCGTGGGCCGGAGCGTGGGTCGTCGTAACGGCGCTCATTAGTGACTCTCCTCCCGCCACAGGCGCGTGATGTGCATGAAGTTGTTAACGATGATCGCCGCCTTGATCAGGGCGATGATCAGCAACAGGATCAGCGAGCCGGTGTAGACGCTGACAAAGTACTCGACCGCCGTCAGCACGGCCAGGATCAGCAGGGTGATTAGCCCCAACCGGTAGGCGGCCGCCTTTCTTTCATTGATATCCATCGATCTGCTCCCTTAACTCGCTAGTCGCCTGAAGGCACGGCCGCCGGCGTGGCGTCACGGATGTAAGTCGCGTCGGCCAGACCATAGTCATACGGCTCGCCGACGACCTCAAAGGGCACGTCGTAGTTGAACTCCGGCGCGGGGCTGGGAATCTGCCATTCCGGCGAGCGCGAGCGCCACGGGTTCGTCTCGGCCACGGGCTGCATGCGCTGGCTGAAGGCCAGGTTGTAGATCATGATCAACACCGACCAGCCGATGACCAGAGCCGCCAGGGTGATGAGCAGCTGCGTGCCGTCGATGCCCAGCGCGGGGTCATAGTCGGCGATGCGGCGGCGCATGCCCAGCAGGCCGACGCTCATCTGCCCGATGCTCATGACCCAGAAAGCGGGCAGCATCAGCCAGAAATGGAGCTTGCCCAGGCGCTCGTTATACATGCGCCCGGTCATCTTCGGATACCAGTAGTACAGCGCGGCGAAGAACGGGAAAATGAAGCCGCCGAACATCGTCGCGTGGAAGTGACCGACGACCCAATAGCTGTCGTGCAGGTGCAGGTCGGTCGGGATCGTGCCCAGGATCGGCCCGGTGACGCCGCCGATGAGGAAGACCGAGATGGCCCCCAGCACGAACAGCAGCGGCGTCGGCGGATTGGACGGCAACTTGCCCTCCCAGATGGTGGCGATCCAGCTAAAGAACTTCACGCCGGTCGGCACGGCCACAAGCATGGTCGAGAACATGAACGGCACGCGCAGCGCGTCGGCCATGCCGGACGTGAACATGTGGTGCGCCCAGACCAGGAAGCCGACCAGGGCGATGCCCAGGCTCGACAGGGCCACCCAGCGATAGCCGAAGAGCGGCTTGCGCGCGAAGACCGGCAGCAGTTCGCTGATGACGCCCAGGCCGGGCAAGACGAAGACGTAGACGACCGGGTGCGAGTAGAACCAGAATAGATGCTGGTAGAGGATGGGGTTGCCGCCGCCCGTCGGGTCGAAGAAGTTCAGCCCGATGACGCGCTCGGCCACGCTCATGGTCAGGGCCACGCCGACCGTCTGCGTCGCCGTCAGCTGGATGAGTGAAGCGGCCACGGCCGCCCACACGAAGATGGGCATGCGGAACAGCGACATGCCCTTGGCGCGCATTGTCGCTACGGTCACCAGCAGGTTGGCCGAGCCGGCGATGGAGCTAAAGCCGACGACCCAGAAGCCCAGCAGGAACAGCACCATGCCAACCGGCGCGCGCAGGCTGAGGGTGGCGTAGCCGACCCAACCGGTATCCCAGCCGCCCACGGCGATGCCGCCCAGGATCAGCAGGGCCGCCGGCACCGACACCCAGAAGCTGAAAGCGTTCAGCCGTGGGAAGGCCATGTCGGCCGCGCCGATCATCAGGGGCACGAGGTAGTTGACCATCGCGCCCACGCCGCCCAGGATGGCGGCGATCATGATGATGCCGTGGGCGCTGAAGAGCGTGTTGTACTGCGAATTGGTCAGCCACTGCATCCCGGAATGGGCCAGCTCCAGCCGGAACAGGATGGCGAAGACGCCGCCGATCAGCAGGATGAGCAGACTGGAGATGCCGTACTGGATGCCGATGACCTTGTGGTTGTAATCGACATTGAAGTAGCGCGACCACTCCGGCCGGCCGGCGGGCGCGCCGTGGCGCAGCGGCGTCTGCCGGCCGATGGCCCACTTGAGCCAGTCGGTCAGCACCCCCGCCCCCAGCAGGAAGCCGATGACGCCGATGATGGCCCCGAAGGCCAGCGCCGGCTCGTAGATCCAGCCCGTTTCCGCGCCGCGCAGCGCCCGCAGCCCGGCCACAAAGGCATAGCCCAGGGCCGTGCCCAGCGCCTGGCCCACAATCCCGCGCACCAGCGCGGACGTCAGAATAATGCGAAGCGTCTTAAACATACTTTCTGCTCCCAGTGATTCCGGTCAGCGCTTACTGCAATGTCTTGATAAAAGCGATCAGGTCGGCGGTGATGTCAATATCGATGCCCTCGGCGGCCTGGATTTCCTGCTCGCGGGCGGCGATCTTGTCGGCGTAGTCCGGCGGCATCAGGTTGGGTTGGAAGCCGGCCACCACCTGGTCGGCCGGATGCAGGATAGAATTGATGATGTACTGGTCGTCAACGGTAATGGTGCTGCCATCGGCCAGTTGTTCCTGGCGGCCATAGAGACCCTGCCACGTTGGGCCGACGCTGGGCGAACCATCCAGGCTGTGGCAGCCAAAGCAGCTGAAGCCCTCGGCGCTGTGCCAGAACGCGCCGCGCTCCTCCGGCGTCATGTCGGCGAAGGCGGGCGCGGCGCTTTTCTCGTCCACCCAGGCCTGGAAGCCGGCGGCATCGACGACGCGCACTTTGGCCTCCATCAGCGTGTGGTTGAGGCCGCAGATCTCGGCGCAGCGGAGCATATAGTCACCGATCTCGGTCGGGGTGATGCGCAGCGTCGTCTCCCTATCCGGCACCAGGTCCTGCTTGACGCGGAACTCCGGCACCCAGAAGGAGTGCAGCACGTCCTCGGCGTTCATCTTCAGCACAATGGTGCGGCCCACGGGCAGCACCAGGTCGCCAGAGGAGATGTCGCCCTGCTCCGGATAGTCGAAAGTCCACGCCCACTGCTTGCCGGTCACGTGGACCACCATCTCGCCGGCCTTGGGCGAGGTGATGGCGTTGAGCGTGATCGCCCCCCAGACGCCGAAGCCCAGCACGACGACGGTGGGGATAATTGTCCAGCCGATCTCCAGGCGCGTGTTGCCATGAACGTGCGGGCCATCGGTCTCATCGCCCGGCTTGCGCCGAAAGACGAAGACCGAATAGAGCATCATGACCATGATGAATGCAAACAGGAAGGCGATCATCCAGAAGTGCGCGTTGAAGAGCGTATCGATCGGCCCCGCCTCGGCGCTCGCGGCTCTGGGCAAGGCCAGGATGACGCTGAATAGCGCCCGTAGCCCCAGAGTCGAAAGCGCCACCAGAACGATGATGCTAATTGCGTGTCTCAGTCGTCCCATTCTTTCCGTCCTACCACTGATCCATCCAAACGCTTGCCTAACAACTCATCTCCGCCGGATAGCACCTATCGCGGCTCCCGAACGAACCACAGTCGTCGCCAGGCTACCTGGTCAGACGACCGCCCACTCAGGCGCATGACGCGCAATAGGCCGGACAAGCCGGCCCCTGCTCCCAACAAAAGTAGCGATCACGCGCGGATCGCTACCAATAGCTAGATTTTATCCACCACCATTTAGAATGGCAATAACTGCGACGCCCAAACCAACGACCAGCAGGCAAGTGATGGTTACGACAACGAAATCCCAGGGGATGGGCATCGTGCCGGAACGGTCGGGAGCGGTGAGGCGGTCGCCGCGGAGGGTGAAGGCCATGACCACCAGCGCCAGCAGCAAGGCTGCCAGAACGAACAAGCTGGTCATGTTGACGATAGAATCGCCGCGCACAACCTGGCCACTGGGGACGGCCATGCTGGCCAGAAGAAGGGCCACGAAGGCGACGAACATGAAGACGGTCAGGGCCGTGGTGATGACGGCCCAGCGCTTCCACGTCGATTGGGGGGCGCGGCTGGTCGGCCGCGTCTGGCGCATGGCGCTGATGGTATCGGCATAGCGCTTGTCCAGGACAGACGCGCTCTGCTGGTACTTCTCGCCGGCTTTGGTGCGGTTGATGAACCGCGAAATGAGGATGAGGACAATGCCCAGTGTCAACCCGGCGCCGATGACCAGCGCGGGCACGATCAGGGCCAACGCCAGCATCACCACCCAGCTGGCCAGGGTGAAGGAGGCGCTCCCGCCAATGGCGATGGGCGGAGTGATGGTGATCGTTGACTGCTCTCGCGGCAAGGCTGTGGCCGAACCACCGCCCAGCAGAGCCGGGATCAGGATGGTCAGGATACCACTACCCAGAAGGACGGCGAAGATAATGCCCCAGGTAACCCACGCTCGATTTCTCACAAGACCCTCTCCACATGTGTCTTGGCCATCCGGGCACGCCGCCCGCGATTGAGAATCATATCACAATTGGCCGTCGTGCAAAGCCATTTGGCGCTATTCGCTCTCGGAATGGGCTTCGCCAAAGCGGCCCAGCAGGCGACGTAGCGGCGACTCATGCGGCTCCGGCGCGGGCTGAAGCTCGTCGCGCAGGGCAATGAGCGTGCGATGATAGAGCGACTTGACCGCGCCCTCGCTGCGCCCCATCACGCCGCCGATCTCGGCGTTAGACAGGTGCTCGACGAACTTCAGCGTCAGCAATTCCTGGCGGTCGGTCGGCAGCCGGCGCACGGCCTGCAACAGCGCCGCCCGGTCTTCCGACAGCAGCGCCGACGCCTCCGGCCCATCCTCGCTGACGTGCCAGCGGCCGATGTCGTCGAGCGAGATGACCTTGCGCCGGCTGTTGTCGCGGTGCCAGTTGGCGACAAGGTTATGGGCGATACGGTAGAGCCAGGCGGAGAAGGGCACGCCGCGGTCGTCATAGGCGGCCATATGCTGCCAGGCGCGCATGAAGGTCTTGGCGGCCAGGTCTTCGGCGTCGGCCTCGCTGCTGGTGCGGTAGTAGATGTATTGGTAGATGCGCTGGGCATAGCGCTCGTAGAGTTGGCCGAAGGCCTCCTCATCGCTCTTGGCCCGCGCGATCAGCGCCGATTCGTCTGCGCTCGGCTCAATGGCTCGTTTGATCATTCTACTTGCGGCTGCTGATCGGGTCTATGCGCCTCATTCTCGTCAAACTGGAAGCAGTATAGCAGAAGCGTCGCTTGACAACGAACGCGCCGGAGCCAAGCCGGCCGACACGCGCCCTGAGTGACGTATGAAACTCCTCACCGGCGGATGAGGGCCACGCCGTAGTCAGTAACGAGCAACTGTCGGTAGCCGGCCAGGGTGTCGGCCGCCGCCTCCGCGTAGAATTGCGCGTTCAGCCGGGCGTGTTCGGGATCAAGGTTATTCGCTACGAATGCGGGGTCGGCAAAGCGATCGATGTTATAGCGGTGGAGCAAAATAAGGTCCGGGTCGAGTTGCTCGATGAGCGCGTGGCTGGGCAGCTCCCAGTTCATCACGATGTCAGCATTTTCGCGCGGCGCGACGTAGACGGCCGGATCGCGGTAGATAGTGATGTGCGTCCCCGGCGGCAACTGATCCAGATAGCTGCCGGCGACCTGGGCATAGAAAGAGAGCGCCGGACTGAGCGACTCGCGCCGCAACGTTTCGGTATAGACCCGCACGTCTCGCTGCAAGAATATGCCTGACTGGACAAGCACCGCCATAACGACGAGCAGCGAAAGGGCAACCCGCGCCGGTTGTCGTCTGCCCCAACCGGTGAGTCCCTCGTAGCCGACAGCGGCCAACAAAGGCAGCATGACGGGCAAGAAGTAGCGCGCCGGCTTCGCCGCGACGTAGAAGAGCAGATAGAGGGCAAATGGTACGACGTAGGTCAGTGTGATGATAGCCAGCAGTCGTCGTCGGCCGTGGCTGAGAACCGCCAGCACACACGCGCCCAGCGCCAGAGCATAGATCCACCAGTAGCCATAGGTCAGCCGTAGCGTCTGCTGATACCAGGGCACCGGCCCGCGCTCCATCATGGTGTCCCAGCCCAGGGCGATGCGCTGGGCCTGGAATAACTGCGTGGCGACAATTTCCCTGGCGATGGATGGCACCAGCAACAAGGGGTTACTCACGACAACCGTTACCGCCATGACGCCGGCAAACAACAGGCCGCGTTTTAGCGTCCGGCGCGTGCCGTCTGTCCGCCAGCGCATGGCAAGATAGACGCCTATTGTCAGAAAGAACCAGAAACCCACTTGTTTGGTGCCCGCCGCCAGGCCGCACGCCACAGCGGCGACGACGAACCAACGACCGAAACGTAGATCGTCGCGATAGAGGGCCAGGATGGTCAAGGCCACAAACAGAAGCGTCAGACTCTCGGGATGCCACCAGAGATTATTGTCAAAGACGGCCGGCGCCGTTAACAAAAGCAACAGGGCCAGAAGAGACCGACCCAGATGCTCAAAGCCAGTCCAGCAATAGACCAGCATCAGCACGGCGACAACCATGAAGAAAGGGCTTAACTGGCGCAGCACCAGCATATTGGTGGTTGTCGCCTCGGCCGTGGCTTCCAGCGGCGCGAACCCCGCCACGGCGCGCCAGGGCAAGATAGCCAGCGCCGAGGTCACGTAGAATGGATAACCATAGTAGTAGTGCTCATAGACCAAGGCGTTACGCAGCGTTTCGCCGGCGGTCTGGCCCGGCGTGGTCATATTGATGAGGTAAGGGTACTGAATCCACTCGTCCACTTGAAAGGTGGCGAGCATGTTCGGATCTTTAGCGCCTGTCAGGTTGGGAGGGACAAAGAGAAGAACATACGCCGTCGCTACCACGATGAGCACGACCGCGACGACGCGGCGGTGACGATTCATAGCGGCGATTATAACTTGCATTGAAAATCATCGACAATGACACAACTGCTCGCGGCCGGCTTGACGCGCTGCCTGCCCTTGGCTATGCTGACAGGCGATGAATCGATACCCCCCTATTCGGCCCGGCCGCGCCGGGCTAGTTGGCCTGATCATCCTGGCGCTAACGCTCTTCGTGGTCGCGGCGCTCGCCGGCTGCGGCCGGCCGCGCGCCGTGGAGCCGGCGGTCGTTCCGGCACAGCCGGGGCTGGCCCCCGCAGCCACAACCACGGCGGCCACGGCCGTCGCGCCGATGCTGCCCACGCCGGCAGCGACGCTACTGCAACCCTTCACGCCAACGCCGGCGGCAATCGGCGCGGCGGTCGATCCGCTTCAGGC
>ERZ724512.318-NODE-318-length-21377-cov-4.393865_pt1 | contig 21377 bp, 18 predicted proteins | sample MGYA00376045_ERZ724512 | MGnify/ENA primary metagenome ERZ724512 (study PRJEB28724, sample SAMN07190883) | activated sludge metagenome | isolation source: activated sludge of sewage treatment plant in Hong Hong | place: Hong Kong | collected 2016-03-17 ... | reverse complement strand
TGTGACGCCGATGCCGCCGGCCACCCAGATTTGCGGAGCCGGGCCCTTTTTGCGGTCGACCGTTCCGGAAGGGCAAAAATCAAAACTGCCGTAGGGGCCTTCGAGCTTGATGCTTTGGCCGACGTGCAGGGTTTGCGGGAGCTTGCCGGTGAAGTCGCCCAGCGCCTTGATGGCGAGGGTGAGGGTGCCGGTCTGGCGCTGCCAGGCGGAGGCGATGGTGAAGGGGTGGGCGCCTTTGGCGGGCGTGCCGAAGTCGGCGAGGAGGAACTGGCCGGCACGGTGGCCGGGCCAGTCGTCATGCGGGCGGCAGACGACTTCGAGGATGCCGTCGCCGTGCCGGTGCAGGGCTTCGATTTGCGCCGGGTATCGGCGCCGGGCGGCCGATGTGTCCGCTCAGCGAGAGCAGGGCGGGGACGACGCCAGCGGCGGCGAGCAGGGCGGTCAGCCAGCCGAGCGGCTGTTGCCAGAAGCTGCCGGGCAACATCATCAGGCCGTGGAAGACGCCGGCCAGGAGGACGGCACCGAAGGCTTTATGCACGAGGCGAAACCAGCGGTAGGGAATGCGTTTGACAAGGGCGATGACGACCAGCGCCAGCAGGATGTAGCCGGCCCATTCGCCGACGTCCTTGGCGAGTTCCATCCAGAATTCCGGCGGGCCCTTGGGGCCGCCGCGTGGACGGGGGGCGATCAGCCCGGCGCGTGCCAGATTTTTGGGCAGCCATTCGCTCATCCAGTGGGTAAAAACGAGGATGCTACCGCCGATGCCGAGGTACTTGTGCAACCGGTAGAGCTTGTCCAGCCCGCCGAAGCGTTGTTCCAGCCAACGCGGGCGGCAAGGACGATGCCGGCGCTCATCCACCACAGGGCGAGGACGCCGGAGAGAATGACGATGGCGCGACGCCAGTTCCAGAAATCCGGGTTGCTGGCGAGCAGGTCGGGGAGGACGAATAGACCCCACAAGCCGAGCGGCAGGAGGACGAGGGAGGTGAGCGTGCGCTTCAGGGGGAATGTGTGCTGCTGTTCCTGAATGCCTGTATTTTGCGCCGGGAGATGTTAAAGCGCCATTGGCCGGATGTTGCGAAATGTAAGCACAGGCGGCTTTCGGGACACGGCCGCGATGTTTGCAAGTGATTGGTCAGGGTATTTCAGTCTGTAAGCAAGCACAATCGGCGGGCGAGTTTGAGAGCATGCAATACCCGCGAACTACAATAACTAGGAGAGTGGTCGCAGGCTTCCCGCAGGCAAATGGCAGTTGGCGTCGTCTCTCCCCAATGATTCTCCGCCTCTCGTCACCTGTTGAGCATCTCCCGGCACTCCCTCATCACCCCCTCCAGCAATGACTTGCGCGACTTCTCGGACGCCATGGCGCGGGCGATCATGATCCCCCCCACCATCTGTGAAATCATGATCCATGCCTCGTCGTCACCCGCCAGATGGGCGCTCAGTTCATCCTTGATGCGAATCATCATGCGTTCGAAGATCTCTTTTGTCTCCACGCTGGCGCGTGCGACGTCGATGCTCAATGTCGTGACCGCGCAGCCCCGTGCCGGCTGGTCGACGTGACCGGTGCTCAGATACGACTCGAGGACCGCGACCAGTTGTTCATCCGTCTTGCCCGCGAACCGGTCCAGCGAGCGGCCCAGCTCACTTTCAACGACGGCTTCGAGCAGTTCCGCTTTGGAACGGAAGTGCGAATAAAAGGCGCCTGACGTGAGACCGACGGCAGCCATCAGTCCGTCAACACCCGTGCTGGCAAAACCATCCTTCTTGGCCAGGGCGCCTCCCGCTTCCAGCAGACGGGTGCGCGTGCTTTCCTTGTGTTTCGGCGGGTAGCGCATCGCGTGATTCTCGCGAAAATAAAAAACGGCTTGTATTATTACATGACGATAGTTAGGATAACTTTCGTTATGTAAATGGTCGTAGCAGAAAGATGACTTCAGAGCCCAGCAGGACCGCCGAGAAAACCGCATGCATCCTTTGTTCGCGCAATTGCGGCCTCAGCGTCACGATTGAAAACGGGAAGTTCACGCGCATTCGCGGCGATGAGGAACACCCGGTATCGAAGGGATATATCTGCCAGAAGGCGGCCCGCCTCGAACACTATCAGCACCACGAAGACCGGTTACGCCACCCGTTGAAACGCCAGGCCGACGGCAGCTTCAAGCAGATCAGCTGGGACGAGGCGCTGACCGATATTGCCCGGCGCCTGACGGCAATCCGTCAGCAGCATGGCGGTCAGGCCTTTGCCTTCTATGGTGGTGGCGGCCAGGGCAACCATCTCGGCGGCATGTATAGCCAGCAACTGCACAAGGCGATGAAGAGCCGCTTCGTCTACTCTTCCCTGGCGCAGGAAAAGACCGGCGACTTCTGGGTCAATGGTCGCCTCTTCGGCCATCAGACCTGCCATACCACCGAAGATGTCGAACACGCCGATTACGTGCTGTTCATCGGCACCAATCCGTATCAGGCGCATGGCATTCCCAACGCCCGAGATATCCTGCGCGATCTGCAAAAGAATCCTGAGCGCACCATGGTAGTGGTCGACCCGCGTCGCTCCGAGACCTCCAGACAGGCCGATATTCATCTGCAGATCAAGCCCGGCACCGATGCCTTCCTGATGCTGGCCATGTTGGGGATCATCGTCCGCGAAGGGCTGCATGACCGCGAATTCCTCGCGCATCATTGCACCGGGTTTGACGAGCTGGAACGCGAGCTGCTGGCCGTCCCGGTCGCTGATTACGTGCAGCGTACGGAACTGGCGGCGGCCGATGTCGAGCGCGTGGCGCGCGGCTTCGCGACCGCCAGGACCGCCTGCGTGCGCATCGATCTGGGCATACAGCAGACGCTGCATACCACCCTCAACGGCTACCTCGAAAAGTTGCTCTATCTGGTCACCGGAAACTTCGGCAAGCGCGGCGGCAACAACCTCCATACCTTCCTGCTGCCCCTGATCGGCCATAGCGACGAGCGTAATCCGAAGTACCCGCGAACGGCACGGCATGGGATGTTCCCGATCTCCGGTCTCTATCCGCCCAACATCCTGCCCGACGAGATCGGGCACGAAGGCGCCGACCGGGTGCGGGCGATGTTCGTCGATAGCGCCAATCCGCTACTGACGGCGGCGGATACCCAGGCCTACGAGCGATCATTCGGCAAGCTCGAGCTGCTGGTGGTGGTCGATGTGGCGATGACCGAAACCGCTCGTCTGGCCCATTATGTTCTGCCGGCGGCGTCGCAGTTCGAGAAATGGGAGGCCACCGGATTCAATCTGGAATTTCCGGAAAACGCCTTCCACCTCCGCCATCCCCTGTTTGCCCCGCTCGGCGAGAGCCTGCCCGAAGCGGAAATCTACACACGGCTGCTGGAAAAGATGGGCGAGATCCCTTCGCGCTTCCCGCTGCTCGAGCGGATCGCCCGACTGGAGCCGAGTTTCACCGGGCATGCCGCGTTCCTCGCCGCACTGGCCGCCACGCTGCGCCGCCAGTCGCGCTGGCAGCCCTATGGCGCGTCGATCATGTATCGGACCCTGGGGCAATCGCTGCCGGACGGCGCTTCGGCGGCGGCTCCGCTGCTCGGGCTGACCACGGTCTACGCCAAACGTCACGCCGTCGCCGTTCGCCGCGCCGGGCATCATGGCAACCGCCTGACACTGGGCGCGGCGCTGTTTCGCGCCATTCTCGAACGACGTGCCGGTACGTTGTTGAGCATCCACACCTTCGATGACATGTGGTCCCTGATCCGTCATCCGGACCGGCGCATCCACCTGGCGATTCCCGAAATGCTGGCGGAAATGCGCGCACTGGGCTCGGAAACGCTACCGGGGGCCGATTACCCCTTCATACTCATGGCTGGCGAGCGTCGCGCCTACAACGCCAACCAGATTTACCGCGATCCGGCCTGGCGCAAGGTGGACCGTGACGGCGCCCTGCGCCTGCATCCCGCCGACGCGAAACATCTTGGTCTGGCCGATGGTGCGCTGGCGAAGTGCCGCTCGACAACTGGGGAACTTCAGGTCATGGTCGAATTCGATGACAATCTGCGACGCGGCACCGCGACCCTGCCGCATGGCTACGGTCAGCGCTACGGCGGGAACGGGCCATTCGGGCCGCAGATCAACCGGCTGACCGCCAGTGCCCATTGTGACCCGCTGACGCGGACACCGTTCCACAAGTATGTGCCGGTACACATTGAACCGGTTTTGACGTGAGCGCACAGTCAATGAGCCCCCGAATCAAGACCTGAAGCCGAAGATCTTGATTATCGTCGCCAAGGCTGGCTTGAAGGGCAGCGATGACAGTCCGCTTCAAGGCCTTTGGCCCGGTCCAAGCAGGTCGGCAGCGACCAGCGCGTCGATTTCGCCGTCGATGAACGCCCAGAAGGGGTTGCTGCGCAGGCGGGTGAGCGAGCCGAGGGCGATGGTTACCGCACCGTTCTCGCCGCGCAGCAGCCAGGAGCCGATACTCGGAATGCCGTTGCGGCCACTGCCCTGAATGAAGCCGTAAACCGGGTCACCAGGAGGAAAAGGCAGGGCGACATGGCCGAGCGAGACGATGCCGGCTGGCCACGAAAGACCCGTCTCGTGCTCTGTCACCGCGCCATCGGAAGCGAAACTGCGCACGTTGAGCCCGAGGCCCTCAGGGGTGGCATTGCTGATGACCTCAAGCTCGTAGCCGCGTTTCCCCTGAAGTAGGCGCTCGATCATGGCGCCGGCTTGCGGGCGCTGCACGCTGGCCAGTTCCTTGTGGCGATTGACGTCGAACAGCACCAGCCGGTGCCCGGCGCCGTCGAGATTGGCATAGAGCCGGTCGGCGACGCCGGCCGAACCGACGGTCGAATCGACGACCGACTGCCAGGTGACAACCGGCGGCATCTGCGCCAGGCGGCCGGATTCGCGGGCGCTGGCCAAGGCCTTGTGCAAGGCCCTCGTTGCCCGGTTGACCTGGCGTGAGGCATTTACCGGGAAGGAGTTGAACTTGTAGGGGTCGTATTCCGCCGTGATTTCCTGCCAGCGCACCTTTTCCAGCACGGGAACCGGCACGATGCTGAAGAAGTCGATGATCGAGGCCAGCGCCGCCACCGGGGTCAGTTCGATGGCTGGCGAGACGAGCAGCACGCGGTCGGGACGGCGGAGGGAGGAATCCTCCAACGCATCGAGCGTGTATTGCAGCGAGAGGGTGCCGCCGGTCGAGTAGCCGCCGATATAGAAGGGCTGGCCAGCGGCGGCACGCGCGGCGACATCGCGGGCGGCGATGCGCACGGCGGCGGTCCAGTCGCGGGTGCTCATCTCGGTCATCATCGACGGCAGGGTGCCGTGCCCGGGCAGGCGCAGCACGGTAACCTCGAAACCGCGCCGGTGCAGCGATTCGGCCAGCGCCTTCATCGAATAGGGTGAGTCGGTCAGGCCGTGGATCAGCAGCGCCTGGCCTTTCGGTCTGGGCAGGGTCAGGCGGAACGAGCGGTTGTAGGGCGCGCTGTCGGCCAGGCGGCTGACCATGCTCGCGGGATTGAAACGGCTCGACCGCCAGGCTTCGTCCTTGCTGTCCCAGGTGGCAACGGTGGCGCGCAACTCGGCAAACAGCTTTTCCTCGCGCTGCAGGTAGCCGGCGAAATCGAGGTCGGCGTGGCGGAGCGCCGAAAATTCCTCGTGCAGGCGCTCGGTGTGCCACGGCGCCAGCGGCGGCAGGACGCTCACCGCGTAAAGCGTGAAGCCGAGGACAATCGCCAGACAGACAAGTCCCAGCAGCCAGGCAAGTTTCAGCCCGAGACGCCAGCTGTGCCGGGCGGCGGCCGAAGTCAGCCTGGCAAGGCCGGGCATCAGCGTTTCAGTCTGGCGAAGGCGGAGGCCATCGCATTGCCGCCGGCGGGCGCCGGGCCACCGCCGCGCTGCTGTGCGCGTTGCTGGCCGGGGCTGCTGCGCCCGGCTGGCGCGTCGTCGTAGCGTTTTCCCTGCGTCGGTTCGTCACCCATGCGCATGCTCAGCGCGATGCGCTGGCGTTGCAGGTCGATTTCGAGCACCTTGACCTTGACCACCTGGCCGGCCTTGACGACGGTATGCGGGTCCTTGACGAAGGTGTTGGACAGCGCCGAGACGTGCACGAGGCCATCCTGATGGACGCCGATATCGACGAAGGCGCCGAAGGCAGCGACGTTGGTGACGACGCCCTCCAGAATCATGCCCGGACGCAGGTCCTTGACCTCGTTGATGCCGTCGGCGAAGGTCGCTGTCTTGAACTCGGGGCGCGGGTCGCGGCCCGGTTTTTCCAGTTCCCTGAAAATGTCCTGCACGGTGGGCAGGCCGAAGCGCTCGTCGGTGTATTTGGCCGGGTTGAGGCCTTTCAGAGCGCGGCTGTCGCCGAGGATTTCCTTGATCGACTTCTTCAGGTCGACAATGATTTTTTCGACCACCGGGTAGGCTTCCGGGTGCACCGACGAACTGTCGAGCGGGTTGTCGCCGTTCGGCACGCGCAGGAAGCCGGCGGCCTGTTCGAAAGTCTTGTCGCCGAGGCGTGGCACTTTCTTCAGGTCGTTGCGGCTCTTGAAGGCGCCGTTGCTGTCGCGGTAGCTGACGATGTTGGCGGCCAGCCCGGCGTTCAGGCCGGATATGCGGGTGAGCAGCGGAATCGACGCGGTATTGACGTCGACGCCGACGGCATTGACGCAGTCCTCGACGACGGCGTCGAGATTGCGCGCTAGCTTGGTCTGCGACACGTCGTGCTGGTACTGGCCGACGCCAATCGACTTCGGCTCGATCTTGACCAGTTCGGCCAGCGGGTCCTGCAGGCGACGGGCGATGGACACGGCGCCGCGGATCGAGACGTCGAGGTCGGGAAACTCTTTGGCGGCGAATTCGGAGGCGGAATAGACCGAGGCGCCTGCTTCCGAAACCACGATTTTGGTCAGCCGGGCCTCCGGATAGCGCTTGATGACCTCCTGCACGAGCTTGTCGGTTTCGCGGCTGGCCGTGCCATTGCCGATGGCGACCAAGGTCACGCCATGCCTGGCGGCCAGGCGGGCAATGGCGGACAGCGAACCATCCCAGTCGCAGCGCGGCTCGTGCGGGTAGATGGTGGCGGTGTCGAGCAGCTTGCCGGTGGCGTCGACGACGGCTATCTTGCAGCCGGTGCGGATGCCGGGGTCGATGCCCATGGTCACGTGCTGGCCGGCCGGCGCGGCGAGCAGCAGGTCCTTGAGGTTCTTGCCGAAGATGCGGATGGCCTCTTCCTCGGCGCGTTCGCGCAACTCGTTCATCAATTCGAGTTCGAGGTGGGTATGGACCTTGACTTTCCAGGTCCAGCGCACGGTGTCCTGCAGCCATTTGTCGGCAGGGCGGTTCTGGTTCCTGATTCCGAAACGGACGGCGATGCGCTGCTCACAGGGTCCGGGTCCGGGCTGGATCTTCTCCTCGTCAAGCTCGGAATCGAGAACCAGCGCAACGTGCAGCATGCCTTCGTTGCGGCCACGGAGCAGGGCCAGCGCGCGGTGCGAGGGCATGCTGGCGATCGGCTCGGCGAAATCGAACCAGTCGCGGAACTTGGCGCCTTCGCTTTCCTTGCCTTCGACGACGGTCGACCGCAGCAGGCCGTGTTCGCCCAGGTATTCGCGCAACTGGCCGAGCAGTTCGGCATCCTCGGCGAATTTTTCCATGAGGATCTGGCGGGCGCCGTCGAGTACGGCGCGGGCATCGGCGAAACCGGCCTCGACGTTGAGGTATTTCTCGGCTTCGTCGTCCGGTGTCAGGTTCGGGTCGGCCAGCAGGCCGAGGGCGAGCGGCTCGATGCCGCCTTCGCGGGCGATCTGCGCCTTGGTCCGGCGCTTCTGCTTGTAGGGCAGGTAGAGGTCTTCGAGGCGCTGCTTGGTTTCGGCATTGCCGATCTCGGCCTTGAGTTCCGGGGTCAGCTTCCCTTGTTCCTCGATGCTGGCCAGGATGGCAGCGCGGCGGTCTTCGAGGTCGCGCAGGTAGGTCAGGCGCTCATCGAGGTTGCGCAACTGGGTGTCGTCGAGGCCGTCGGTCGCCTCCTTGCGGTAGCGGGCGATGAAGGGCACGGTGGCGCCTTCGTCGAGCAGTGCGATAGCGGCGATGACCTGGGCCGGGCGGACGCCGAGTTCAGCGGCGATGCGGTGTTCGATGGGTGCGAGCATGGGGGTGGCGGGGCGGCAAAAAGGGGCGAATGATGCGGAATCCCGCCGGAAAACACAACCGCAGCGGTCGATGCCATCCGCGATTTAATTTCCGTCACCGCCTTAACGGTGATTCTGGGGAATATCCGAGACTCGTTTCCCCGCCGCCTATCAGACCAGGGCTTGCAGCCCTTGATAGCCTAGGTAAAGACCAACGAGCAGGATGAGCGCGCCCGAGAAATAGGGGGCTTTCCGCGCGAATTCACCAAAACCGCTCCAGCGCTTGGAGACGTGCTTCACGCTCAAAGCCGCCAGTGCGCCGGAAAGCACCATCGTCAAGGCCAAACCAATACTGAAGGATAGCACCAAGGTCGCCCCGAGCGTGATCTCCTTCAGTTGCAAGCACAGTAACAGCACGGTGATCGAGGCAGGGCAGGGAATCAGCCCGCCAGTCAGTCCGAACATGATGATCTGCCCGCTGGTCACTTCCCGGTTTGCGAAGCGACGGCGAATGTCGTTGGCGTGCGCCAGTTCGTGCGGATCCTGGTAGCCCGGAGCCGACACGTCCAGTCCTTCGTAGTCCTTGATGGCGTGGTCATGATGATCGTGCTCGACGAACTCCACGTCGTAATCGTGGCTGTGGTGTTCATGGCCCAGGCGCAGACGGGCGACGAACTCGTGCGGCTCGGGAATCTCCTGTTCGGATTCCACGAAGCCATCGCGCTGCACGAAACTGAATGTCTGGCGGCTGGCATCCGGACGCTCGGTCTCGATCCTCACCTTATCGGCCGTCCACGTGTGGCCGTGCCCGCTTTCGCGGAACAACCGGAAGTGCGGCGGCACACCGTCCTCGAAAACTTCCAGCCGTACGACACCGTGGCCAGTGTCGATTCGTTTGGTGTCGTCATGATGATGTTGGTGATCGTGATCATGGCTTTGTTCGGCAAATTGCCCTTGCCACCACGTTCGCCACATCATCCACAGAGCGACGCCGATAATCAGCACTGCGGACGCCACCTGGAGGTAGGGTTCACTGGTTTCGGCATCCCATTTTTGTCCGAAGTACATGCCACCAAGCGCGATTACCCAGACCACGGCCGTATGGGAAATTGTCGCCGATATCCCGAGCAGAACGGCTTGCGCCACCGTGCCACGAATAGCCACGATGAACGCAGCCATCATGGTCTTGGAGTGACCAGGTTCAAGACCGTGCAGGCCGCCGAGCAAGATAGCGCTGGGGATGAAAAGCCAGGCGTTGGCCGTGCCCTGCGCCAGCAGCGCGGAGAAATTGGTCACGGGGCGTCCTCAGAGGTATTTGGTGATGGCTTTGAATTCGCGAATGGTATCGTCCGCGCTTTGGGAACCATTGCGCACAGCCTGTTCAAGGCAGTGATCAATGTGGTCATGCACCAGAGTCTTCTTGGCATTGCCCACCGCGCTTTCGACGGCCTGCAGTTGCTGGGCGATCTCCAGGCAATTGCGGCCGCCCTCAAGCATGGTGATGATGCTCCTGAGGTGCCCTTCGGCCCGTTTAAGGCGCTTGATGATCTCTGGATGGGAAGTGTGTGTGCTCATGAGACATATCCTATCCACCTGGATAGGATATGTCAACCCAGATGGCCATCAAAAGTGAGTGGGGGAAAGGGGTCCGAATCAATCCTGCGGCAAAAGCCAAACGCTGCGGCGGGGATGTCGCTCCCCGCCGGCGCTCCCGCCGCCGGCGACGGCGAACTCAGTGGTCGGCCAGCCGCTTCGCCAGGCTACTGACCAGCTTGCACAGCTCGGGTTCGTCAAGGTGGTCTATCGCTTCCTGCGGGCTGGCCCACTGGCGCTCGCGATGGCTCTCCTCCCACTCCCCATCGGGCAGGCACTCGCTCACTGCCATCGGGAAGACGGCAACCCTGCAGGTGCCGCCCCATTTGGCGTACTCGTAGTGGCCGATCGGTTCCGCGTCGACTTCGCCGCGCACCCCGGCCTCCTCGAATGCCTCCTTGCTCGCCGAATCGCGCAGCGACAGCCCGGGTTCCTTCACCCCCTTGGGCAGGACCCAGCGCGTGCCCTTGCGCGAGGTGATCAGCATGACTTCCGGCTTGCCGTCGGCGATGCGGTAGGGAATGACCGCCGACTGCGTGAAGAAATAGTCGGGCACCGCCCTCCGTTTCGGTTTGTCGCCGGCCTCGGCCTTTTCCTCTGTCTTGCTCTTCGCCTTGTCCGTCGCCTCGGTGTCGTTAGGCACATCGGCCGGCCGGGTCACCACGGCGATCCGTGCGCAGCCGCGCTTGAGGCCTCTCCAGTCGCCGGTCATCTCCAGTTGCGCCAGCGCCGAGGTTGGCAGCAGCTTGCCGTCGGCGGGAATCTTGACCTCACCCACGGCGAGGTATTCGACCAGTTCTTCCAGCCCCGGATTGTGTCCGACCAGCATCACCAGTTGCGCCGTCTCCGGGCAGTCGGCCAGAGCGGCGAGATGGTCCTCGACGGAAGCCTCGTAGAGCCGCTCGTCCCAGCGCACCGTTTCCAGCGACACGCCCATCGCCTTGCAGGCGTGCACCGTGGTCATCCGCGCGCGCTCCGCCGGGGAACTCAATACCGTATCGGGAACCAGGTCCTGGGAGCGGATCCACGCGCCCATCTTGCGGCTGCCGACACGGCCGCGGCTGACCAGCGGCCGGTGGAAATCCTCTAGCCCGGTGCTCCAGTCCGATTTGCCGTGGCGCAGGACCAGTAGTGTCTTGTCCTTCATGTGAATGACTCTCCTCTTCGATAGACAGAAGTTTTCGGCAGCGATCAGAGCGGCTGCAGCATCTGCCGGTAACGGCGGGCGTTCTCGACGTAATGCGCGGCGGCGTGCTTGAGGTGGATGACGTCGTCTGCGGAGAGTTCGCGTACGACCTTGCCCGGCGAGCCGACGATCAGCACATGGTCGGGAAACACCTTGCCTTCGGGGATCAGGGTGTTGGCACCGACCACGCAACCCTTGCCGATCACCGCGCGGTTGAGGATCACCGAACCGATGCCGATCAGGCTGCCGTCGCCGACCGTGCAGCCATGCAGCATGACCAGATGGCCGACGGTAACGTCGGCGCCGATGTGCATGGGAATGCCCTCGTCGGTATGCAGAACCGAACCATCCTGGATGTTGCTGTTGTCGCCGATATAGATCGGGTCGTTGTCGCCGCGCAGCGTGGCGTTCCACCAGATCGAGGCGTTGGCCCCGAGATGGACGTCGCCGATCACCGTGGCGTTGGGGGCAACCCAGGTGTTCTTGCCGATCTGGGGCTGTTTGTCACCGAGGCGAAAGAGGGGCATGCTGACTCCTGCAGAGTTTGAAATTGGCCCATTTTACGACGTCGACCGCAACCGGCGTCGGCAAACTTGCGGCAGCGCACGGCAGCGCACGGCAGCGCCGCAGGTCGCGGCTTCGCGGGGGGAGGGCGCCTGTGCTATCGTTATGCCTAGACAATTTCATCGGTCCTGTCCCATGCACAACGTAGTCATCAGCGGTACCGGCCTCTGGGTCGCCCCCGAGGTCATCAGCAACGAAGAACTGGTCGTTGCCTTCAACGCTTATTCCCGGCGTTACAACGAGGAAAACGCACTGGCCATCGCTGTCGGCGAAGTCAATGCGCTGCCGGAATCGAGCGTCGAGTTCATCGAAAAGGCCTCGGGCATCAAGCAGCGTTACGTCGTGGACAAGGCTGGTGTCCTCGACCCGGCGCGCATGCGCCCGCGCATCGCCGCGCGCCCGGACGACTCGCTTTCGCTGATGGCCGAGATGGCGGTGGCCGCGGCCACCGAGGCGCTCGCCGCGGCCGGGCGCGCCGCCGCCGACATCGACATGGTGATCTGCGCCGCCTCCAACATGCAGCGCGCGTACCCGGCGATGGCGGTCGAGATCCAGGGCGCTCTCGGCGCCGGCGGCTACGCCTTCGACATGAACGTCGCCTGTTCCTCGGCGACCTTCGCCCTCGAACAGGCGATCAATGCGGTGAGGACCGGCTCGGCGCGCGCCGCGTTGGTGGTCAACCCGGAAATCTGCTCGGCCCATCTCGCCTGGAAGGACCGCGACTGCCACTTCATTTTCGGCGACGTGTGTACCGCGCTGGTGGTCGAACGCGCCGACACGGCGCAGGCGGCGGTGACCTGGGAAGTCCTCGGCAGCAAGCTGGCGACCAGTTTCTCGAACAACATCCGCAACAACGCCGGTTTCCTCTGGCGCTGCGAGGACCGCAATCCGGACGATCGCGACCAGTTGTTCCGCCAGGAGGGGCGCAAGGTATTCAAGGAGGTCTGCCCGCTGGCCGCCGACCATATCGCCAGCCAGCTCGCGGCGCTTGGCCTGACCGCAGCCGGCGTGCGTCGCTTCTGGCTGCACCAGGCCAATCTGGCGATGAATCAGTTGATCGGCAGGCGCCTGCTCGGCCATGATGCCAGTTCCGACGAGGCGCCGGTGATTCTCGACGAATTCGCCAACACCGCCTCGGCCGGCTCGATCATCGCCTTCCACCGCCACAGCCAGGACCTCAAGTCCGGCGACGTCGGCGTCATCTGCAGCTTCGGCGCCGGCTATTCGATCGGCAGCATCGTCGTCCGCAGGAACTGATCCGTTCAGGCAGTCGGCACGGTCGCGCTGGCGGTTGCCGGGGTGACCGGTTCCGCGTGCGGTTGCGACGGGGTGCCTTCCCAGTTGGTGTGGCGCGCAATGAAGTCGGCGATGCGCTCGAGCGCCGCCTTGCCATGCGAGAGCGCCTGGAATCCCTGAAAGACGTGCGGCACGTTGGCCCACAGCTCGACCTCGACGCTGACGCCGGCCGCGTGCGCCCGTTCCGCAGCGCGCAGCGAGTCGTCACGCAACATCTCGCTTGCGCTGGACTGGAAGAACAGCGGCGGCAGGCCCGTGAAATCGCCGAACAGTGGCGACGCATCGGGCGACAGCATGTCTTCCGGCGTGAGGTAGTAGTGGCGCAGGCCGACCATTGCCGACGCGGTGAACATCGGATCGCGCTTTTCGTTGGTCACCATGCTCGGGCTGCTCAACGTGAAATCGACGAAGGGCGAGAGCATTATGGCGCACGCCGGCATCGGCTGGCCGGCTGCCTTGATCCGGTGCAGGAGGGCGAGGGTGAGATTGCCGCCGGCCGAGTCGCCGGCGATGATGACGTCCTGGGTCGGAATTCCCTGGGCCATCAGCCAGCGCCAGGCCGCCCAGACATCGTCCACGCCTTTAGGGAAGCGCTCTTCAGGCGCCAGCCGGTAATCGACCATCAACGCGCGCGCCCTGATCCGGCGGCACCAGTTGGCGACCATGGCATGATGCAGGCGCGGGAACTTGAACATCCAGGCGCCGCCGTGGATGTAGAAGATGACCTTGTCGTTGCGCGATCCGGGCAGGGTGATCCACTCGGCCGGCGTGCCGTTGCAATCGATGGCGTCCACGCGCATGTCCGGGTCGATCCTGGTCAGCTTGAGATCCAGCGCGCCTTGTTTGTCGCGCAGGAACTGGATTTCGGCGTCGTAGCGGAAGTTGCGCTTGATGCTGATGCGCAGGACCTTGTCGAGCCACCAGCGCCGGAACCATGAACCGGAGTGGCTAACGAGTCTGACGTAGGAAGGCAGGGCGGCGGATGGTGCGGTCATGAAAGGTTCCAGGCATCGATCGGACGGGCTATCCGGAAAGGGCTGAATGGTCGCACAAAGGCGCGGAATTCGAGAATCATCTTTCTCGCCTCGGGATCGGCGTAGGCCGCCGGTGATTCGGAAAGCGCCGACCATGTCGCCGGCAGCGGCGCTGATTTTTCGTGACAAATTTTTTGATTGACGGCTGTTGCTGCGGTCAACGATACTTTTGGCCAATTTCCCATCCTTGCCGATCCGACTGCGCCGCCCGGGATCCGCCTTGGCGGAAGCGGGCAGGCTACGGAAACAGCGATCCCCACGAAAAGGAACCCCATGACAGAGCCCAACCCGCCGACGGCGGATGTTCCCCTCACCGGACTCCACGATTTCCCCGCGACCATCGACGAGCGGAAAGCGGCGGGCAAGGCCGCCCGCCAACGGGTGGCGCCCGGCGATCAGGGGCACTGGGACGAGAAGGACCGCGGGCACGACGCGCTCGCCACGATCACCAGCCAGAACCTGGTTCGCGTGCCCGATCTGGTGCCCCTCCGGAACGGACGCATGGCGGTGTCGCCGTGGAACTATTATCGCGGGGCCGCCGCGGTGATGGCCGCCGACCTGGCGTCGCAGCCGCACAGCGGCCTGGAGGTACAGCTCTGCGGCGATGCCCACGTCCTCAATTTCGGCCTCTGGGCGACACCGGAGCGGAACCTGCTGTTCGACCTGCGCGACTTCGACGAGACCCTTCCCGGCCCCTTCGAGTGGGATCTCAAGCGTCTGGCGGCGAGCCTGGTGGTGGCGGCCCGTGCAAGCGGGATCAAGGCTCGCACCGCCGAGGCGGCGGTAGTAGCCGCCGCCTCGGCCTACCGTAAACGCATGGGCAGATATGTCGACGCGCCGGAGTTGGACATCTGGTACGACAAGATCCATGTCTACAACCTGGTGAAATTTTTCAAACCAGCCGACCGCGGGCGCTTGTCGGTCCACATCGAGAGACAGGCGCAGGTGCGAACCAGTCAGGGCGCGTTCGCCAAGCTCACCAGCATGGTCAACGGGCGGCCCCGGATCGACGAGGATCCTCCGGTTCGCGTCACCGTCGACGACGACGAGCAGGCCGATCTGGTCGACCACCTCTTCGCCGAGTACCGCTTGACCCTGCAGGAGGACCGGCGGCGTCTGTTCGACCGTTTCACACTCGTCGATGTGGTCCGTCAGGTCGTCGGGGTCGGCAGTGTCGGCATGCGGGTCTATCTGGTATTGCTCGAGGGCCGCAGCGGCGATGATCCGCTATTCCTCCAGGTCAAGCAGGCCGCCGCGTCAGTGTACGAAGCACACACCCAGCCCAGCCGCCATGCCAACCATGGCGAGCGGGTGATCAGCGGCAAGCGGGCCCTGCAGAGCGCCACCGACATCTTTGTCGGCTGGGGCTCCCTGCACGGGCGGGACTATTATGTGCGCCAGTTCCGCGACATGAAGATCATCCCGAGCATCGAACTCGTCGCCCCCTACCTGGTCGAGTTCGCGAGCGCTTGTGGCGAGGCCCTCGCGAAGGCCCATGCGTGCACCGGCGACCCCGCCGCCATCAGCGCCTACATCGGCAAGGGCCGGGAGTTTGCGCGAGCGATCAGCGATTTCGCCTGCCTGTACGCCGACCAGAACGACCGGGATCATGCCCAGCTCGCCGCCGCCATCGCCGACGGCACCATCGAGAGTAGATCCGACTCGTAGCACACACCGATCGGTTCGCCAGCCCCCGCACTTCGGCGTGCGCAGCAAAGCCAATGCTTCGTTCAGGAAGGCGAAATGCACTGCCTGAATACCAAACACAACGGCGCCCCTGGGCGCCGTTGTGTGACCGAGATCAGGAAATGGAGTACCAAGCCAAGAAGCGTCTCTGGTGACGCCAGGCGACGTCAATCGGAAAAAAGTTTCAGTTCCGCATGCCGGCCAAGAGTACGGCAAACAACTGAAAATTCAGCATCTTCGTCGGGGCCGCAACTTGGCAAGCGGGATTCAGGCGAGCGCCTTTGCCTTGAGCTTGGCGAACTCTTCCGGGCTGATCGTACCGTTGTCGAGCAACGCCTTGGCGTCGGCGATCTGTTCGGCGGGCGATTTTCCGGCCACCTGCTTGATGTAGGACTCGGCCTCGGACCGCGACCGCTCGAAAGCGGCTCGCTGCCGCTCCGCCATGCTCTTGCCGCGAGCAATCACGTATACCAGCGCCGTCAACATCGGCAGGAAAATCAGGCAGATCAGCCACAATGCCTTGGAGCCGCCTCCGAGTTCGCTGTCCTGGAAGAGATCGGCAATGATCCGGAACAGGATCAGGAGATACGCCACAAAAAGGAAGGTTGACGCGATAAGCCAGATGAAGTCCCAAAAATTGCTCATTACAAATACCACCTTTCAATCAGAACAAGAAAAAATCGACCATGACGGCTCTGTGTCATCCGCCTTGACGCATTGCGCCCTTGACCCAGCCGCGCAGCAGACCGAGCAATGCACTCCCCGAGACCATCCCGAGAGTGTACACGACAATGACCAGCAAGGACGTCGGCATCGTAATGCTCGCGCCAAAAAGGGAGACCGTAACCGCCTCGAAGTTCTGAATCTTGAACAGCAACACGACTGCCGTTACCACGACAATCAACGAAATATAGACGTAACGCATATGCTTCCTTTCCGGGTGCTCGCTGTTTCCATCAACAGTCGGTTGGGTCTCCGGCGCTTGGCATTCACCGCGCCGATACGGAAACCTCTTTGAGGTTCCTGTTAACCAGCATGTAACAGACGACGAATGCTGCAGCAGCGGCCGCAAGGTGCTTGAGCGTATGGCCGCTGACGAATTGACTGATTGCCAGTACCTCGCGATCGAAGGTCTCCAGGAGCTTGCTGAGTACGTACCAGCCAAAAACCCAGTAGATGTCGCCGCCACGCGTATAGCGGGACGGATTCAGTCTGGCCAGCAGGAGCAGGACAATGACCGAGTATCCTTGCAGAATTCCGTAGGGCAGGACATTGCCCGCCCCCATGCGTTCCGTCGTCCGCCAGTAGACGACCGACGCCACGCCGAGCAACAGCATCGGCAGCAGCAACATGAGTCCCGCCCGCACATTGATCCGATCAACGATCTGGCTTGAAACCAGCCCCATGAAGGCGATCGTCATCGGCAGACGATCCCAGAACAGGGTCTCGTTGTCCGGCGCCAGGTGATAATAGCCCGATCCGAGTGCGGTCAGCAGCACCCCGAAAAAGAAGAGCACGAACGGCCAGCGCTCGCTGGCGAACTCGAACCGCACGCGGCCGCCAATGACGATCACCAGGCCGATGACTCCCGCGATCAGGAAAGCAAGGTTCGAGACGACGTCGAAAAAGTTGTCGATGCCGAACGTGTGCCGGTGATCGGCGAAATCATGGTATTCGACGGGTTGCCGCATGGCGGGCAGCAGAAACGCCGCGGCGACGGCCAGCAGGGTAAACGCAACGATCCATCGCGCTTGGGTATTCATGATCATTGACCCCATCGCCGACAACGGATGGTTTGAATCGGCTCCGGCATGGTTATCGGGCGACTGGGTTAGCTGTCAGCACCCGCTCGCCATCCGCGCGGTGCATGTCCAGCATGCCATCCTGAACGGTCCACAACGTCGCCGTCTCCAGCGCCGCCAGGAATTCCCGTTCCTGCTGCATGACACCGTCGCCGGCACATGCCATGCGCGTCGCGGCCGCCGGCCCGATGACCAGACGATCCCCATCGCGCCTGAATGTAGCGCGGAAAGTGTTGCACCCGCTTTGGCCCTGTACCATGTCATCCTGAAACGACAGGGTCAGCTTGGTGCCGGACAACGTACCCACGACCGCCTGCCGTCCATTGTTGAAGCCGGTAACCTTCCAGGTGACGCCCTCGAGTTTGGGTTCAGGCGCCATCTGGAAAACCAGCGGCGCGCCGGACTCCGGCGTCAAGGTCAGGCGGTCGGCGCTGATCGCGTAGCGGAGGGTGCCGGTCAAGGCGCCGTGAACGGCACGCTCCAGTGCCATTTCAGGCTCCGGACAGGCCATCATCGTACCGGCTAGCGTTCCGATAATCAGCTTGTCGCGGTCAACCGTGTAACCGCCCATGAAACGGTTGCACCCGGAGAAACCACTGATGCGTCCCGCCTCGAAGCGCGCCGTCACGGGACGCTTCGCGCCGCCGAGCGCGCTCGAATCATGTCCCGGCAAGCCGACAAGGTTCCAGGTCGATCCCTCGATCGTTGCCGCCGGGGCCGGCGTGGCGTTCCGCGCGGCGGGAATGCGACAACACCCGGCGAGGAAGCGTCCGTCAGGCAGCGAAACACGTGCGGTGAAGGGATGCTTGACGTCGGACATGCCGTCGCTGCAGACCGCTTCGCGACGGAACGCCACGAGGTTGCCGCCCTTGCCCCCCGCAGCCTTCCCGCGCCAGGCGCTTTCCTTCAGGAAGTCGAGACGGGTCTCGCTTCCCCGGAAATAAACGGGGCGCTGGTCGGGAAGCAGCAACCGCGCGGAACTTCGTCCAGAGAACTCGAGACCCCACGAAGGCTCGTTGCCGAAACAGATCAGCTGAGGGTCTTCGGCGCTTGCGGGTAACGCGGATGCCAGTAGTGCAAACACCGCGATGCATGTCTTGATCATTTCCACGTTGGCTCCTTGTTCGGCAATACCCTGCGCCTGGTGGCGCGAAAGGTCATCAACTACCCGCGCGACAGCAGTTCAATTCCGTTGTTGGTGACCCGCACGCGGTCGCCAATGCGCAACCCTGGAGAGGCGGACTGCTGGATGGTCGCCAGCGAACCGTCATCGTAACGGACGCCGATGATCCATACCAGGGAACTTCCGCTGGTCATCCGGTTCCCTGCGTAGGCTCCGCCAGCGGCGCCGACCACGGTCGCTGCGGTCCGACCTCTGCCACTGCCGATCTGATTGCCGAGCAGGCCGCCGACCAGCGCGCCGCCGATCGTGCCGATGGCGGTGTTGGAATTCTCCACCGTCTGCGACCGGATGGATTCGACGGTGCCGATGCGTGAGGCCGGCTGCGAAACCTGGAAGGCAGGTTGGGTCTCACAGCCCGACAGCACCGGGACGGCGAGGATGATGCAGAGCGCAAGGGCGCGCCCGAACTGGTTGAATTTCATTCCTTGATCCTCATTCGACATGGTGATACACAATCATTCGGGAATCGAATACAGCAGGTACATTGCCGACAACAGGGCGGTCGGGCGCCCGAGGACGCCCAGCCAGCGCGCAAAAATAGCCTCGATCTCGTCGCTGAGATAAACTTGGGTCAGGGCACGATTGACTTCCAGTCGCAACGCGGCATCGCCTCGCGGCAACGCCATCGCATAGGGTTCGAACGAAATTTCCTCGGTCAACAACGCGAATTTGGCGGGATCCTTGGCCTGCGCCGCAAGGCCGACCAGTTTGATCTTGTCGCCGGCATAGGCATCGACACTGCCGGATTCAAGCATGGCCACGGCTTCGTTGGCATCGCCGACCTGGACGACGCGGGTATTCACCAGGTGCTTCTGGACGATGGCATTGAGGCGCGCCTCGGTCGTCGTGTCCTTCAATACCGCGATCTTCTTGCCATCCAGATCAGCCATGCTATTGAACGACGAGTCGGCTCTGATCATGATGCCGCCGGCGTCGACGAAGATGAGGCCCGAGAAATCGACGCTGGCGAGACGGGCGAAGGTCTGCGACGTGTTCCCGCACTCCAGGTCGGCCTTTCCCGTGGCAACCATCCGCAGGCGCTCCGGGGTTGAACCGGCAAGCCAGTTAACCTTGAGGTTGGGCTGCCCGACCGCCTGCCCGATTCGGGCGATCACACGCTTGCAGAGGTCGATCGAATAGCCGGCCGGTTCGTTGTTGGTGCCGACAAATGAAAACGGCAGGGCATTGCTGGCAAACGCGACATTGATAACCTTCGCCGCCTTGATCTTGCCGAGCGTGTTGGGCGCGGATTCGGCGATGGCGCCGGTTGCGAACAAACTGCCCGCAACGAGTGCCCCGATGAGAAATCTTTTCATGACAAACCCTCTTGAAAGTGGATCCGGCGACAACAGCCATGCCGACTTAAGGAACGACGTGGAAAGCTAACAGACACCTTGAGACCGGTCAACAAGAAATGATGGATGCATCATTATCATCCCGGCGCGAGACGAGCGGCTCGTTGCTGCATCGGCGACCGCGCTATCAGCGTCCGGCAACGATTGTGGCGCCGAAGAGGAGCGCCAGGAACAGCAGCGACATGGCAGCCACCGGCCACCGGCGCAACGACACGTCCCGGCGGCCGAGGCTTGCGCTGGCGGTGGTGGCCGCGCGCATGGCGGGCGCCAGCGCAACGACGACATCGCCTTCGGGAATTTGCGGCAAGAGGAGCTTCCAGCGTGCGAGTCCGATCGCCAGTACCGTGCCCACGGCAATCGGCCACAGCGCCGACCACAGGGCATAGGGCGCCAGCGCATCGGGCAGGGTATAGCCGCCGGCGGTCAGGTAGAGCGCCCAGGGAATGACGATCGACGCCCCGGCCGTCACCAGCCACGGCAGGACCAGCCCGCTCGGCGCCCGCGCCTCGTCGTCCGCGGCGGCGGTCGCCCGCAGGCAGAAGACGAAATGCAGCATCAGCACGGTGGTACCGATCGCCGACAGGGTCGCCAGGACGCCAGCCGGGCCGTCGCCCATCAGGCTCTTGGCCACCTCCTTGGTCAGCGCGCCGCCGGTCAGCGGCAAGCCACCGAGGCCGACCGCGATCACCGCAGCCGGCAGCAGCATGGCCGGCAGGCGCCGCGCGCCGGTCAGCCCGACGACGCCGACGGCGAGGAACAGCGCTCCCTTGGCCAGCACGTGGTTGGCGGCGTAGAAGGCGGCGATCAGTCGCGCGCTGCCGTCGCCGGCCGCCATTCCCATGCCGATGATGGCAACGATGACGCCCATCTGGCTGACGCTGGAATAGGCCAGCACCGTCTTCGGGTGCGACTGGGTGATGCCGATCAGCACCGCGTACAGCGCGCCGAGCAGTCCGAGCAGTGCAACCGTCGCGCCGACCGCCCACGGCGCCGACTCGATCGGCATGAAGCGGATCAGGCCGATGACGGCAGCCTTGACGACGGCGCCGCTGAGCAGGGCCGAGGCCGGCACCGGCGCCGCACCGTGGGCGAGCGGAATCCAGAAATGCAGCGGCACGAGGCCGGCCTTGATGCCGAAGCCGGCGATCAACAACACGAGGATCTCGATGCGCCACGGCGAGGCGTCGATCGCCGCCGGCGCCGCGCCGATCAACAGGCTGTTGCCGGGCGCGCTGACCACCGTCAGCACCATGCCTGCCAGCAGCAGCGACTCGGCGAACAGCGCCATGCCGATGTAGATGGCACCAGCCCGATACGAGCGCGGCGTTCCCTCGCTCAGCACGAGACCGGTCGTGCCAACGCTCAGCAACGCCAACAGCGCGTAGAGGCTGGCCATGTCGGCGGCGACGAAGACGCCGAGGCAGCCGGCCAGCGTCATCAGCCAGCAGACGACGAAGTGGCCGCGCGCCGACTTGTCGCCGAGGTAGGTGTTCGCGTAGGCACCACCGGCGATCCACAGCAGCGCGGCGACCCCGAGCAGGACACCGCCCGGGCGGTCGA
>ERZ724512.317-NODE-317-length-21381-cov-8.933696_pt1 | contig 21381 bp, 19 predicted proteins | sample MGYA00376045_ERZ724512 | MGnify/ENA primary metagenome ERZ724512 (study PRJEB28724, sample SAMN07190883) | activated sludge metagenome | isolation source: activated sludge of sewage treatment plant in Hong Hong | place: Hong Kong | collected 2016-03-17 ... | reverse complement strand
CGGGGCGGACGGCGCGGGCCGGGCGGCCGCGGCAGGCGCGGCGACGTTCGCGCGGCGATCCTCACCTTGCTGGCCGAACGGCAGATGCACGGCTACGAGATGATCCAGGAGATCGCCGAGCGCAGCGACAACCTGTGGAAGCCCAGCCCCGGCTCGGTCTACCCCACGCTGCAGATGCTCGAGGACGAGGGCCTGATCGCCGCGGCGCAGACGGACGGCAGCAAGAAACTCTTCGAGCTGACCGACGAAGGCCGCGTCGCCGCCGAGAAGATCGAGACGGCGCCGTGGACCGAGATCACCGAGGGCGCCGACCCCGCACAGGTCAATCTCCGCGAGGCCGTCGGCCGGCTGTTCGGCGCGGTTGCGCAGTCCGCGCACGCGGCGAACGCCGATCAGCAGCAGCGCATCCTCGACATCGTCAACAACGCCCGCCGCGAGATCTACCAGATCCTCGGCGAGAGCTAGCGGGATTTCAGTCGACCTCGACCCAGTCCAGGGTGCGCCGGACGGCCTTCTGCCAGCCGGCGTAACCCTCGGCTCGGCGTTCGTCGTCCCACTGCGGTGACCAACGCCGGTCCTCCCGCCAATTCGCCCGCAGCTCTTCGGTGTTCGACCAGAACCCGACCGCCAGGCCGGCCGCGTAGGCCGCGCCGAGCGCCGTCGTCTCGGCCACCACGGGCCTGACCACGTCGACACCCAACACGTCGGCCTGAATCTGCATACACAGTTCGTTGGCCGTCACCCCGCCGTCGACCTTGAGCACGTCCAGGTGCACACCCGAATCGGCTTCCATGGCGTCGGCGACGTCCCGGCTCTGGTAACAGATCGCCTCGAGCGCGGCGCGGGCCAGATGCGCGTTGTTGTTGAACCGCGACAGCCCCACGATGGCGCCCCGCGCATCCGAACGCCAGTACGGCGCAAACAATCCGGAGAAGGCCGGCACGAAGTACACCCCGCCGTTGTCGGCCACCATCCGGGCCAGCGTCTCGCTGTCGGCGGCCCCGCCGATGATCCCCAACTGGTCGCGCAGCCACTGAATCGCCGAGCCGGTGACCGCGATCGAACCCTCAAGGGCGTAAACGGGTTTCGCGTCGCCGAACTGATAGCACACCGTCGTCAGCAGTCCGTGTTCGGAGCGGACGATCTTCTCGCCGGTGTTGAGCAGCAGGAAATTCCCTGTGCCGTAAGTGTTCTTGGCCTCACCGGGGGCCAGGCACACCTGTCCCACCATGGCGGCCTGCTGATCGCCGAGGCTCGCGGTCAGCAGCACCTCGCCGCCGGCCGGCCCGGTCGACTCGGTCACCCCGTACGGTTCGGGCGACGACGACGGCGCGATGCGCGGCAGCATCCGACGCGGAATCCCGAAGAACGACAACAGTTCGTCGTCCCAGTCCAGGGTCTCCAGGTTCATCAGCATGGTTCGGCTGGCGTTGGTCACATCGGTGACGTGCACGCCGCCGCGCGGGCCACCGGTCAGATTCCACAACACCCAGGTATCCGGCGTGCCGAAAAGCGCGTCGCCCTTCTCGGCGGCCGCCCGCACGCCGTCGACGTTGTCCAGGATCCACTGGACCTTGCCCGCCGAGAAGTAGGTGGCCGGCGGGAGACCCGCCTTGCGCCGGATCACGTCGCCGCGCCCGTCGCGCTCCAGTGCGGCGGCGATGTGGTCGGTCCGGGTGTCCTGCCAGACGACGGCGTTGTAGTACGGCCGGCCGGTCCGGCGATCCCAGACGAGCGCCGTCTCGCGCTGATTGGTGATGCCCAGCGCGGCCAGGTCGGCGGCCTGCAACCGCGTCGAGTTCAGCGCGGTGGTCAGCACGGACGCCGTGCGCTCCCAGATCTCGACCGGATTGTGTTCGACCCAGCCCGCCCGCGGCAGGATCTGCTCGTGCTCGAGCTGATGCCGGCCGACCTCGCGGCCGGAATGGTCGAAGATGATGGCCCGCGTACTGGTGGTGCCCTGGTCGATGGCCGCTACGAAGTCCGGAATCGCACTCTCCTGCCGGTCGGTTACTCAGTCGTCCATGATGGACCACATGGGCGTACGGACGGCCGACATTGCCGAGATGCCGCGCGGCGGCTTCGACGCCTCCTGCCTGGACCGGCTGCTGCAGACCGACCGCGAGGAGTACCTCGATCGCGACGACGTCCGCGCGGGTGTCAAGCGCCAGGTCATCGATGCGCTGGACTGGACCGGCCGGGTGTTCGGCCACCACGACAGGCATGCGCGCACGGCACTCGACGTGCTGGCCGACGTCGCCGACCCCAGGATTCTGGAACTCGGCGCCGGCCACGGCGCGGTGTCGCGCCGGCTGCTCGACGAGCACCCCACCGCGACGGTGACCGTCACCGACGTCAACCCCGAATCGGTCGCCCGGATGGCCGACTCCTTCGCCGGCGAACCACGCGCCACCGTGCGGCGGATGGACGCGACGGCCATCGACGCCCCGGACGGCGCCTTCGACCTCGCGCTGTTCGCGCTGTCCTTCCACCACCTGCCCCCGGCAGCGGCCGCACGGGTTTTCCGCGAGGGCACCCGGGTCGCGACGCTCCTGCTGATCATCGACCTGCCGCGACCGCCGGCCCCGCTGCATCTGCTGCGGCTGGCGTCGATGCTGCCGTTGGCGTCGTGGGTGCCCTTCGTGCACGACGGGCTGATCAGCTCACTGCGCGCCTACAGCCCATCCGCGCTGCGCGCACTCGCCGCCCACGCCGACCCCGCGATCCACCTCGAACTTCACGGTGGGCCGTGCAGCGACCAGATCGTGCTCGCCCGCCGCTGAGTTCCGAATACCATTGCCGCGTGGGCGAAGAGATCACGCACACCGAATACAGCCGGGCACACCGTCAGGCGTACCGCCGCAAAGTGCAGCTGTGCCTCGACGTGTTCGAGACGATGCTCGCGCGATCGAGTTTCGAATGCGACCGTCCCATGACGGGCATGGAGATCGAGTGCAATCTGGTCGACGACGACTACCAGCCCGCCATGACCAACCTCGACGTGCTCGCCTCGATCGCCGATCCCGCCTATCAGACCGAATTGGGCGCATTCAACATCGAATTCAACGTGCCGCCGCGACCGCTTCCGGGCCGGGCCGGTCTGGAGTTGGAGGACGACGTTCGGGCCAGCCTCAACGCCGCCGAGGCCAAGGCCGACGCCCGCGGGGCGCACATCGTCATGGTCGGCATCCTGCCCACGCTGATGCCGGAGCACCTGAGCCACGACTGGATGAGCGAATCGCACCGCTACCGGGCGCTCAACGAGTCGATCTTCACCGCCCGCGGCGAGGACATCCTGATCGACATCGCCGGACCCGAACGCCTGAGCCTCTACTCCGCCACCATCGCGCCCGAATCCGCTTGCACCAGTATGCAATTGCATCTGCAGGTGGCCCCGGCCGACTTCGCCGCCAATTGGAACGCAGCCCAGATCGTGGCGGGCCCGCAGCTGGCCCTGGGCGCGAACTCGCCGTTCTTCTTCGGCCATCAACTGTGGGCCGAGACCCGCGTCGAATTGTTCAAGCAGGCCACCGACACCCGGCCCGACGAACTCAAGGCGCAGGGAGTTCGGCCGCGGGTGTGGTTCGGCGAGCGCTGGATCACCTCGATCTTCGACCTGTTCGAAGAGAACGTGCGCTACTTCCCCAGCCTGCTGCCCGAACTGTCCGACGAGGACCCGAAGGCCGAACTGGCCGCCGGGCGCACACCGGCGCTACACGAACTGCGGCTGCACAACGGGACGGTCTACCGGTGGAACCGGCCCGTCTACGACGTGGTGCGCGGCAGGCCTCACCTGCGGGTGGAGAACCGCGTGCTGCCCGCGGGTCCCACGGTGATCGACATGATGGCCAACTCGGCGTTCTACTACGGGCTGCTGCGGACGCTGTCGGAGGAAGACCGCCCGCTGTGGACGAAGCTGAGTTTCGCTGCGGCCGAACACAATTTCACCGCTGCGGCCCGCGACGGCATCGAGGCGCGGCTGTACTGGCCCGGCCTGGGCGAGGTCACCGCCGACGAACTCACCCTGCGCCGCCTGCTGCCGATGGCCGACGCGGGGCTGCGCCGCTGGGGCGTGGCCGGCGAGGTGCGCGACCGCTTCCTCGGGGTGATCGAAGGCCGGGCCAAGACCGGCCGCAACGGCGCCACCTGGCAGGTCGGCACGGTGCACGCGCTGCAGCGCAACGGCCTGTCGCGGCCCCACGCTCTGGCCGAGATGCTGCGGCTGTACTGCGAGCGGATGCACAGCAACGCACCCGTGCACACCTGGGACGGGCCGCGCTGAGCTAACCGCGCCGTGCGCCTCGCTGTCCCCTCACTCAGCAGGGTCCACGGCGAACCGGGCGTCGATGCGAGACGTGATTCGATCCGGCGGCCAGCCCGCACGGCGGCACACCCGCTTTACGGTTTCCATCGAGTCGGCGGTGAACACGCTGTAGAGAACCTCGTCGGACGGCGCCGCCAAGGTCAACACCAGGTGAACACCCGCCTTCTCGGCGTCGGCGGCGCTGCCGAGCCGGACAACCGTTTCATCCAGCGGCCCAGTGAGCAATGCCGACTGGTACCACTCGACCAGATAGCACCGTTCCGGTGGTCCGCTGTTGAACACGTCCTTGACACTAGGCGGCGCGCGGCGAATGCGAAGCAGGGATTTCCCTTGCATTTACGCCGAATCTCTCAGGACTCTCCCGCGTTCACGCCGCCGAGGCAGCTGCTTCCGGCAATCACTTGACGGCCAACGACAATCCGAAATCCCCGGCCGGATCGGTCCACCAATGGGTGCGCGACAGTCCCGCGGCGTACAACTCGGCGTCCACGAGGTCGGGAGTGAACTTGCACGACACCTCGGTCAGCATCTCCTCGCCCTCGGCGAAATCCACCGTCATGTCGAGGGCTCGGATACGCACAGACTGAGAGGCGCCGGCGCGCAGCCACATCTCGATCCGGCGGCCCCGCGAGTTCCACCGGGCCACATGTGCGAAGGCATCCAGGTCGAAGTCCGCGTCCAGTTCCCGGTTGATCACCGCGAGCACGTTGCGGTTGAACGCGGCGGTCACCCCGGCGCCGTCGTCGTAGGCGCGCACCAGTCGGCCGGTGTCCTTGACCAGGTCGGTGCCCAGCAGCACGGCATCGCCGGGTGCGAGCGCCTCGCTGAGCGCATTCAGGAACGCCGCCCGCGGACCGGGAGTCAGGTTGCCGATCGTGGACCCCAGGAAAGCCACCAATCTGCGCCCGCCGGTGGGGATTTCGGAGAGGTGACGTTCGAAGTCCCCGCACACCGCTTCGATGGTCAGCCCGGGATACTCCGAAGTCAGTGCCGCCGAGGCGCTTTCGAGAACGCTGCGGTCCACGTCGAACGGGACGAACCGGCGCAGGGTTCCCGCCGAGCGCAGCGCGTCGAGCAGCATGCGGGTCTTCTCGGAGGTGCCGCTGCCCAACTCCACCAGCGTGTCCGCCCCGGTCGCGGCGGCGACCAGACGGGCCCGCTCCCGCAGGATGGCGGCCTCCGCCCGGGTCGGGTAGTACTCGGGCAACCGGGTGATCCGGTCGAACAACTCACTGCCGACGGAGTCGTAGAACCATTTGGGCGGCAGGGACTTCGGAGTGCGTGACAGTCCGTCGCGGACATCGTTGCGCAGTTCCCGCGCGGCGTGGTCGGCGTCGAGGAGATCGGCCACCAATGTCATGACGTTCCTCTCCGCTCCGTCAACGGCGTCAGGGTCACGTTCCCGCCATGGACTTCGACCAGATGCCGGTCCGGAACGTCCTGCCAGTCCGGATGATCGTCGTAGGGCTCGCTGGCGACCACCACACCGTCGGGCCGGCGCAACACCGACAGGGTGTCGCCCCACGTCGCGGCCAGTAGCCGAGAACCGTTGGCGGCCAGTATGTTCAACCGCGCATCCGGGTCGGCCTCACCGATCTCCAGGATCGTGCCGGCCAGCCGATCCAGGCCGCGGGCGAAGATCAACGCGGCCAGCACCGCGCTGTCCACGACGGACTCGGCGAGCGGCGACGGCGGCAGCACGGCACGTTCGACGAGGCCGTTGTGCGAGAGCAGCCACTGCCCGTCGGTGAACGGCGCGCACGCGCTCGGCTCGATCGGCATACCGGCGCTGGCCGACCGGACCGCCGCCACCACACACCCCGACGACAACGCCGGCGCCACCGAGGCGAACGACGCGTCCCCCCACAGCGGGGCGGCGCTGCGCCACCGGCGCGGCACAGGGCCGTCGAAGAATCCGACGCCCCACCCGTCGGCGTTGAGCAGCCCGTGTTTCTGCCGGCGCGGTGAATACGACTGCACCACAAGCCCATTCGGCGGCTCGAGGACCAGCGAACTGATCGGCACCGGCACGCCGAGCCAGCCCAGATGCCGGCACATCAGGCGTCCCAGGCCAGGCGGACACCGGAGAAGATCTGCCGGCGGACGGGATGGTCCCAGTTGCGGAAGCTCGGCCGCAGAATGTCCGGCGACACCGCCCAGGAGCCGCCCCGCAACACCCGGTAGTCGCCGTCGAAGAACGGCATGCTGTACCGCTCGTAGATCATCGGCGTGAAACCCGGCCAGGGCCGCAGCGGTGAACTGGTCCACTCCCACACGTCGCCGAGCATCTGTTCGGCGCCGTACGCCGACGCCCCCTCCGGATAGGCGCCCACCGGCGCCGGTCGCAGCGCGTCACCGCCGAGGTTGGCCAGCAGCGTGGTCGGCGGCTGTCCGCCCCACGGGTACCGCCGGCGGGCACTGCTGTCGGGATCCCAGACGCACGCCTTCTCCCATTCCATCTCGGTCGGCAGCCGTGCACCTGCCCACGCCGCATACGCCTCCGCTTCGAAATACGTGATGTGCTGGACGGGTTCGTCGTCCGGGATGGCTTCGACATCCCCGAAGCGGCGTCGGCTGCCGTCTTGGTTCCAGAACAGCGGCGCGCTCAGACCGCCCTGTTCGCAGTGCGCCCAGCCCCGCGCCGACCACAACTCCCGACGCCGGTAGCCGCCGTCGTCGGCGAACGCGCGCCATTCACCGTTAGTCACCGGAACCCGCCCGATCTGGAAGGCCGGCAGGTCGACGACATGCGCCGGGCGTTCATTGTCGAGCGAGCCCGGCTCCTGGGCCGCGTCGACGCCCAGCACGAACGGCCCCGCAGGCACCAGCACCGACGAGCCCGCCACCCCGGCACGCCCGGCCGGCAGGCTGCCGGTGGCCTTCAGCAGCGGCTCGCCGCTGCGCAGGCTCAGCGCCTGCAGCATGGTCTCACCATGCTGACACTCGTGGCTGACCGTCAGTGCGAAGGCGAACCCGTCGTCCTCGTCGGGCAGCGCATCGAGGGCGTCGAAAGCCTTGGCACGCACCGTCTTCAGATAGCGATGCGCTTCGGCGGGAGCAAGCAGCGGCAGGTGCGCACGACTGGCGCGCGGATGTTCGAACGCGTCGTACAGCCGCTCGACGGCCGGGGCGAGCAGGCCCGGCGCCGCGAGGTTGCCGCCGCGCAGCAACCACAACTCCTCCTGCTGACCGATGTGCGCGAGATCCCACACCAGCGGGCTCATCAACGGGTCGTACTGCCGGCCCAGTTCGTCGTCGTCGAAGTCGACGAGCCGCAGCGTGCGTTGCCGCGCACGGGACAGGTCGTCGGCGAGCATCTGGCGGGCGATCATCCGGACATCCCGGCGCGGCGCAGGACGGCCGCCTCGATACCCGAGTTGACCGCCAGTTCCGCGAAATCGTCTGCGGGGCAGCGTCCTTCGCGCACCATCGTGGACAGCATGTCCACTGACTGCGCGAGGTCGGCCGGCACGAACGGCTGCACGATCTCCAGGCAGCGGTTGGCGGCGTCGTGCAGCCGCCGGTCACCCAGCCCGATCCGGGCGGCGGTATCCCAGGCCGCCGCGACGGGTGCGACCGCGTCGAACGCCGCGTCGGGGGCACGGTCCAGCAGGGTCGACAGCACGAACACGACGGCCGGCCAGAGTGCGTCGGGCACGGCGTCTAGGTAGCGGATCTCGAGCCAGCGCCGCGGCCGCACCGGCGGGAACAAGGTGGTCAGGTGGTAATCGAGGTCGTCGACCGTCGGCCGGCGACCGCCCAGCGGGACGGTGCCCTCCACCCAGTCGACGAACGGCACCCACTCCAGCACCGCGCACGGATCGGGATCGTGCACCATCATCACCGGCGCCTTGAGCGCGTATCGGGCCCAATCGGTGGTGGGGTCGTCACCGCTGGCTCCAAGCACCGGGCCGCACCGCGCCGAGTCCAGCGCCCCCCACACCCCTTGACGGCTGGACTGCCAGCCGGTGAATTCCCCCGACAGCAGCGGGGAATTCGCCGTCATCGCGATCATCGTCGGCCCCAGGGAATGGGCCAATCGAACCCGCTCGGGCCAGCCGGAGCGCGGTCCGGCGTCGACGTTGACCTGGACCGACGCCGTGGCGGTCATCATCGCCGCACCCGCCGCTCCGGTGCCGCTCGCGGTGAAGAACCGTTCCATGGCGCGATAGCGGGCGCCCGGGTTGACGCGCTGCGCCGGACGCAATGGGTCGGCGCCCATCAGAAGCAGGCCCAGGCCCGCGCGAGCGAACTCGTCACGCACGACCGTCCGATCGGCGGCCGCCGCCGACACGGCCGCCACGGGACCGTGGGCCGGCGGGCCGGACAGTTCGACGGCGCCACCGGGCTCGACGGTCACCCTGCTTCCACCCGGAAGCGGTGCAAGCTGTGCGATGACTGCCTGGATGCGCTGCCAGCCGGGCCGCTGCCGCGGTTCGGCCAGATCGAAACAGTGCGCCTCCAGTTCCAGTCCCACTCGTCCGACCGGCCCGTCCGCCATGGTGCTGCCCGCGATCTGCAGCGCCGCCGCCGACGCGCTGGTCAACTCGCGAAGAGCCGGCCGGGCGGTACTGACGGCGGACGTCATACGCCCATCCTTGACCACACGTCCGACAGGACGCCACCGCACGGGAGAAGCATGGCCCCGGTGTACCCAAAGCAACCCGGATCTACGACGGTTCGCCCGGGTCGCAGTCGAACCAGCGGATCTCGCTCGACCGTGGCGCGACGGTGGCGTAGAACAAGAATGCCCAAGTCGCCGCCTCGACGTCGCCCCTGACCGCGCTGGTGACCTATGACCGACGACTGGCCGGTGCCGCTACCGCTGCCGGAATCCCCACCGCCGCTCCGGCCTGACGTCCACCTCTTACTGGTCCAGAGTGTTCTGCATGGCTCCGGCCAACACATTGACCGCTGGTCCGCCGTTGCCGGACTGACACACCTTCGCTTGCAGCAGAACGTTCTCCCGCAGCCGGGTCTGAGTGAAACAGCGGCGGTCGGTGCCCGCTTCCTGTTTCGTCCACGCGGCGTCGGCCGGACCCGGCGGTCCGCCGGCGAACGACCACACCTGCACGGCGCCGCCCGGCCACGGGCCGTCGATGCGCATCGTGGCGGTTTGACCGGAGCACCCGGCGGTCCGGTCGACCACCCGGTGGAAGGCCGCCGCCGCCGCGTCGTTGGTGGCGAACACACCGACCGCCTGCTTGACCAGATGGGTGTCGTCGGTGGGCGAGGTCTGGGCGCTCGCCCCGTTGAAGGATGCGAGATCCGGGTCGTCGTAGACCTCCGGCAGTCCGATGTCGGCCCAGTTGTTGCACACCGGGACATCGACCGAATAACCCTGGAACGGCGCGGTGAACACCGTCTCGGCGCCGATCGGCGCGCCGACGACGTTCGCCACCGATCCGCGGCCGAGGACCGCGTAGTTCACCACACCGGGATCCGACGGGTGTGCCGCGGCCGGTGCCGCGACCACCAGGCCGGCGAGGCCCACCGCGGTTCCGGCCAGGACCCGCAGCATCAGACCTTCGCTGTCAGCGTGACGTCGATGTTGCCGCGGGTGGCCTTGGAGTACGGGCATACCTGATGAGCCTTCTCCATCAGCTGGTCCGCCGCATCCTGCTCCAGGCCGGGAAGGTATCCGATCAGCTGAGCGCTGAGCCCGAACCCGCCGGCGGAGTCCTTGCCGAAACCGATCCGCGCGGTGATGCCACTGGCATCGTCGAGTTCGACCTTCTCGGTGCGGGCGACCAACCGCAGCGCACCGAGGAAGCAGGCGGCGTAGCCGGCCGAGAACAGCAGTTCCGGATTCATTCCGTCGCCGCTGCCGCCCATCTCCTTCGGTGGACGGGTGTCGAGGTCGATGAGCCCGTCGGAGGACGTGACGTGGCCGTCGCGGCCGCCGCCGGTTGCCGTCGATTCGGCCGTGTAGACGATTTCGATGCTCATGTTCCGATCATGCCAGGGTTGCGCGAGCACCCTCCCGGACTTTCTTGCCCGGGCCGGCGCCCTGATGGCGGAGCATCGAAACGGCGCTGAGAGCGACAACCGTCCACCGGAGGTCGCTCTCAGCGCCATCTCGACGTGAGGTCAGCGGCCGGGGGTAGTGGTCGGCTGGCCGGGATTACCCGGACCGCCCGGGCCGACGTTGCCCGGCCCGGGGTTGCCGGGAGCACCGGGTCCACCAAAGCCCGGTCCCCAGGGGCCCCACATACCCGGTCCGCGGCCGGGGCCACGATCGTCGGAGTCGCGGTCCATCATCATCCCCGGGCCGTGGCCCCAGTGGTGACCGAAGTTTCCCCCCGAGTGCCGGCCCAGGAAGAACCCGCTGAAGAAGATGACCGCCACGACGAAGACCGTGCCCGCCACGATGCCGACCCACGCGGCCACCGTGTGGAGACGGTTCGCCGGCCGTTCGGTGACCGCCGCCGGGGTTTGGACAACCGGCGGTGTCGCCGTGGGGACGGGCGTTGTCTCGGTCGTGTATTCAGGATTTTCACTCATGCTCGCCATGATCCCCGCCAACAGCAAGGCGCCGGCTAAGTGGCGGATATGAAACTGCTGTGAGCCACGTGCTGCCGTGGATCGAGCTGGCAACGGCCGGAATCCCAGCCTCAGATGACGTTTGGCACTGGTTTCGGCCACCTGAGAGCGCGTTTCATGTCGTCATGAGCACTTCAGGATCTTCAAGACCGCGGGCTCGCCGGGCAGCGGCTGCGGTCGGAACCACCGCGGTCATCGCCATGGCTGTGATCGGCTCGGGTTGTGCGGGCAACAGCGCCGGCGAATCTCCACAACCCGCACCGCAAGAGGCCACCAGCCTGACGAGCGTCTGGGAGTCGATCACCTCGTGGGTGTCGACCGAGTACTCGGTCGTCAGTTCGGTCACCAGAACGATAATCAAAGATTGTCAGCAGAAGCTCAGCCCAGACCCAGGAGAGGCGGTCTGTGGCATCCGCGGGTAACCGCGCAGCGCCCGATGAGCCCTGATCGTCTCGCCTGTCAGGGCTTGAACGGATTCACCGCGAACTGAATGACCCGGTAGGGCGACCGGTCCCGCGACAGGGTGTTCCACTGGCTGACGAACACCCGCACCTCGTCGAGCGTGGAGCCCGGCGCGACATATCCGCCGTAGGGCTGGGCCAGGGAGTTGTCGGCGGGGTCGGGCAGCGCGTCGGCCGGGTCGGGCCAGTCTTCGGCGCGCACCACGGTGGTGACCGGGGCCGTGCCGAGCCCGGTCGGATCGGCTGCGACCCGCATTTCCATGTTGCCGGTACTCGCGTTGAAATAGGACAGCACCGTCTTGCCGTCGATCTGCCGGATGTTCATCTCGCCCACCCGATCACCCCACAGCGGTGTCGGCCGTCGATTCCAGCCGGCCTCGGCCGACCAGGCCTGCCACTTGCCGCGGTCGGGGAACTGCCGCGGGGGCACCCGGAACAGCCGCACCGGTTGGCTGCGGTCGAAGCTGTTGGCGACGATGTAGACCCAGCCGGTCGAAGAGTCCGGCGTGGGTATCGGGTCGTAGTAGCCGCTGATCTGCGACTGACCGCCGCCCTGATAGCCGGCGTCACGCCGCGATCCGGGCACGGTTTCCCACAAGCCCTGTGCCGCTTCGGCTTTCACCAGTCGTGAGCTGACCGGGACGAGCGACTCGGTGGTGGTGACCAACATGTAGTTCTGCCGGTTGATCTCCACCACTCCGGCGGGCAGTTCGGATGTCCCCGGCACCCTCGCGTCGGCGAGCAGCGGCTTGTCCACGCCGGTGACCCCGGTGTACACCACCCCGCCGGGCGAGTCGAGGGACGATCGATCCACATGCAGCGCAATCGGCGAGAACCAGTTGCCGAACCCGGCGCCCTGCCCGGCGAAGCTGTCGCCGCACACCTGCAGCAGTTCGGTTTGGAACTCCATGAATTCGCAGAGGTCGGTGGCGCCGATGCCGTAGTCAGCGGTGGGAGTGCCCGTGCCCGCGGTCGGCCCGATGCGCACCACCTGCCCGGGCGCGAGTGTGTCGGCGTGTGCGAACGGCGACCACATCAGCACCGAGATCGACGTAATGGCGAGAACCACTCGAACGTTCCCGCCCAGACGTCCGTTTCGGCGCACCGGAGGTCAGAGCTCGGCCGCCAGCAGTTCGGCGATCTGAATGGTGTTGAGCGCCGCGCCCTTTCGCAGGTTGTCGCCCGAGATGAACAACGCCAGGCCAGCGCCGTCCGGCACACCGGGATCCTGACGGATCCGGCCCACCAGTGATTCGTCGACACCGGCGGCCGCCAGCGGAGTCGGCACATCCACCAGCTTCACCCCCGGCGCGACCCCGAGCAGTTCCTGCGCGCGGGCCACCGACAGCGACCGGGCGAACTCGGCGTTGATCGACAGCGAGTGCCCGGTGAACACCGGCACCCGCACGCAGGTGCCGGAGACCGCGAGTTCGGGGATGCCCAGGATCTTGCGGCTCTCGTTGCGCAGCTTCTGGTCCTCGTCAGTCTCCCCGCTGCCGTCGTCGACCAGCGATCCGGCCAGCGGGACGACGTTGAAGGCAATGGGCGCAACGTATTTCACCGGTGCGGGATATTCCAGGGCCGAACCGTCGTGCACCAGTTGCTCGACGCCGTCGATCACCGCGCGGGCCTGGCTGGCCAACTCCTCGACGCCGGCCAGGCCGCTGCCCGAGACCGCCTGGTAGCTCGACACGATCATCCGGGTCAGCCCGGCCTCGTCGTGCAGCGGTTTGAGCACCGGCATGGCGGCCATCGTGGTGCAGTTCGGGTTCGCGATGATGCCCCGCGGAAGGGCGCGGGCCCGGCCGGCGACGTCACGGTCGAAGTTGACCTCGGACACCACCAGCGGAACGTCGGGGTCCTTACGCCACGCCGACGAGTTGTCCACCACGACCGCGCCGGCGGCGGCGAACCGTGGCGCCTGCACCCGCGACATCGTCGCGCCCGCGGAGAACAGCGCGATGTCCAGGCCCGACGGATCGGCGACCTCGGCGTCCTCGACCTCGATCTCCTGACCGCGGAAGCTCAGCTTCTTGCCCGCCGACCGTGCCGAGGCGAAGAACCTGACCTCGGTGGCCGGAAAGTCGCGTTCCTCCAGCAGGTTTCGCATCACCTGGCCGACCTGGCCGGTCGCGCCCACCACACCAATGCTGACCATCAGCGTCCCGTTCCGCCGTAGACGACGGCCTCTTCGTCACCGCCGAGTTCGAATGCCTCGTGCAACGCCGCGACGGCCTTGTCCAATTCCGTGTCCTTGATCAGCACCGAGATCCGGATCTCCGAGGTGGAGATCAGGTCGATGTTGATGCCGGCGTTGGCCAGCGCCTCGCAGAACGTCGCGGTGACGCCGGGATGGGAGCGCATGCCCGCGCCGATCAGCGACACCTTGCCGATGTGGTCGTCGTAAAGCACTCGGGTGAAACCGATTTCGCCCTGTTCGGCGGTGAGCTTCTCGACGGCGGTCGGGCCGTTCTCGCGGGCACAGGTGAAGGTGATGTCGGTCTTGCCGTCCTCGACCTTCGAGATGTTCTGCAGCACCATGTCGATGTTGACGTCGGCGTCGGCGAGGGCGCGAAACACCTTGGCGGCGTAGCCCGGAACGTCGGGCACACCGGTGACGGTGACCTTGGCCTCGCTGCGGTCGTGGGCTACTCCGGTCAGAATGGCGTCTTCCATGGGGATGTCCTCGATCGATCCTGTGACGATGGTGCCGGGCTTGTCGGAGTACGACGAACGCACGTGGATGGGCAGGTCGAAGCGGCGCGCGTACTCGACGCAACGCAGCATCAGGACCTTCGCGCCGGCGGCGGCCATCTCGAGCATCTCCTCGAAGGAGACGGTGTCCAGTCGGCGGGCGTTGGGCACGATGCGCGGGTCCGCGGTGAAGATGCCGTCGACGTCGGTGTAGATCTCACAGACGTCGGCCTGCAGCGCGGCGGCCACGGCGACGGCGGTGGTGTCCGAGCCGCCGCGGCCCAGGGTGGTGACGTCCTTGGTGTCCTGGCTGACGCCCTGGAATCCCGCGACGAGCACGATCTGGCCCTCGTCGAGCGCCTGGCGCAGCCGGCCGGGGGTGACGTCGATGATCTTGGCGTTGCCATGCGTGCCGGTGGTGATGACGCCGGCCTGCGAACCGGTGAAGGACCGGGCGTGCGCGCCGAGCGACTCTATGGCCATCGCGACCAGGGCGTTGGAGATGCGCTCGCCAGAGGTCAGCAGCATGTCCAGTTCCCGGGCCGGCGGGGCCGGCGAGACCTGCTGGGCCAGGTCCAGCAGGTCGTCGGTGGTGTCTCCCATCGCCGAGACCACGACGACGACGTCGTTGCCGGCCTTTTTCGTCTCCACGATGCGCTCGGCGACGCGGCGGATCCGCTCGGCGTCCGACACCGAGGATCCGCCGTATTTCTGCACGACGAGCGCCACTGTCTGCCCTTTCAGGAGGTTCGGGATCGCATATAAGGATAAGGGAGCCGAGCAGGTGGTTTCTCCCCTCGCCGACCGGCCTAACCGCCGGGGCGGTCGATGACCTCGGTCCGGCACCGCAGGCCCGGCGCGCGGGCGAGTCGCTCAGCGCTTGCAGGCCTTGGTCAGCTCCCCGATATCGGCGGTGATCTGGTCGTTGAGGATGGACAGCTGGTAGACGGCCGGCGGCGTCGGCGCCCCGGGCGCGTGCGGTGTCGCGCTGATCTCCTTGAGCTTTCCGACGAAGTCGTTGGCCGCCGTCGCGACCCCGACCGCGGGCGTGACCAGGTTCGGGGCGGTCACCCGGCCCGCCCGGTCGGCCAGCCCGTCGGCCCAGGCGGTGTAGGCGTCGAGTTCGGCCGGCGACGGTATCCCGGCCTCGTCCCCGCCGTATTTGTCACCGATGAGCTTCGACTGGCGCTGGTTGAAATCGAGGAGTTCGATCACCGGCGCGCATCCCTCGGGCACCCGCCGAAACCAGAACTGGTAGACCAGCGTGCCGACCACCGTGACGATGACCGCCGCTATGGTGAACTTCCACCGCCCCAGAAGCAGATTGTTCACAGGGTCCACCAGTTTGTGCTGTCGGAGAGCATCTCCACAGTCTGCCCTGGTGTCAGGGTGATGGCGGTCTGCCGGTCGACCGCCCCGCCGGGCGCCGCCACCCGCACTCCCGACGCGGCGAGGTTCTTCAAGGTGATTCGGCAGCGGTTGTCGTGGGCCGGCGGCAGGGTGACCGAGGCCCCGTCGCGCAGGAAGTACACCTCGTCTCCGGCGGTGGCGGTCAGGGTGGTGGGCGCCTCCAGCACGGCGATCGCGCGGCCGTCCGGACCACCGGCAGCACCAGAGCTGTTCCCCGACACCGCGACGTCCGCACCGTCCACCCGTGTCGGCGCGATCGCGAAACCCCTGTTCTCCCACTGGTTTCCGGCGATGGCAAGCGCGTCGACGTGCCGTGCGTCGACCGCGTACGTCCATCCGGCATCGTCGTCGGTGCACGCGAAAAAGTTGCCCGTCACCGCGAAGCCGGACGCGCGGTGTTCGGCCGACCGCGAGTAGATGCCGATCGCCGGGAAACGGCCCGACTGCTCCTTGCCGCCGTTGGTGATGTTGTTGGCGACGATCTGCACCTGCAGGCTGTCGGAGTCCAGCCAGTCCGGCATCGTGTAGACGATCGCCTCGCGCCGGGCGCCCTCGCAGATGTTGCCGACGATCGTGAGCAGTCGGTTGCCGCGCAACTCGATGTTGTGTCGCGGTGACCCGTCGAAGTGGTTGGCCAGAATCCGCACCGGACCGCCCTCCACCGACAAGTTCGGCCCGGTGGAGCCGACGTTGTTGTTGACGATCCAGGAGTCGTAGAACCGGTGGGTGGTGTGAATGCCGGTGCCCTCGTGCTGTTCGACGAAGGTGTCGTCGATCCAGTTGAGCAGGCCCTCCCGCGTCGGGTTCAGCGAGATTCCGTAGCCCGCCCAGTTGCGCACCCAGCAGTGCCGGATGTAGCTCTTGTCCAGGTCGATCACCAGACCCGGGCCGCCGTGGCCGCCGGCGTCGATCATCAGGTTCTCGATTCGGGACATGAACCAGCTGCCGGCGACGGGGGCGAAGGCGGCCGTGGCGAGAAGCCGCGACGCGCGATCACCGTCGCCGAGCAGGCAGACCCGGGACAGCGGCGGGTCGTCGCGGCCCACCGGTGCCGATACCGCGTACGTGCCGACGGGGAGGAACACCGTGCCGCCGCCGGCCGCGTCCGCGGCGTCGAGCGCGGCCATGATCGCCGCGTGGTCGTCGGTGCGGCCGTCGCCCACCGCGCCGTGGTCTCGAACGTCGATGACGGCCACGCCCGTGACGCTATCGGCGCATGCTCGCCGGTCCCGTCCCGGGGTCTCGCTGTCGTGAGCGCCTTCCGCCACAACAGTCACTTCCCTACCCAGCCAGGTCCGCCTTTCGGTGTTGCCCACCCATGCGCGACAACGAGCGACTGCGTGGGACGGGCATCCGGAGATCCCATTCCACACGAAGACTCAGCCGCGGTGCCTCCAGGGCCGGCCCACCGTGTCGCTGGTTGTCGCGCATAGGCGGGCACAGTGAATACCTCGTCCCGGAGAGCGCTGCCATGCGCGGAGTTGGCGGGCCCGCCCGCCGCTTCATTACCGAGCCCGCCGGCCACAGTTCCGCCTGGCCCGCCGTCCGTGGTTTTGCCGGGCCGGCCGGCCGGAGTAGAGTGGCCGACGTGCAGCGTGTGCTCCTCCTCGGGCGCCGCGACGGGGTCTGACAAAGACTGGCTTCCCGTCGCGGGTCTTTCGCGACGCCGGTCTGTTAACCCCTAGACCTCCCGGAGCCACCATCATGACCAGCTTCACCGAATCTTTCGCATCAGATGTTTCCTCCCCCGACGCGTATTCGTCGGTACGCACCATCACCACGCCCGACGGCGAACCCAACCCCGGCCAGCCCGCCTGGAACACCCAGCGCGGCTCGTCGATGCCGGTCAATCGCTACCTGCCCTTCGCCGACGAAGTCGAGAAGGTCACGCTGACCGACCGGACCTGGCCCGACAAGGTCATCGACCGCGCGCCCGCGTGGTGTGCCGTGGATCTGCGTGACGGCAACCAGGCGCTGATCGACCCGATGAGCCCGGCCCGCAAGCGCCGCATGTTCGACCTGCTGGTGCGGATGGGCTACAAGGAGATCGAGGTCGGATTCCCGTCGGCGTCGCAGACCGACTTCGACTTCGTCCGCGAGATCGTCGAGCAGGGCGCGATCCCCGCCGACGTCACGATCCAGGTGCTGACCCAGTGCCGGCCGGAACTGATCACCCGGACCTTCGAGGCGTGCGAGGGCGCGCCGAACGTCATCGTGCACTTCTACAACTCGACATCGGTGCTGCAGCGCCGGGTGGTGTTCCGCGCCGACCGCGACGCGGTGAAGAAGATCGCCACCGACGGCGCCACGCTGTGCGTCGAGACGGCCAAGAAGTATCCGGGCACCAACTGGCGTTTCGAGTACTCCCCGGAGTCGTACACCGGCACCGAGCTGGAGTACGCCAAGGAGGTCTGCGACGCCGTCGCCGACGTCATCCAGCCCACTCCCGACTGGCCGCTGATCGTCAACCTGCCGGCGACCGTCGAGATGGCCACCCCGAACGTCTACGCCGACTCGATCGAGTGGATGAGCCGCAACCTGAACCGGCGCGACTCGATCATCCTGAGCCTGCACCCGCACAACGACCGCGGAACCGCCGTCGCCGCAGCCGAATTGGGCTACCAGGCCGGCGCCGACCGCATCGAGGGCTGCCTGTTCGGCAACGGTGAGCGCACCGGCAACGTGTGCCTGGTGACGCTGGGGCTGAACATGTTCTCCCGCGGCGTCGACCCGCAGATCGACTTCTCCAACATCGACGAGATCCGGCGCACCGTCGAGTACTGCAACCAACTGGCCGTGCCCGAACGCCATCCCTACGGCGGCGACCTGGTGTACACCGCGTTCTCCGGCAGCCACCAGGACGCCATCAACAAGGGCCTGGACCAGATGAAGTTCGACGCCGATGCGGCCGATAAGGACGTCGACGACATCGTCTGGCAGGTGCCGTATCTGCCGATCGACCCCCGCGACGTCGGGCGCACCTACGAGGCCGTGATCCGGGTCAACTCGCAGTCCGGCAAGGGCGGCGTCGCCTACATCATGAAGGCCGACCACGGCCTGGCGCTGCCCCGGCGGCTGCAGATCGAGTTCTCGCAGGCGATTCAGCGGATCACCGACGGGGAGGGCGGCGAGGTGTCGCCCAAGGAGATGTGGGACGCCTTCTACGAGGAGTACCTGGCGCCCGTCACGCCGCTGGAGCGGATCCGCCAGAAGGTGGATGCGGCCGAGACCGACGGCGGCACCGACACCATCACCGCAGTGGTCAAGATCGACGGCGTCGAGCAGGAGATCGTCGGGGCCGGCAACGGTCCGCTGGCGGCGTTCTGTGATGCGCTGGGCGCCATCGGCTTCGACGTCAACGTGCTGGACTACTCCGAGCACGCGATGTCGTCCGGCGAGGAGGCGCAGGCCGCGGCCTACGTCGAGGCGTCGATCGACGGCAAGACGGTCTGGGGCGTGGGCATCGCCACGTCGATCACCACGGCATCGCTGCGCGCGGTGGTGTCCGCGGTGAACCGCGCCGCCCGCTGACGTCTCGGTCGCGCAACAAGATCACCGTTGGCCGACTGCGAGTTGTAGCATTCGCGGCCGGAAGGACGGTACCGCGAGTCAAGACATGGCTCCGTCGTCCTGTAGTGAGGAGCTGGACGTGAACTGGGGCTCGACGTGGGATTTCCTTTGGCACTTCCTGATCATCTTCGCGTGGATCGCCTACCTGCTGGTGCTGTTCCAGATCCTCGTCGACCTGCTCTGGCGTGACCACACCACGCGCGGCTGGACCAAGGCGCTGTGGGTGATCGGACTCATCTTCATTCCGTGGCTGACCGCTCTGGTGTACGTCATCGCCCGCGGCCGGGGCATGACCCTGCGGGCCCAGCGCGCCGCCGCGGAAGCGAAGGTCGAGAGCGACAACTACATCAGGAAGGCCGCCGGACACTCGCCAGCTCAGCAGATCGCCGACGCCAAGGCACTGCTCGACAACGGGACGATCAGCCCGGCCGAGTTCGAATCGCTGAAAGCCAAAGCGCTCAGCTGACACCGGGCGTCAGAACAGCGCGAACTGCTCTCCGTCAGAGGTGGTATCGGCGAACTGCTCGATGCCGGTGCCACCGATGACGTGACCGACGTTGTCCATGAACTCCCGGTCGGAGACCACGGGCACACCGTATTCGGCGGCGGTGAAACCCTTGCCCTGCAATGGGTTCGACTCGTTGCAGATCACCATCGAGGTCTCCGGGTCGACGCTCTCGCTGTAGGCCAGACCGGCGTGCAGGATCCGCTCGACCAGTTCCTCGTGCGTGCGGCGCACGTCGCTGGACAGCGCGACCCGCATGCCCTGCACCATCGGCCGGCCGCCGACGTAGCGGCCCGGGTTGAGGTATGGGCAGGGCATCCGCGCCGCGAGCGCCTTGAGCGGCTTGAGCTCGTCATGGGTGACCCGGCCGTTGGGCCAGCGCCGCCGGGTGACCGGCCGCACCGGCAACCACACGTCGCGCTCGCGCGCCCGCTCCAGCGCCGGAGCCAGCACCCGGGACAGCACCAGCGCGTCGTCGAACGCGTCGTGCGCCCGGGTCTGCGTGACGCCCCAGTGCTGCGCCAGGGTCTCCAGCCGCAGGTTCGCCAGACCCAGGTCGAGCCGGCGGGTCAGTTCGACGGTGCACATCACCGAGTCGATCGGCAGTTCGGCGCCGGCCGCGTCGGCCTCGGCGGCCAGGAATCCGTAGTCGAACGCCGCGTTGTGGGCGACCAGCGTGCGGCCCCGCAGCAGGGTGGCCAGATCACCGGCGATCTCGGCGAAGGTCGGCTGATCCTCCAGCATCTCGGCGGTCAACCCGTGGACATGCGTCGGGCCCGGGTCGACACCCGGATTCAGCAGACTCACCACGGACTGCTCGACCCGGCCCTGCGCGTCCAGCGCCAGCGCGGCCACACTGATCACCCGGGCCTGGCTGGGGTGGAATCCGGACGTCTCGACGTCGATGACGACCCACCCGTCGGCTTGGCCGGCCGGCCGGCCCCAGCGGTGACTCACCTCGTCAGGATGGCACGCGGCCCCGACAATCCGACGCGTACCGGACGTGTGTCGGCGCACCGGATCCGCAACCCGACGGCGCGAACGCGCGCCTCCGCCGAATTAGACTGCCCGGGTGATCACCGCCCGCGGACGCGCCGCCCTGGCCGCCGGTTCGGCCGCCCGCTGGGCGTCCCGGATGACCGGGCGCGGAGCCGGCTCGATGATCGGCGGCCTGGTCGCCATGACCCTGGACAAGTCGATCCTCGGCCAGCTCGGGCAGGGCCGCCGCTCGGTCGTCGTGACCGGCACGAACGGCAAGTCGACGACCACCCGGATGGTCGCGTCCGCGCTGCGCGGCCTGGGCCCGGTGGCGTCCAACACCGAGGGATCCAACATGGACGCCGGCCTGATCGCGGCGCTGGCCGCGAGCCGGGACGCGCCGTACGCCGCGCTGGAAGTCGACGAGATGCACGTGCCGCATGTGGCCGACGCCATCGAGCCCAGCGTCATCGTCCTGCTCAATCTGTCGCGGGATCAGCTGGACCGGGTCGGTGAGATCAACCACATCGAGCGCACGTTGCGGGCCGGCCTGGCGCGGCATCCCGGCGCGACCATCGTCGCCAACTGTGACGACGTCCTGATGACCTCGGCCGCCTACGACTGCCCGAACGTCGTGTGGGTGGCCGCCGGCGGCGGGTGGGCCGGTGACTCGGTCAGCTGCCCCCGCAGCGGCGAGGTTATCGTGCGGGACGGCTCGAGTTGGTACTCCACCGGCACCGATTTCAAACGGCCACACCCGCAGTGGTGGTTCGACGCCGACACCCTCTACGGGCCCGACGGGCTGGCCCTGCCGATGACGCTGTCGCTGCCGGGCGCGGTCAACCGCGGCAACGCCGCGCAGGCCGTCGCCGCCGCGGTCGCCCTGGGTGCCGACT
>ERZ724512.315-NODE-315-length-21454-cov-20.014533_pt1 | contig 21454 bp, 22 predicted proteins | sample MGYA00376045_ERZ724512 | MGnify/ENA primary metagenome ERZ724512 (study PRJEB28724, sample SAMN07190883) | activated sludge metagenome | isolation source: activated sludge of sewage treatment plant in Hong Hong | place: Hong Kong | collected 2016-03-17 ... | reverse complement strand
GCCAAGAGCAACGCAGATCTTGCGGCTCGATTCCTCGCACTCGGCGACCGCCCCGACATCACCGAACGGATCCTCGCGGAGATGGAGTTGACGGTGTCCTGGGTACTGCAGGTGCTGGAGCAGGACCGGTTGCTCGAACACAAAGAGGTGCTCGGTTCGGCCATCGCCCTGCGCGCACCCTACGTGGACGCGCTCTCGGAATTGCAGCTCGCGGCGCTGACCCGCGTGCGCGCAGGCGACGCGGAGGACTGGCGGCGACTGTTGCTGCTGACCGTGAACGGCCTGGCCGCGGGACTTCAGAACACCGGGTGATACCCGAGGGGTCTACACCAAGATCTCGTCGAGTGCCCGCCTCACCGATGCGCGTAACTCGACCATCATGGCGTCACCCTTGTCCCGGCCGACCGCGAGCGCAAGCCGCGCTCCGGCGCCACTGAGATGCGCGAACAAGACCGTCACCGCTTCCAGTCGCTGTTGCGATTGCACCGGTACGAGGTGCCGCACGGCGTCAGCGATGATGCCGCCGTTGATCGTGCTGTCCTCGACGTCGAGTTGCTGCAGTTCCTTGTCGGATTGGGTAGCTGCCCACATGTCCCGGATGTCCGGCTCGGACAAGAAGAGCTCATAGTAACCGGCAAGCACGGCATCGATGCGCTCCATCGCCTCATCCTTGTCGCGAACCTCCTGCAAGCCCTCGGCCAGCATGCCCCGCGTGCGTTCCATGAACCGCAGCGCCAACTCGCGCAGGATCGACGCCTTGTCCGGGAAGTACTGATACACCGAACCGATGGGGACGCCCGCGAGAACCGCGACGTCGGACATGGTCATGGCATCGCTGCCTGACTCGACGATGAGTTCCTGGGCAGCGGAGAGGATCGCTTCGACCCGCTGGCGAGACCGCGCCTGACGCGGCACACGTCGCAGATGGCCTTGCTCCTCACGCGTCCCATACCCCATGGACATGAGAGTTTATCTCCGATTCTTCTTGACGATAGCCAGCGAACTGTCTTAGGGTTTCACAAATCTGAGACATGCTCACTTTAGGAGACCGACATGGCACACCAGGCACCCGTATGTGTGGTCGGTGGCGGACCGGCAGGAATGGCACTCGCGCGCACACTCCTGGCTCACAACGTCGCCTTCGACGTGTGGGAGCGGCACACGGATGTGGGTGGCCTGTGGGACCAGGCGAACCCCGGATCACCGGTCTACGACTCCGCGCACTTCATCTCGTCGAAGAGTCAGTCCCACTACCACGACTTCCCCATGCCCGAGGCGTATCCCGACTACCCCTCGCACGCCCAGATCCTCGCGTACATGGCCTCGTTCGCCGATGCCTACGGACTGCGCGATCACATCCACTTCGGTACCGGCGTCACCGGCACAGAGCGAACAGCCGATGGCTGGCTGGTCACGACCAGCGACGGCGAGGTGCACTCCTACGGTTCGCTCATCTGCGCGACGGGGACCAACTGGCACGCTTCGATGCCCGACTACCCCGGCACGTTCACGGGCGAGATCCGCCACTCCAACACATATCGCTCCGCTCAGGAGTTCGCCGGTGAACGGGTCCTCGTGATCGGCGCCGGCAACTCCGGAGTCGACATCGCGTGCGATGCGGCGCAGTCCGCCGACACCGCCGTGATCAGCATGCGACGCGGCTACCACTTCATCCCGAAGCACCTGTTCGGGATCCCCAGCGACGAGTTCGCGGCCAGCGGACCGCACCTGCCCATGTGGCTCGAGCAACGCGCCTTCGGCGTGATGCTGCGGGTGCTCAACGGCCGGCTCACACGGTACGGATTGCAGCGGCCCGACCACCGCCTGTTCGAAACCCACCCGATCATGAACACGCAGTTGCTGCACTACCTGTCCCACGGGGACATCACCGCCAAGCCCGATGTGGCACGGTTCGACGGGAACACGGTGCATTTCACCGACGGCACGTCGCAGGACTTCGACGTGGTGCTCTGCGCGACCGGCTATCGGTGGCAGATCCCGTATGTCGATGCCGATCACTTCTCGTGGCGCAACGGTCGACCGGACCTCTACATGAACCTCTTCTCCCGCACCGACCCGACGCTCTACGCCCTGGGGTACATGGAGACCAACGGTGGTGCCTACAAGTTGTTCGATCAGATGGCGGATCTGATCGTGAGGACCATCATGGCCAGGTCGTCCGGCGCGACCACCGCCATGGACCAGATCATCAGGACCGACCGACCCGACCTCTCTGGTGGGATCCACTTCGTGGGCTCCGATCGCCACTCCACGTACGTGGAGATCGCCGCCTACCGCAAGCACATGGCCCGTCTGCGCAAGCGCCTTGGGTGGCCGGACCTCACGGACGGCATGTACGACCGACTGCGGGTCCCTGAGAAGTCCGCGGTGTCGGCATGAAGACCGCGCTGATCACCGGCGGTGGTGGGGCCATCGCGGAGCAGATCGCTCTGCGACTCGAAGCTCGCGGCTACCGCCTCGTGCTGGCCGACGTCTCTCGTGCACGGATGCAATCCGTGGCAGCGAAGTTGCAGGAGGAACCAACGCTGGTCCACTGTGACCTCTCGACGATCGACGGCATCCGCACGTTCGCCGACCTGGTCGAAGGCGAGTACCCGGATCTTGACCTGCTGGTCAACAACGCCGGATACATCGAGCCTGGCGACCTCTCGGACCTGTCGGCCGACGACGTCGACAGACACATCCTCATCAACCTCGTCGCCCCCATGCAGGTCACGCGTGCCGCGGTGAAGAACATGCGAGCGCGTGGCCGCGGTGATGTACTCGCCATCGTCTCCATGGGCGGGATCATCGCCCTGCGGGGAAGTGCCGCCTACTCGGCGTCCAAGTTCGGGTTGCGCGGGTTCCACACATCGATCCAGCAGGAGCTCGCCGGCAGCGGCGTGCGGGTCATGGGTGTCTTCCCGAGTGGGGTGGACACCCCCATGCTCCGCAAGGAGGCGGTGCACGCGAGCGGCTCGCCGCTCAACTTCGTAGGCACCGTACTGGCCCCCGAGCAGATCGGGGAGGCGTGCATGTCCGCGCTGGACACCGGGAAACTGGAGACCTACGTGCCCTACGTGGACTCACTCACGACACGCCTGCTGGGGGCGTTCCCCTGGCTCATCCGCAGAGTGGAGCCGCCGTTCGCGAAGATCGGCGAGAAGGGCCGGCGCAAGTATCTGGCTCGCATCGGATCCGGCGCGTCCTGACGCTCACCCGGCGAAGGGCTTCGTGTTCTGCTGGCAGTCGGGGGCGTTGCGCTTGGGGAGCTTGTCCTTCAGGAAGTAGTCCGCGAGCCGCTGCTGGACGCACTTGCTGGGGTTGGCCAACTCCGTGTGCCCATATCCGTCGACCGTGATCAACCGCGCTCCAGGCAGCAGTCTGCTCGCCGCGACAGCGTTGGAGTACGGGGTCGCGGGGTCGCCGGTGGTGCCTACGACGACGATGGGTGTCCCGACGTTGTCCCACGGCCCGAGGTAGGGGGATTGGGCCTTGGCCGGCCAGTCTGCGCAGTATCCGATCCACGTCCATGCAGCACCGCCGACACCGACATCCTTCAGAGACTTCTGGGCCTGCTTCACGTAGGCGCCGCGGTTGGTCGGGTTCGGGCTTTCGCCGCAGACCACTGCCGACTGCCGCTCTGCGCCCATGTACGAGTCCTTCGCCGAGAGCGCCGCCGAGGTGCTCGACGCACCCTTAGACAACTCCCAGAACTGCTGCAGATACTCAGCGAGGCCGGTCCAGCCGACGAACTTGGCGAAGCCCGGCACCGGCTGCACGATGTAGAGGCTGGCGAAGGTGATGCCGACGATGTCGTTGGCCGTCAGGGGGCCGTCCGGGGTCGTGATGCCCTTCTCCGCGGCCTTGATGAGCTTGTTGAACTTGTTCACCGTCTTCTTCGGTGTTCCCGCGCTGAACGGGCACTTGTCGACGCTCTTCTTGCCACAGATCTCAAGGAAGGACTGCAACGTCGCCGCACTGGCCTTGTCCGAACCGGCCCGCATGAAGGTCGACAGGCGCCCCTGCGCCTGCGTCCATGCCACCGGGTTGATGGCACCGTCGAGAACCATGTGCTCGTAGCTCTTCGGGAACATGTTGGCGAATGTGGCGCCCAGGAACGTGCCGTAGGACGTGCCGTAGTAGGACAACTTCTTCAGGCCGAGCGCCTTACGCATGGACTCCATGTCGCGGGCGTTGTCGGCGGTCGAGACGTGTTTCAGCAGCGCCACATCACCCTTGCCGCACTTGGTGAACATCGTCGAGTGCAGCGAGCCCCATTTCTGCATCTCCTGCTTGTTCAGGGGAGGGAAGGGCGCGGGCGCCAGGAACTTCTCCTCCTTCTCGAGGCTTGGGAAGCACTGCACCACGGGTGTGCTCATCCCTCCCATGCCGCGGGGGTCCCACGAGACGAGGTCGTAGTTGGACACGATGCGCTTGCCGAAGCCGTCGACAAGCGCAGGCAAGAACACAGATCCCTGGTCGCTCGGGCCACCGGGGTTGAAGAAGATCGTGCCGCGTGACGTCCCAGATGTGGCCGGGTGTTTCACCATTCCCAGCGTGATCTTGCGGCCGGCGGGCTTGTTGTAGTTGAGGGGCACCTTCACCGTGGCGCACTCGAAGTCCGCCAGGCTCGGCTGCCCCTCGGCAACTGGCGGGCAGGCGGACCAGTTCACACCTGCGGCCGCGACGTCTGCGTCTTGCGCGCCACCCGGCGCGTATATCGACGTCACGAGCAGGGCGCTCACACCCACGGTGGCCAGTACCCGACGGATCATGCTGCCTCATCTCGCTTGGCACCACCGTGGCGCCGACGAAGATCCACACTAGGGCTCGCGCCCGCGGTCCGGGCCGCCGGGCACTGCCCAAGCGACCACTGCCCCGTGCGGTGGCGCTGTGGCCTTGCCACGGCCGGGCCACCACCAGGCCTGCTCGCCCAGCAGTTCCAGGATCGCCGGGGCGAGGAACAGTCGAACGATGGTGACGTCGATGAGCACCGCCGTTGCCAGGCCCAGCCCGATCATCTTCACCTCAGTCTCGCTGGTGAACGTGAAGCCCAGGAACACAAGCGTCATGATCGCGCCCGCCGTGGTGATGAGACTGGCCGTCCGGCCGACCCCACGTGGTACCGCCTCGCGTGCGCTGTACCCCGCCGCCCGCTCGTCGCGCACTGCGGAGAGCAGGAAGACGTTGTAGTCCATGCTCAGCCCGAACAGGATGGCGAACATCAGCATCGGGACGAATGAGACCACCGGCTGCTCCGCCACCCCGAGCAGACTGGTCCCGAGTTCGGTCTGGAAGGCCAGCGTCACCACGCCGTACGCCGCGCCGATGGACAGCAGGTTCAGTATCGCGCTGACGACGGGCAGCCACAGCGATCGGAACGCGATCGCCAAGAGGATCAGCGACAAGCCCACCACGACGATGACCAGGAGCACGAGCGACTGGCCCACCTCGCTCGCAAGGTCGTCGTAAGTTGCCGTCTGTCCGCCGATGTACGCCGTGCTCCCGGTGCCCTGCAATGTGGATGGCAACACCTCCTCGCGCAACCTGTCCACGAGATCGCTGGTCTCCTGTGCCTGCGGCGCCGTGGTCGGGATGACGGTCACTACGGCGGTGTCGCCGCCCGGGTTGAGTTGCGGTGGTGCAACCGCCGCCACCCCCGGTTCCGCCTGCAAGTTGGAGACCACTGCCTGCGAAGTCGCCTGTGGGTCTTGCACGGTCGACAGATCAACGGCCACGAGCAGCGGGCCGTTGAAACCTGGCCCGAAACCGTCGGAGAGGCGGTCATAGGCGACGCGCATCGTGTCTCCGACCGGCCGGTTGCTGTCGTCGGGCTGGCCGAGTTGGAGGTTGAGCGACGGAGCCGCGAGCACGAGCAGGACACCTGTCGACACGATGGCCGTGACCCAAGGCCGACGGGCGACTGCCGTCGCGAGTGCTCGGGCACGGCTGCCCTCCTTACCCTCGGCTTCGCCGATCACAGTGCCCTCGGGGAGCGTCCGCTCTGCCTTCGGAAGCACGCGCCGACCCGCCAGCCGCAATGCCGCCGGCACGAGGACCACAGTGGTCACCGCGGCAACGGCCACAACGATGGCGGCTGCCAGGCCCATACGCCCGATGATCGTGATGCCTGTGACATACAGTCCGCAGATCGAGACCACCACGATCGCGCCGGCCGTGATGATGGCCGTACCGGTGGTGCTGTTGGCGTTCCTCGCAGCCGTGACAACGTCATCACCGGCACGCAAACGGGTACGGAAGCGGGCGACCAGGAACAGCGCATAGTCCACGCCGGCACCGAGGCCGAGCATGATGGCGATGGTCGGCGCCACGCTCGGGATGTCTACGAACCCGGACACGACTGCGAGCACGGTGTTGCCCAGCGCCAGACCCAGTAGGGCTGAACCGACCGTGACGACAGTGGCCACGAACGAGCGGAACAGCAGTGTCACGAGGATGACCGCGGCGAGGATGCCGACGACCTCACCGACGGGCATGGGGCGTTCGCGCCACCGATCGACCACCGGCCCGCGCATACTGGCCTCGACCCCCGCGGCGTCCAACGGTTCGACCGCCTGCTCGAGACGGTTCAGGTGCGCCTCGGACAGGTCCGCCGCCCTCTCGGTGTAGAGGACTGTGACGTACCCGGTGGTCCCGTCCGGCGACACCTGCAGCGGCGTCACCGAACCGACGTCCGGTTGTTGCGCCACCTCCGCGGTCGCGGCCTCGACCGACGGATCCCGCGCCACGCCCTCGTCGGAGTGGAACACCAGCGTGGCGGTGTCACCGGATGCCGCGGGAAAGCGCTCGGTGAGCAGGTCGGAGGCGCTCTGGGAATCGGTGTTGCCCAGTCGCACCTCGTCGCTGTACCCCGCGCCGACCCCACCGGCGACTCCGCCGAGGAGCATGAGGAGCACGACGAGACCCACCACCACACGCCACGGTCGGCGGGCTGCCGACGCCCCTACTCGTGCCAACATTCCGGACATGTCCACTCCCAAACATCAGATTCAATCACTTGATTGAATCAGATGTTTGAATAGCGTGCAATACCTGCCATGATGGGAACGTGACCGCCACTCCCCAACGACTCCTGGAAGCTGCTGAGGATCTGTTGCTGGAGAAGGGGCACGCGGCAACGACTCTGCGGGACATCACAGAGCGGGCGGACGCGAACGTCGCAGCGGTCAGCTACCACTACGGCTCGAAGGATGCGCTGCTCGCGCTTACCTACCGCAATGCGCTGGAAGAGGTGACACAGATCCAGCGTGAGCGACTGGCGGAGCTTCCGCCGGAGGCCACCCTCGAGGAGGTCGTGCGCGTGTGGCTGGCACCGGCGCTGGCCGAGCAGGATCCACGGGAGGCGAGACTGTGGACCCTGATCCAGCGCGGCATGGCGGAGCGCGCACCGGGACTCTTGGACGGTTTGGGCGACATCAGCCAGACGGTGGACGACCACCTCATCCAGCGACTGGCAGCCGCCTTACCGCACCTGAGCCGCGAGGAGTTGTACCTGCGTCATGCCGCGACGCTGGCCGCCGTGTCGGCGCTGCAGACGGGAGGCATGGATCTGCTGATCGAGGGCGCGCCGGCCCGCCTGGGCGATCAGCTGGTGGCCTGGATAGTCGGCGGATTGCAGGCGCCTGCTGCGGGCACGTAACCAGCCTCACGGCCTGCGCACGATCTCGCACTTCGTCAGTTTGTCCTTGGGGTCGGCGATGACCCGGTCACGACCCGCCCCGCAGTTCACACGATCGGTGGCGCCGTCCTTGACGAAGACACGGTCATTCCCAGCACCCGCAGTGATCCGGTCGCGTCCCGCCCCTCCGGTGATCCTGTCCTTGCCGGGTCCACCGTCCAGACAGTCGATACCGCCCTTGCCGTTGATCCGGTCGTTACCGCCCTTGCCGTTGATCCGATCACTGGCACCGGTCCCCCGAAGGACGTTCGCCTTCTTGGTGCCGTTGCGCACGGCGCTGCAGACACCCGAGGCATCCACACCACCAGTGGAGGCGGATGCGCTGGCCGCGTTGTTCGTGCCGACCGGGTCCGGCTGGTCGCCGTTGACGGTGGCGGTCACGTTCACCGTGCCCGATGACGGCATCCGCACAGAAAGGACGACCTGCGACGTGCCCCCGGACACAACCGCACCCGCCGCACACGTCGCCGAATCGCCGGCGATCGAACACCCGCCGCCCGGCGCCGTGGCCGAGAGGATCTGACTGGCCCCGGCAGTCGTCACGACCACCTGTGTGCCGGTGCTGATGTCGAGTCCCTTGTTACGTACCGAGGCCGTCACGACGATGTCGGAGCCAGGTGAAGGATTCGAGTTCGACACAGCGACCGAGGCCTCTCGGTCCGCCCCCACCTCGGCCGCCCCGAGATCACAGGCGCTGCCGATGGGTCGCGCCTGGCCACGCTGGTCCGTCGGCGTTGCGCACGCGGACGCGGCATTGATGGCGGGGCCGGGCGCGGCCGGGATGCGGGTGTCGGTCTGCCCGCCGTTGTTCGTCAGCGCAGAGAGGCCGGCAGCTCCGATCGTTCGGGTGGCAGACGCCGTCCCACAACTGGTGTCGTCGATCAGATTGCGTGCGATGAAAACGGGGACCTTCCCGACGGCCGAACAGTTCGGGGCGCCCTGCGGTCCGGCCAGGATGGAGTCCGCGACCTCTATGGAGCCGGTGCCGCTGCCGGTCTGATAGATCCCGGCCCCGTAGCGGATCGGAGACGTCACCGTGTTGTTGGCGATCGTCGAGGAGGTGATCGTGACGTTGCTGTCCATCCCCGCCCACACTCCGCCGCCCACAGCGCTGGACGGTCCAGCGACCGTGTTCCCCGTGATGGTGGTGTTGGTGACTGTCACGGTCGCGCTATAGACCGCAAGGCCGCCACCCCAGCCGTTGGTCGACGTACTCGTCGTGGAGTTGCCGCTGATCTCCGAGTTCCGCAGATCCATCGTTCCGCCGGTGCTGTAGACCGGCCCGTACCCTCCCCCAGCGGTCGACGCAACGTTGCCTGTGAAGCGCACCCCGTCGATCGTGAGGTCACCGCCGCTCTGCGAAATCCCGAGGGCCCCTATCCCAGTGGCGCCGGTGACCGTGAAGCCTCTGAGGGTGACGACCCCGGAGGGAACGACCAGCATCCCGTGAGCTCCGCCAGTGGCCTGCAGGATCGTGGTGCGGGCGCCCGCGCCCTGCACAGTCACATTGCTGGAGAAGGTCAGGGGCGATCCAAGGCCGATGGTCATGGCCGGCACGGTGATGACATCAGCGCCCCCGAGGGCATTGGCCTCCTGCACCGCAGCACGCAGCGTGCAGACGTTGGTGAGGGTCGCGCACGTGCCATTCCCCGGGAGAAGGTCACCACCGTCCCCGTTGCTGTTCACGGTGAACCCGATGGCGGATGCCGGGGAGGCAGGCACGACAGCCAACGGGGCGACCACCAGAGTAAGGGCGACTACGAACCGTCGAAGCATGGCGGATTCCTCCCGCGAGCGATCCTCCATGGTACGCATCAGCAGGCCTCTGCCCGATCCGGTGGCACGGGAACCGACTGAAGGAACGAGCTGGTCCCGGCCCGTGAGGCGATCGGTCGACCGCGCGACACCCAAATCCTCCGACGTACCCTGCAGGCGTGCTGGACCTCCTGGCGGCGCTAGCCGTCGCGAAGCCACCGGCCCCCACGGTGGTGGTGCAGGATCGCGCGGTGGTGGTCCGGGTCTCACCTGTGGCACAGCGGTACCGACTGCAACTCAAGGCTGCTAGCCAACGGTGGAGAACGACTCGAACCAGCACAAAACGCCGCATCCGCCTTGCTCTCGACCCTGGGCGTTACCGGGTCCGCGCAGAGGTCAAGCATCGCCGCTGGAGCCCGCCGGGCAAGGCCTCGCGATGGTTCACCGTCACTGCGAACTATGCACGTGACCTCTGGGTCGACCCCGCGAACGGCGACGACACTGCGACGGGCACGCAGGCACAACCGTTGCGCAGCGTGACTGAGGCGTGGGCCAGGGTGCGCTCCCGGCCGGAGGTCTCGACGGCGGTACACGTGACAGGCCTCGCCGAATCACCGGGCTATTGGGAGAACCATGACGGCGCTCCGGTCACCTTCCTCGGTGGGCGGTTCAGCAACGACATCAACATGTACCGGGTCTCCCACGTGACGTTCGACAGTGTGCGCATCCACCGAGCGGGAGACGTGTTCCACTGCGAGCGCTGCAACGACATCACCCTGCGCCGCGTGGACTTCGACGGCGAGGGTGAGGCCCACGAGACGATCAAGGTCAATCAGAGTTCACACATCACGATCGAAGACAGCATCGTCACAGGGACATACGAGAACGCCATCGACTTCGTCGCCGTTCAGCACGCGCGCATCGTGGGCAACGACATCTCCAACGGACCGGACCCGGCCACGGATTGGTGCGCATACGTCAAGGGCGGCAGCGCACACATCACGGTGCGCGACAACCGGATCCACGACTGCGGGACGGGTGGCTTCACCGCGGGACAGGGCACGGGGTTCGAGTACATGGTCGCCCCGTGGCTGCGCTACGAGGCCGAGTACATCGACGTTTTCGACAACGTCATCCACGACACCGATGGCGCAGGCCTCGGCGTGAACGGCGGGCACCACATCCGCATGTCTGGCAACGTCCTTCACCATGTGGGATACCGCAGCCACGCCGTCGAGTTCGTGCACGGGGCGCGCAGTTGCGACGGCGACACCGCGGTCTGCCGGGCCCACAACGCGGCCGGCGGCTGGGGCGGCGTCGGGGTGGACGGGCAGTACATCCCGAACAAAGACGTGTGGTTCGGCAACAACGTGATCGCCAACGATCCGGGACGCGGCAGCCAATGGCAACTGGTGCAGGTCGCGGGGCCGGTCGACCCACCGCGCGGATCGAACGTGCCGGGTCCGTCCCGCGCCGACGACGACCTCACGATCGTGAACAACATCTTCTGGAACGAAGCGCCTGAGAACGGCTACCCGTTGACGGGGAACCGTGTGAACACACTCGACCCGCAGGTCGATCCGGTCACCCACCTACCAGGGGTGCGAATGCCGCCGGTGGACGTCCCGGACTAGGCCGGTGCGATCTCCGCAATGAGCCCTTCGATGCGCTTGCGGATCTCGTCGCGGATCGGACGCACCGCATCGACCCCCTGTCCCGCCGGGTCGTCGAGCTTCCAGTCCTCGTAGCGCTTGCCCGGGTAGATCGGGCAGGTGTCACCGCAGCCCATGGTGATGACCACGTCGCTGGCGCGGACGGCCTCGTCGGTGAGTACCTTCGGGATCTCGGCGCTCATGTCGATGCCCTCTTCTGCCATGGCCTCCACCGCCGCAGGGTTCACCGCATCGGCGGGGGCCGAGCCCGCTGAACGCACCTCCACCCGATCACCTGCGAGGTGGGTGAGGTAAGCGGCCGCCATCTGGGAGCGGCCCGCATTGTGCACACAGACGAACAGCACGCTGGGCTTTTCGGTCATGAGGTTCCTTCCGGTTGGTGAACTGGGTCAGGCAGGTCGAGGGGCTCTGGCACGACCCCACGCCGCGGGTAGAAGAACTCAGTGAGTAAGGCTCCGATCGCCGCCCCGACCAGTTGCGCGGCGATGAACGGCGCCACCGAGGCAGGTGCGATGCCGGTGAAGGTGTCCGTGAACGCCCTCCCGATCGTGACGGCGGGGTTGGCGAACGAGGTGGACGCCGTGAAGAAGTACGCAGCGCCGATCCATGCCGGAACCAGAACGGGCCCGAGGTGACCCCGGCCGGTCCGCGTGAGTGCACCGATCAAGGACAGCAGACCCGCCGTCGCTACCACTTCACCGAGCAAAGTACCCGTCGCCACTCGATCGTTGGTCGACAACTCCCACGCGGGCAGGTCGAACATGACATTCGCCAGAGCAACGCCCAGCAAGGCACCCGCCACCTGCGCGACGACGTACACCGCGCCCTCGGAAGGCCGGATCTCCTTGCGTGCCCACGCCACCGCAGTCACCGCCGGGTTGAAGTGGGCGCCGGAAATGGGACCGAGCGACCAGATGAGCACGCCGAGGGCAGCGACCGTGGACACCGCGTTGATCAGCAGCGCCAGGCCGACGTCCTCGGTCAGGTCGGTGGCCATGATCCCCGAGCCGACCACTGCGGCGACCAGGACACCGGTCCCAAGCACTTCGGCCGCTGCGCGGCGGAGCAGACCGGGCGTCACGAGGGGACCGCGACGATCTCACCGATCAGTGTGCGCACCCGGCGCTCGATGTCGTCGCGGATCACGCGCACGTCGGCAAGGTCGAGATCGGCCGGGTCGTCGACGGTCCAGTCCTCGTACCGCTTGCCCGGGAAGATCGGGCAGGCGTCACCGCAGCCCATGGTGACGATGACGTCCGCGGCCCGCACCACCTCGTCGGTCCAGGGCTTCGGGAACTCCCTCGAGATGTCGATGCCGCGCTCGGCCATCGCCTCGATGGCGGCCGGATTGATCTGGCTGGCGGGTTCGGAACCACCCGACCAGGCGATCGCCGCATCACCGGCCAGATACTCGAAGAAGCCGAGCGCCATCTGCGAGCGGCCGGCGTTGTGCACGCACAGGAACAGCACGATCGGCCGGTGATCGTCGCTGCGGCCCTCCACGCGGGCCAGCGCCGTGAGCCGCTGCACCGCGAACCGCTCAGCAAGCAGCGGCAGCCACTGGACCACCGCCGCGCGCGTCGCGAACTCGTCGTACGAGTGGTAGAGAAACCGCTCGATCGTCTCGGTGGAGAAGACCCCGGAGAAGCGCTCCTGCAGACGACCGGCGGAAGTGCGCAATGCGAGCAACTGGTCGATGGACAGGTCCGGCTTGTCGGTCATGATGACTCCTCGATGGCACTCAGGTGGTCGATACGGTCGGAGATCTGGTCGAAGGCGGCCTCGAACCGGTCGATGTCGCCGGAAGCGGCCGGGTCCGGTACCGACCAGTGCACGTGTTCAACCCCCGCGAGTTCCTCATCGGCGTGATCGCAGACGGTGACGACCAACGAGTCGTCTGCCTCCGCGACGTCCAACTCCCGAGGTGCGCTGCGCAGATCGAGTCCGCGGCTCTTGGCGACGCGACGGGCCATGGGGTGTACGCGACGGGCCGGCTGGGTGCCCGCGGAACTGGCTGGGATGGGGCTGCGGGAGCGCCACAGAGCCTCCGCGAACTGCGATCGCGCGGAATTGTGCGTGCAGACGAACAGGACCTGGTGTGGCTGCCCAAGCCGGGGACTGAGAACGGCCCGCCCCCGCGGGGTCAGGCTCAAGTACACCCGCCGACGGTCCGCCTCCGACCGCGACCTGGTGATGACGCCGGCGTCGACGAGGACCGACACATGGTGAGCCATGAGATTGGAGGCCAGCCCCAGGTCGTGCCCCAGGCGGTTGGGCGAGGCATCACCGTCGGCGAGCGCTTCCGCGATCAGTAGGCGATGCGGATCACCGAGCGCGGCATGCAGCCGGGCTTCGGCGAGAACTCGCTCACTAGTCATTGACTCAATGAGACTTGAGTTAGTCGCTATTGTCAAGGCCCGCTCCGCAGGACTATGATTCAATCGTGGTTGAATCAATCACGATTGAATCGAAGACCGCCGTTTGGCCCGCCGGCGAGAGTTCGGTGCGCCTGCTGCAGGCGGCCTCCGACCCGGTGCGCTGGTCGGTGCTCGCCCGACTCTCCGAGGGCACCGCCTGCGTCTGCGAACTGCAGGAGCACTTCCCCATCGCCGCCAACCTGTTGAGTTACCACCTGCGGATCCTTCGCGAGGCGGGACTGGTGACGACGCAACGCCGGGGCCGCTGGGTCGACTACACGTTGGCGCCTGACGCACACGACCGACTGCATGCCGCACTTCCTGGAATCGCCTTGGCATGAGCACGCACGCGGTGCACACCCGACCGGGCCTGAGGGACGCGGCGGGGTTAGCGATCGCCGGACTCGGCTGGTTCGTCCTCTACCGGCTCAACGCACCATTCTGGGACTGGCTCATCTACACCGTGCTCGGATTGCCGCCGACGTCGAACGCGGGCTCGGCGCTGCACTTCTTCGGCTACGACGTCGTGAAGATCACGCTGCTTCTCGTCGGGATCATCTTCATCGTCACCGTGCTCCGCTCCTACATGTCGCTGGAACGCACGCGAGCATTGCTGGGCGGGAAACGCGAGGGGGTGGGCAATCTGATGGCGGCAGGTCTCGGTGTCATCACCCCCTTCTGCTCGTGTTCAGCGGTTCCTGCGTTCATCGGGTTCGTCTCAGCGGGGATTCCCATCGGTGTCACCATGAGCTTCTTGATCGCCAGCCCCTTGGTCAACGAGATCGCCATCGGCCTTCTGTTGGGGATGTTCGGAGTCGGGCCCACGCTGCTCTACGTGGCAGCCGGACTGACGATCGCCGTGGTCGCAGGGTGGATCCTCGGGCGCCTTCACGCCGAACGGTGGGTCGAGCCGTTCGTCTTCCAGACCACGCTGCGCGGCGAAGTCATCGATGATGCCTCCCAACTGAGCTGGGTCGACCGGGTGACCATGGGTCGTGAAGAAGTGGTCACCATCCTGCGACGGATCTGGCCGTACCTCCTGATTGGCATCGGGGTCGGCGCGGTCATCCACGGCTGGGTCCCCACGGGCTTCTTCACCACCTACGCGAGTGCGGACAATCCACTCGGGGTGGTGGCAGCAGTCGCAATCGGCGTGCCGCTGTACTCCAACGCCGCCGGTGTGATGCCACTCGTGCAGTCCCTGTACGCCGCCGGAATCCCGATGGGCACGCTGCTCGCGTTCATGATGAGCGTTGTCGCGCTGTCCGTGCCTGAACTGATCCTGCTGCGTCGCGTGCTGAAGCCCCCACTGCTTGTCGCTTTCGTCGCAGTGATGGCGGTCTCCATCACCCTGGTCGGCTACCTGTTCAACGTCCTACTCGCCACCTGAGGAGAAATCATGCGAATCAAGGTCCTTGGTCCTGGATGCGCCAACTGCAAGCGCCTCGAGGAACGCACGCGGGAAGCCGTCGCGAGCCTCGGCCTCGACGCCGAGATCGAGAAAGTGACCGACTACGCCGACATCGCGGGGTACGGGGTCATGAAGACCCCCGGCCTCGTGGTGGACGAGAGACTTGTGGTCTCCGGACGAGTTCCGACGACGCGTGAGATCGCAGCCCTGCTTACCCCGATGTAAGGCTCAACCACTCCCGCACGTGCTCGTACACCGCGTCATCTCGCATCACAGCGAGGTGGTTGACCCCACCGAGCGTGACACCGGCGTCGAACGGAATCCGTCGCACCCGGCCCTGGCCGGAGGCGCTGCCTTCTCGCACCAGACCGTCGCCGAACATCCGCGCGGCCGTCCCGTCACTGTCGGGCGAGATGGTGGCCGCAACCCAGTAGTAGGTCACGTGGTCCAGCAAGGGCACCTCGGTGCACCTGTCGCGCAGGAACTCATCGGGGTCGTGGCCGTCCCAGTCATCCTGCGCGATCGCGCCGAAGCGAAGGTCCTTGATGCCGACGCTGCGACGGGTCAGGAACTCTCCGAGCGGTCGGGTCTCCGGCGCCTTGCGCATGGCCCAGTCGCCGAGGTGCACGGACTTCTCCACCGGAGAACCGAGATGAGGTGTGCCGAGGGTGACGACGGTGGACAGTAGCTCCGTCCAGTCCCCGCCCTGATCGGCGGCGCTGCGGGCCACAAGCCCACCCATGGAGTGGCCCACGAGTGAGATCGTGGCAACATCCACCGGCCAGTCGCTTACGGTCCGCTCGATCAACGCGCTCAAGGACGCGCCGTTGTCGCTGATGCGCAGTCCGGAGTTGTACCTCACGTGCAGGGCCGTGACCCCGAGGTCCCGCTCGAGGCGCTCACCGAAGCTACCGGCCTCACACTCCCAGGCCCGTTCATCCTCGAAGAGGCCGTGGACGAAGACCACAAGGTGCTCGCCACCACCCGGAAACTCCGTGACGTCGCGCCCTGCCTCGCGCAGCGACATGCGGATCGTCAGGGGCTCGTCGGCGCGGGCCAGATGGTCGCCCCACAGGCCGTTGAGCAACGGCAGGACCGCCCGGCCGGCCTTCGAATCATGCACTGTGGCCTCGCGCGGCGCGACCTGACCCAGGGCGGTGGGGATCCGCCGATGCGCGGCACCCACCCGCCGGTACACGCGTGCGGCATGGGCTCGTTGCAGTCCCACGATGTGGGAGGCACCCGGCGGGAGCGAGGACTCGACCCGTCCCCCGATCGCGTCGTGCATGTCGGCGACGACGTCGACGATGGTTCCCAGACCGTGACCGGCTAGACGCCCGGCCGCTTCCCATTCAGACATTCTCGACCGCCACGACGTGCCGCAGAATGGCCTCGCCCACCAGGTCCGGAGCGTCCACATGCGGGTGGTGCCCGGCGCCGGGGACACTCACGAACGAGCTTCCGGGCAGCATCTCGTGGGCACTGACTCCGTGCGACATCGGCAGCGTCGAGTCATTCTCGCCCCAGATGATGAGCACCGACGTAGGGTCTGTGACCGAGTCGAATTTGTCCGTCGCCCGGACCCGCTGCCCCTGCGGCCCCACGACACTGCGCACCGTGGCGAGGAAAGCACGCAGCCTGCGCTCGTCCTGCAGTCGTTGCAACTTCTCAACTACCCGGGGCGGCGCGGATCCTCCGATCCACCCGATGACGCGGTCGCTGGCCAGCGCCCGGAAAACGACCTCCGAGCCCGGCAGGCTCGCGGCGCGCAGGCCGGCGCTGACCTCGGCACCGAGGCCGCCGCTGGAGATCAGCGTCAGCGACTCGACCCGCTCGGGGTACTGGTACTGGAACTGCAGCGAGACCCCGCCGCCGAGCGAGTGCCCGACCACGTGAACTCGGTCGATGCCGAGATGGTCGAGCAGGTCGCGGATGCGGGAGGCGTTGGCACCGAGGCTGAAGTCGCCGTTGCCGTGACCGGATTCGCCGTGGCCGAGCAGGTCGATGGCGACCACGGTGCGGCCGGCGTCCAGCAGGCGCCCGAGGACTTCGGACCAGGTCTTGGTCGAGGATCCGACGCCGTGGACGAGGAGCAACGGGGTGCCGGTGCCTTGGTGGAATTCGTAGGCGAGGTCGTCGCCGTGGAGTGTGGTGGTGCAAGTCGTCATGGTGTTCTCCTTACCTACGCAAGCGTAACTTACGGAGTCGTAGGTAAGGAAGGTCCTGGCGCTGTAATCTCCGTCACGTGACCGGGACCCGCGCCATCAGAATCCGTTAGACCTTGGCCCATCCGTTAGACCTTGAACGGCCGCCAACCTCTAACCGCTGAGCACAACCTCTCACCGATGAACCGCGGACTAACCGATGCGACACTGCATGTCCGCGCCATCAGAATCCGTTAGACCTTGGCCCATCCGTTAGACCTTGAACGGCCGCCAACCTCTAACCGATGAACTGCGGACTAACCGATGCGAGCCCGCGCCCCACCAATCCTCAGCGGACCTGCAGCTTCGCCACCACACCACCGTGGTCGGACTCGTACAGCGGGGCCGGCGTCTGGCGGAACGGGGTGACGTTGGTGTTCACAGCGCTCTTGGACTTCACCTTGCCACGCCCGAACACGAAGTCGATCCGGGTGTCGTTCTGGCTGACCGGGTTGGACAAGAAAGCGTTCTGGCAGCAGGTGAGACCCTTGCCGTCGCGCTTCGGCTTCCACGCGTCCGTGAAGTAGGTGGTGAGCTGCTGGTAGGTCTTCGGGGAGTACGCGCCATACGCGTCAGTGTTGAAGTCGCCGGTCGCGATCACCGTCTTGGCGCCCTTCTTGACGACCTTGACGAACTCCTTGCCCTCCTTCTGCTGGATCGCCTCGGACTCACCGCCCACCTCGAGGTGGGTGTTCGCGAAGCGGAACTTCGCGCCCTTGTAGGTCATGTCCGCGTAGACCCAGCCACGGCTGAAGGAAATGGTCCGGCTACCGATCTGGAAGGTCTGCTGAGCCTTGTACAGGCCCGACTTCACCGACTTCTTCTTGTAGCTCAGGCCCTTTGCGCGGGTGTTGACAAGGATGACGTCGCGGTCCGTCATCGAGATCCGACAGTCCCAGTTCGTAGGGTTGTCATCCACCGGGGCGCCACAGGAACTGGCGGGGTCGATGTACGGGAACGGCCCGAGGAAAGCGTTGCTGCTGATCCCGACGACCTTGTAGGCGAGACCCTCGTCCTTGAGCGCCTTGTTCACGATCTTCAGGAAGTCCTGACTCTGCAGGGCGGGACCCTCGTTGGTCCGGCCCGCAGCCCAGTTGGTGACCTCCTGCAGCCCGATGATGGCGGGCTTCTTGGCCTTGACGGTCTTGGCCAGTTGCTTGGCCCGGGTCTCGAAGTCGGACGCCATCGCCTCCTGGTAAACCTTCGCCGCGGCGAGCAGGAACTCGGTGGTCCCTTGCGACGCCGCTTCAACGGCCGGGAAGAGGTCAGCTCCCAGGTACAGGTTCTGGGTCATGACCTTGAGGTCCCCGCCGTCCTTCTTGGCGGCCTGGGCCGGGGTGGCGAGAACGGCCGCCCCCACGAGGGCACCAGCGGTGGCAGTGGCGAGAATCCGACGCATACTTCCTCCAGATCGTTGGATACCGGTCAGGCTAGACGCGATCGGTGGTCCATGCGGCGCGATCGGGCGATCGTGACAAAGTCGCGACCTGGCGTCGTCACTGTCCCACGGCGATGTCGACGAGCAGTTCGTCGGCGAGCCGCTCGAGGTCCGCGCGCATCGCGGCAAGGTCCGCGTCGGCCGGGACGGTCACGACGATGTGCGCCTCGAACAACTGACCGCCGGCCATGGGGGCCTCCCGTGTCGTTGTCTCGATGGTCTCGATCGACAACTGGTGACGGTGCAGAACCGCGGACACCTCGTGCACGATCCCTGGCCGGTCGGTGCCGAGCAGGTCGATCGTCAGGACCTCGCCGGGCTGCGCGTCCGCGTCCACGCCCGGATGCGCCGAGACCTCGAGCAGCCCTCCGAGCGAACGAAGGGCCCGGGTCAACTGGTCGACGCGTTCGTCGGGGACCGACACGACGACGATGCCTGCGAACTTGCCGGCCAGTTCGGCCATCTGGCTGCGCTCCCAGTTGCCACCGTGGGCAGCCACAACCTCGGAAAGAGCCGCCACCAGGCCGGCACGATCGTCACCGATGGCGGTGAGCACGATTCTTGGCACACCCTCATCGTATCGACGATCCAAGATCACCCGAACGGGCTAAGTCTTCTGGATGAACGCGCGTCAGTGAAACCCCGCGTCTCACTCTGGAGTCGTAGCTGTGACTAGTTCCGGTCACAACGGGAAGGTGACTGCCATGTCCCGCCCACGGGGTGAGCCCTCGTCGTGGTTGTGGGCCGCAGGGCTACCGCTGGCGCTGGTGGTACTGATCCTGGCCGCCGACTGGATAGAAGGGCCCAAGACGGCCTTTGTCGGTGTCCTGGTCGTTGTCCCCATGCTCAGTGCGGTCTTCGCGACGCCCGCCGTCACCGCAGTGGTCGGCGCGATCACGTGGTTGGCCGCCTTCGCTTTCGGCCTGGTGGCAGCCGACGGCAACGTTCCCGCCCAGTACATCCGGCTGGGGATCCTGGCAGTGGTCGGGATCGGAGCCGTCGCGGCCGCCGCGAAACGTATGCGGATCCAGGACCAACTCACACAGGCACAACTCGCCGCCGCCGACGCCGACAAGGTCCGACGCCAGGCGAACACGGACTGGCTCACCGGAGTCCTCAACCGGCGTGGGCTGGCCGTGGAGTTCGCCGAGCGCGCGGGATCGAGCGGCTCGGTGATCATGCTCGACGTCGACGGGATGAAGCAGGTCAATGACACCCTCGGACACCGCGCCGGCGACGATCTCCTCAAAGCGGTCGCGGGCAGGGTGCGCTCATGCACGCAGGCGAAGGACGCCGTGGGCCGTTGGGGCGGGGACGAGTTCGTCGTCCTCACAGACGCCACCCTCGAGCAGGCGCAGATGATCGCCGACCGGATCCGCGGGGTGGTGTGTACGCAGCCGGTCCGGACCTCGGTCGGTCTGATCGACGCCCGCCTGTCCATCGGCTTCGCGGACTTCGGACCCGGTGACGACATCGATCAGGCTCTCGTCGACGCCGATGCGAGCATGTACCGGGAGAAGCGGGGCAACGGGGAGCCGGTCGAGGAGGGCTAGGCGCGGCCACAGGGGGTACGCGGTGCATATGAGCGAATCGAACCCCGAGGGCCCGGACGAGGAGGTCCCTCTGGACGAGGAGGCCTACCCGCCACCCGACAACCCACCCGGCGACATCCCCGAGATACCCGAGGTCTCGGACATCCCGCCCAGCGATCCGACCTAGGGGAGGCCGGCCCGGTCGAACGCCTTCGTGTCGGGCAGTTGGACCGTCCAGCGACGGGTGGCGTCTACTGCCACCTTCACGTCTCTTGCGTCCATCGCGAGCACGTGGCCGCCCGATGCGCCGTCCTTGCTGATGAAGTGCCAGTGGTATCCAGGCACGTTCAACGACCCGACGTACTGGGGCGACCGGATCCCCACCATCGTGCCCTTGACCTTGCGCAACTCGAAGGTCCGCTGGCCGGCGACCACGTCGGCGAGCGTTTGGTATGGCGGGGACTGCTTGGGGACACTGCGGGTCTGCAGATAGGTGAATCTGCCCGTCACCCGCACGGCATAGAAGATGTTCGTCGTCTGCAGCCTGCGATCGATCGCCGCGCCGAGGCCACTGGCATCCACACGCTTCGTCACCCGGAACGTCTTGTCCGCGTCGAAGAACGTGACCACCGCGAACGGCGTCTCCCAGGCCGCCGGCGCCACCCGGGCCTTGCCACTGAACGGCACCTGGAAGATGGTGCCCCGGTCCACCACCATCTCGCCGTTGAGCCCGACGAACGTGCCGAGCCCGAAGTCCCCGTGCGCGTGCAGATCCTGCATCGATGCCGCCGGCTGGAGCAGACCCACCTGCAGCGCGCCGAGGGTGGAGACCTGGTAGAGCACGTCGCGGTCGTCATCCGAGCCCGAGGGAGCAGCAGCGATCACAGTGGCTGCGAGTAGTTCGATCACGGCTCAACTGTAGGGTTCCCGTCGGCCATCATGAGCCGCTAGGTTTCGCGCATGAGCACCACCGAGGCGCCCACGAAGAAGAAGCGCTCATTCACCTTCCCATCCGCAGTCACGACCCTGGCGCTGGTCACCGTCGCGGTGTGGGTGGCGGCGCTACTCATCCCCGCCGGCGAGTACCAGTTGGACTCCGACGGCTCCCCGGTTCCAGGCACCTACCAGCAGATCCCGTCGCCGCTGTCGTTCGGCGACCGCGTCCAGCAGCTCGTGCTGGCGCCCATCAACGGCCTGTACGGCCTGCTCGACGCCGAGGGGTTCGTCAGCACTGAGGCGTTCGGCCGGCTCTTCGGCCAGATCGGCGTGATCGCCTTCATCATGGCCATCGGCGCGTTCATCTCCGTCTCGTTCTCCACCCG
>ERZ724512.314-NODE-314-length-21470-cov-4.220686_pt1 | contig 21470 bp, 20 predicted proteins | sample MGYA00376045_ERZ724512 | MGnify/ENA primary metagenome ERZ724512 (study PRJEB28724, sample SAMN07190883) | activated sludge metagenome | isolation source: activated sludge of sewage treatment plant in Hong Hong | place: Hong Kong | collected 2016-03-17 ... | reverse complement strand
AGATCTGCTTGTTCTTCGACTCTTTTTCCGCGATCGCGCGCTTCGCCTGAGCCGCGTCACGGGTACGAATGTTGATGGCGCTGTTGCTGACGATACGGCCCGTCTTATCGAGCACGTCTTGCCAGCGCTTGTTTTGCAGATCGCCCTCGACGTCGATGAGCGCCTTGGCCGCTTCCGCGTCGACATCAACCTTCGGCGACTGCGTCAGGAACCAGTACGCACCACCACCGACAGCCGCGAGCAGAATCAGCGTCAGCAGAATCGGAACGATGGGCGTGCTGCGCTGGTCGCGATCGACGATCATTGCGTCGATCTGTTCCTTCGGGATGTCTTGTCCCGGCGGCACGAACACCAAGCGAACGTGGCCTAAGTCGATCTTGTCGCCCTTGCGCAGCTCGACCTTGCCGTATTCCTCGCCATTGACACGCACGCCGTTGGCGCTCTGCATGTCCATGATCTGGAACTTGTCGCCTTCGCGAACGATCTTGGCGTGATGCCGCGAGATCGAGCGATGGTTTAGCACCACATCGTTGTCGTCGGTGCGGCCAATGACAACCGTCGCTTTTTCCAGCAGGAACTCTTGGCGAGCGAAGTTCGTCGAAACAACAATCAGACGCGCGGGCTTTTCGGGAACCTTGACGACCGGCGCAGAGACGGGCTGCGGCAGCGTCGCTTGTGGAGCCTGCACCGCGCTGTTCATCAGCGTCGGCTCGGCGCGGTTCATGGGCGTGGTCTGCTGCGCTTGACCGGGAACTTGGACCTTGGCCGCGCCCTTGTCGAGCTTGACCGAGACCTGATAGTCACCGATCTGGAGACGATCGCCATCACCGACGGCAACCTTCCCCTGAATGCGGTCACCGTTGACCTTGATGCCGTTATAGCTTGTCAGGTCTTCGATGAAGAGCCCATTACCCTGGCGGGTGATTCGCGCGTGACGCCGTGAGACGTTGCGCTCCGTCAGACGAATCGTATTCCCTTCCTTCCGTCCGACGGTGATCTCGTCGCGGATGATGGGGACTTCCGTCGTCTTGCCCTCGTCGTCCTCGATAATGAGCTTATACATGACCCGCGTTTCGACGCATATTTAGCCTTTTAGGGCTTTTGCGATTTTAGGACCCAACTTTTTATGGGTCAAGCACGCCATTCCATATCGACTGACGAAGAGTTTTTGAGCAAAGCAAAACTTCGTCTCGCGATATTGGCCTACTTGTGCCCGATTCAGCTGTCGTGCCGCACTTCTGGCTGATGCGATGGCTTGCGTGGCAGCCACTGCGGACCGGCACAGAGCGTGACTCTGCGTCGGATACCGCATCGGGCTTGCCACCGTATTTCGCATCGCCTGAGCCTGCACGAGAGCTACTCCACCTTGGTGTCGTTGCGCAGCGCACGGTCGCCCACCGGTCGCTGTGGCTGTTCTGTCGCGGCAGATCCTTTCGATCCCGGATGACTGCTTTCCGGGCGCGGACCGCGATGAAGGAGCCTGGTCGCAAACAGATGCCACGCTTTCAAATAATCGTAAGCGGTTCGGAGCTGAAAGTCCTCACCTTGTGGCGTTCGCTGCGCGATGACGGAATAGCCCGGCGGAGGCCCCGCTTCCTGCCCTGGTTTTTGCCGATTCTTGAGGTGCCCTTGGAGGTCGCGTTCCTTCTGCGAAGGCTCGTCTTTGACCACCGATTTTCCGTCGGACAGTCGAACTTGATCGACCACCACGTCCGGCGTGATGCCCTTTTCCTGAATCGATCGTCCCGACGGTGTGTAATAGCGAGCAATGGTCAGCTTGAGCGCGCTTCCGTCTTCCAGCTCGACGATGGTCTGGACCGAGCCTTTGCCGTACGTCTGCGTGCCCATCACCAGCGCGCGACCGTGATCTTGCAGGGCTCCCGCGACGATCTCTGCCGCTGAAGCCGAGCCGCCGTTGACCAAGCAGATGATCGGAAAGCTGGTGCGTGTGCCTTCGGGTCTGGCGCGTTCCTCATCGAGGATTCGACCGCCACGGCCTTCAGTGCGAACGATCAGCCCGTGTTCAATGAAGATGTCGGCGAGCCGCACCGCTTGATCGAGCAGTCCGCCCGGATTGTTGCGCAGATCGAGGACCAGCCCGCTCAGCTTGCCGCCGGACTCGCGCTCCATCGTCGCAAGCTGTAGCTCGACTTCGCGATCCAAGTTGTCGGTAAACTGCTTGACGCGCAGCACGCCGTAGCCGGGCTCAAGCAGAAAGCCTTCGACGCTGCGAATGCGGATGATGTCGCGCACCATCACGAAGCTGCGAGGCTCTTTCCAGCCGCTGCGCTGCACCGTCAGCGACACCTGCGCACCCCGCTTGCCGCGCATCTTTTGGATATAGTCCATCATCTGGCGGGTCGGCTGGTCGTCGATGCGTAGGACTTGGTCCCCCGCAAGCAGGCCCGCGCGCGAAGCAGGTGTTCCATCGATCACCGAAACGATCGTCAGCATGCCGTCGCGCTGATCGACCTCGATGCCGATCCCGGAAAACTGACCGCTCGTGTCGTTTTTCATCTCGCGATACTGCTCGGGACGAAGAAACGTCGTGTGCGGATCGAGCGAGTCGAGCATTCCTTTGATGGCGCCGTAGAGCAGCTCGTCTTGATCGACGTCTTCGACGTACTGGCTTTCGACGTAGGAAAGCACCCGCGAAAACATTGCCAGCTTCGACGGCGACATCGGCTTACGTGGCGCTGCGTGCCCAAGCCCCAGCGCGGAAAGCCCGGCGGTCACGATCAGCGTGAGCGCAGGAAGGGAGAAACGGCGACCTGAACCCTTGCGACAGATCCCCCGCTCTGCCTCTCGTGAAAGCCCGGTAACCACCAAGGTCAATATAGCCTAACCATTCACTTTACCGCAAACCCAACTTTTCCGAGGGAGAACGCTGCCCACATCCGCGCAGGTCAGACGAGCAGCGCTGGCCACTTGGGTTCCGACGGACAGAGCCAGCGACGACGACGACGGTGTTCAGGGCGTGTTCACATCGCCACATTCGGCGCTATTGCTCGTCGTCGGGCGAAGCCGGTGACGCAACGGGATTGGGTGGAAGTTCCAGCGGCGTTGTCTCACGTCCGTACAGCTTGTAGGCAAACAGCGACGAGCAGAGCACAAACGCCGAGACGCAGTACAAGAGCCACAGCCACAGCCACAGCGCTTGCGACGCAATCTGTCGTCGCGGTCTTTTGTGCAGCACCGACAAGGCCAGCGTCAGCCCAAGCGTCAGCAGTACAGCGACGGACAGCGCAAACAGCGAGCGTCCGAAATAGTCCATCACGATCACCGCGTCGGGACCAGCGGGCGACAGCGTCCAGCGACGACCGAGCGGCAGATACATCGGCACTGGCAGCGACACTACGCCGGTTAGGAAGAACAGCAGCGACGTCAGCGTCGAAAATACGCTGGCAGTAAGGGCGGTGCGACGGATCGACGACATCACGCGCCTCTCACCGACGTAACGACGATTCCAGCGACGACGTTTCCGACGGTTACGAGCGCGGTTCCAATCGCCATCACTGCATACAGTGCGAGGACTGCGCGATCGCTCGTCGGGTCGTCGATGGCTGATGCAGCGTCGGAATCACTGGCTTGGGCATCGGTCGCGCGAGCTCGTTCATCGCGTGCAGGCTCGCTGGGCGATGGCTGGGCTGATCGGCGTTCGCATGTGGCACGCGACAGTGCGCTCGCGAGCAAGAGCGCTCCGACGGCAAGCGGCAGACCAATCGTCGCGACGTTTTCTTTCCAGTCAAACAGGTTGGCCGCCCACGGTGCGTGTCGATCCAGAAACAGCGCCCGAATCAGCACGCGATAGCGAGGATAGAGCAGCGCACCCGCCAGCGTCGTCGCCAGATACGCACACAGCGTCGTCAGTGCATAGATCCGCAGCAGCCCAAAGCGAACCTGTTTCCGTCGCAGAAGCTGAATCGAAAGCAGCGCTTGGTGAACGCTCGATCCCGACAGAACGATCGCGCCGAGCGTGTGCAGCACGACGAGCAGTGGACCCCACGTCTGCAAAAAGAGCGACGGCACAGCCGGACTATAGCGCCATTTGTGCGGGCCTTGCAGACCTTGCGCTGTCCGTATCTCGGACGAGATCCGTAGCTCGGACGCGGACTTGCGCTACGGATCGATGGCTTCCGTCGCTGAGCATCGATGTATGCGCTGGCACACAAGCTGCTTTGAAGTCCCTTTGCTGTCGCGAGCCGATGCGCTCTAGGAGCGCGGAAAGAGAGGACGTTTGCGATGAACACATCTGCTCAGCTGTCTGCCGGTACGCAAGGAACCAAGAGCCAGCGATTGCCCGATCGGGACGTGACGGAAAGTCCGCCAGCGCGTCCGTCGTGGAAGGCCGTGTACTCCGTCGTGGAGCGTAGCAAAAACCGTCGCAGCTGGGTTCGGATTGGGACGGCGTTTCAGAACCGCGATGGCTCGCTGACGATTCGACTCGATGCGGTTCCGCTGTCGGGTCAGCTGCAAGTGCGCGAGCCGTTTGCGTCGGGACCGCGAGAGGTCGATGACGAGCCGCTGCTGATGGAGAAGCCAGCGACGGAAGGCTCCTAGCGGCGGTGTTTCGAGGGAAACGGGAACACAGGGAAACGGGAACACAGGAAAGAGAGACGAACATGAAGCGATATAAGGCGTTTTTGGCATGTGCGGTGGCTGCTCTCACGATGGGAGCGATGACGGTGCGAGCGGACAGTCCGACGCGATCGGCGGTGACACAAGCAGCGGGGGCGACGATCACGCCCGGCAGTGGAGCGGGGGTCGTCAACATCAATGAAGCCACGGCAGATCAGCTCGAGCGCTTGCCGGGCATCGGTCCGAGTCGCGCGCAGGCGATCGTTCAGTTTCGCAAGACGCATCCGTTTAAGCGGCTCGAGGAGCTTCAGCGCGTCAAAGGGCTGGGCAAAAAGAGCTGGAATCGGCTGCGTCCGATGATTGCGCTGACGGGACCGACGACGCTGAGCGGATCGGTGCACTAGCAGCGCGTGGCCGATGCGGAAGGCGCGGGACGGTTAGTTCAGCTGCGTGCAGACCGACAGACCACTCTGCGGCGCTTTGCTGTCGTCACATGAGATCAGCTTGAGCGCGAGCGGATCGGTTCCGGTTCGACTCGGAAGCCCGGCAATGAGCATCGTCATCACGGCACCCGACGGAATGTTCACGTTGGAATTGACCGTGATGAGATCGCTCGTCATGGCCGTGGGTTTCACCGAAGCAGCGCCAGCGGTCTGAGGCGCAGTCGATACGTAGGTCATGCCACTGCTGCGTCCCAAGTCTCCGCTGACAGCGTCGGTGAGCAGCGCTTTGTAGCCGGTGCCGGTTCCGAATCCGAAGTCTGCGGTGGGAACATCCGGCGATGCGTTGATAAAGCGCAGCCGAACTTGGCCTCCCTGCGGCGTCAGATCGTCTTCAAACAGGTTGAGCTTCACGGTTCCAATGCGCGTCTGATCGCCAAACGGCACCAGCGTGTAGCTTCGTCCTGCGCCGATCGTTGGCAGTCCCAGATCGGGCAGTCCTCCATACGCCACCGCACAGTCGGTCCGGGTTCCTGGAACGGCGCGAACGGTATAACTGCCGGCTGTCAGCGTCACATATTGACCCATGTTCAGGTACGACACGCCGCCCGTTCGCTGGGCCAGCGTGCGCAGGATCGGACCGGTAAAGCTCGACTCGCCTTGGGCCTTGATGCAGAGATCGACCGGAGCGGCTCCCGCGACGAAGTTTCCAAAGCGTAGCTGCGCGGTTGTGATCGGCACCACCATGTCGGGCATGACGTTGACACCGCTGTCGACCGCGACGATCTCCGTCGGTGCAGGCGTGCAGCCAGACGAGATCAGGACGGACAGCGTCGCAGCAAGGCCGATTCCAGAAGCGGTCAGTCGTACGCGGAGCATGGGTCCTCCCTATTCGGTGATGCCGAGGAGCGCATCGAGTGAGTCAGCATCGAACGCAAGCGCCGTAAGCTCTTCGCACATCGCAACCCACTCGGAGACAGACGACTCGGCAAGCTGTGCGGTCGTTTCAAAGAACAAGAATACGGGTCCAACGGGTAGGTTACAGCTTTGGATGCGAGAGCCTCGACGCTGCTGGGCCAGCTTTTGCTGATACTGGGTTCGCAGCGCAGCCAGATCATTGACGCTACCGCGCGGGGCCGGACGTAGCCACACGCCGATGCGGGCTTTGCACGCTGGGTTGTCGTTTTGGGCGACGGTGACACCGAAAGACCAGCCGTCTTTGGCCGCGACCAGTTCTTTGTACGGTGCGTCGGTGATTTCGCTGACTTGGAAGCCAGCCGGAGCCCATTGTTGACGAACGTGGTTGGCGAAAGCGTGTGCATCAAGCGTGTTCATGGATGACGTCCCCTGGCGTTGCGTAGAAAGCGGTGAGCGTCTCTTATCGTAGCCAAGTTCGCGTCTCCGCAGGGAGAGACGCTTTGACTTTGGACCTGCACGATTCCAAGCGTCGTCAGAGTCCGTTGCTAAGATGCCTGCCCATGCTGTCGTACTTGCGAATCAGCAACTTTGCGATCATCGAAGAAGTCGAGCTGACCCTCGGGCCGGGACTGACGGTGCTGAGCGGCGAAACGGGCGCGGGAAAGTCGCTCATCTTGGATGCGGTGGCGCTGCTGCGTGGCGGTCGAGCCAGCGCGGAGGTCATTCGCAGCGGAGCGGATGAAGCGCGTATCGAAGCGCTGTTTGTACCGGAGCCGGGAAGTGCAGCCTGTGCGGCGCTGACGGAGCGACTCGTGCGTCTTGGGATCGATACAGCGGGACTTGCCGAAGACGGTCTGGTGGTTCGGCGCGTGATCGGTCGAGGCGGACGCAATCGCATTCACATCCAAGGACAGCTTTCGACCGCAGCTGCGCTGGCAGAGGTCTGTAGCGGACTCATTGATGTGAGCGGTCAGCACGATCACCAGAGCTTGCTTGATGTGGGAAGTCACTTGGGGCTGCTCGATCGGTTTGGTGTGCCGGTTGCGCTGCGTGACGAGATGAGCCAAGCGTTTGACTCGCTGTCGGTCGCGAGTCGTGAGCTGCAAGAAGCGTCGCTCGATGAGCGCAGTCGCAGTGAGCGGGAAGAGTTTCTGCGCTTTCAGCTATCAGAGCTGGATCAGGCCGATCCCAAGCCGGGTGAAGATGAGTCGCTGCGCAACGAGCAAAAGCGGCTGCGATCGGTGGAAAAGCTGGCGCAAGCGGGACGACGAAGCGAAGCGCGACTGTATAGCGGCGAAGACAGCGTGCTCGATGGACTGTCGTCGGTGGTGCGTGAGCTGCGCGAGGTGGCGACGATTGATCCCGAGCTGGCTGAGATCACCACACGGGTGAGCGAAGCGCAGGTTCTGCTGAGCGACGCGACGCACGATCTGCGGCGGTATGTGGACTCGCTGTCGGCGGATCCAGAGCGGCTTTCGATGATCGAAGATCGGCTCCATTTGCTGTCGCGACTTTTGCGCAAGCACGGGCCGGACATGGCGTCGCTTGTGAAGAAGCGCGATGAGATGCAGCGTGAGCTGTCGAAGCTGGTCGGTCATGAAGAGCGACGAAGTTCGGCCAGTCGTGCGGTGGAGCTTGCGCAAAAGCAAGCGGTCCAAGTGGCAGAGCGACTGAGCGCAGCGCGGCAGCGAGCAGGACTCACCTTGTCAGAAAAGGTGGAAAAAGAGCTGCTGGATCTGGCGATGGACGGGGCAAAGCTTGTGCCTCAGCTCGGCGCGCGGGCGGCGAGTCGTGGTGATGATCCCTCGCTGGTCGTGGCAAGCGCGGACGGTGAGCTGCGGCGGCTGTCTCGTGATGGGTTCGATCGCTGCGAGCTGTTGTTTTCAGCCAACCGAGGCGAGACACCAAGGCCGCTTCAGCGAATCGCGTCGGGTGGAGAGCTGTCGCGGGTGATGCTCGCGCTGCGCAGCGTGCTGGGACAGGCCGATCACGTCGCAACCTGCGTGTTCGACGAGGTCGATTCTGGCGTCGGTGGTGCAACCGGAGATCGGGTCGGTCGCAAGATCCGTAGCTTGGCGGAAGGAAAGCAGGTGCTGTGCATTACTCACCTGGCGCAGATTGCGGCGTATGGTCACAAACACCTGCGTGTCGAAAAGTTGCTGAGCGACGGGCGAACGGTGACAAACGTGCGAGTGCTCGGCAAGAGCGAGCGACGGGACGAGATTGCTCGCATGATCGGTGGGGCGCGACTGACCGACAAGAGCCGAGCGCATGCCGATGAGCTGCTCAGTCAGGCGCAAGGTGGACCGCTTTCGCGCGTGCCGCGAGGCAAGAGCACCGCAGTGTCGGCGGACGTGCGCTAAAAACGCTCGCACCGGACCTAAGTTATAGTGGGTCGTATGCCAAGCAGTCTGCCAAGTCATTTGGTAGGTCGCAGCGTGCTGGGGATTGGGCTTTGGGCCGCGCTGTGGGGAGTTGAAGTGGGAAGCCCGTCCGTCGCTGCTGCGAACGAACCAACTCGCGGTGTGCCTTATCCGCCGCTTCGGAATGCCATGCAGCGTGCCAGCTGGCTGGGCGCAGCTGGTGATTCGGCGAGCGCTGCGACGGGTGCTTCGGCCAGCTTGCCTTCGCCTGCTCAGCCCGTGGAAGCAGTTGCGTCGCCGAGTACTCCATCACCGTCGGGACCAAGCGGATCTGGCTTGCTTGGGGCCACCTTGGCGGACTCGCGCTGGTGTGGCATTGAGCCTCCGTCGTCACAGCCAGAGCCGATGGTGTCGTGCAAGCTGACGACGCTGCCGTGTGGTCCAGTCAGCCCAGATCGCATTTTTAGCAACAGTGGCGAAGAAACCGACGATCTGGACGGCGACGGGCTGCGCGATCTGGTGGTCGGTGGCCGCGTGAGCGTGCAGTCCAAAGAGGTGTTTGCGGCGATCTATCGAGGCAGCGACAGCGGCTACATGCTGGCGGACTTTCGCGTCGTGCCTGCTCGTGCGGAGCCGACGTTTGCGAGCGTGCTGCTGACGGAAAGTGGCAAGCCTCCGGTGCTGCGCGACGGACACGATCTGGTTGAAAGCAACGGTCGAAGCTACAGCGTGGCGAGGCTGCGTCGGTTTGATGGACAGCGCTTTCGGACGCTGCTGACGTTCTGTGCGCACCGAAGCGAGCCGTCGAGTGGACTGCCGGGCGGCGTGCGACAAGGGCTCAATCGGGTGGACTTTATCGACGTCGACAAAGATGGCAGCAAGGAAGTGGTGATCCAAGGGCTGCTGGCTCCGACGGTGTTTCGGTTTAACGACGGTGGTCTGTTGCTGATGGAAGATCGCGGCTTGACGCGGACCTTTCGCGAGTCGGGCCCCGAGTCGGTGCGAGCGCGCGCGCTGCGGGATGAGGCGGAAAAGCTGATCGATGCCGGGGAAGTGCGACGAGCCGCCGAGGTGTATCAGCGAGCGTTCTTGAGCATGCCGTATGACCTTGAGCTGGGACAGGCCGCAGCGGATGCGCAGGTGCGAGGTGGTCTGTCGGAGCGCGCCTTGGAGATGCTGACGCGGCTTCGGTTTCAAGATCCCGAGCGTGGCAGCATCGCCTGTACGCTGGCGGCGACGTATCGATCGATGAGAAATCCCGTCGGAGAGCTGCCTGCGCTGCGGGCCTGTGTCGAAAAAGAGACGGACGAAGCGCGAAGGCGACCGGCGATGAATCGGCTGCGAGAGCTGCAAGGACTGAGCCCTCTGCCTGCGACTCCGGCGGGACCGGCGATTTCTCCGTCGCAGCAAGCGATCGTCGATGAAGCGCTGGGCTCGCCGTAAGCAAGACGGATCGTCCCGTCGGAAAAGACGGTTACACGGATGACTTTTCGTCGGTGACTGCGTCTTCGTTGCGCTGCGCGAAGTAGTCACGAAGAAAGCACGCGATCGGTCCGGCGTCGTCGCGCAGTCGATGCGGCTCATCGGGAACTTCGATGAGATCACGCGTGGGATCAAAGCCGAGCTGTCGGAGCCGCTGATTTCTCTCGAAGTAGCGACGATCGCTGATTGCGCCGTGAAACAGGTGAGACAGCTCGCCAGAGACGAAGCCCAGACCGGACACGCCAAGCGATTCAGCGACGGATTGTAGACGCGCGCTCCAGCGTTCGAAGTGTCGCAGGTGCGGCGAGTGATCCCCGAGCAGGCGCGTGACACAAGTTGCCGTCGGATGTCCGACAAAGGCATGCGCCATCACATGATCCGCGCTTCCGACGATACAGGCATCGTAAAGTCCTGCGGCTTCGAGCACCGATCGATGCGTCGCCCATGCGTAGCCCGTGTGTCCGTGCGCATCGAAGCGTCCGACGGACAGCGCGTCTGGCTGCTCGGTGATCGTTGCGACAAAGCCTCGGGTGCGAACTGGCAGGTCATCTGGACGCTGAGGCGACGGAAGCTGCACGACATCTGAAAACAGCTGCACCGCGAGATGTCGATCGAGCAGCGTCTGCGCGTGCTCGGGCCAGTCGAGACGCTGAAACAGCACATCGGCGTCGATCCAGGCAACGAAGTGACACGAACGTGGCAGTTTTGAGATCGCCAAGTTGATGAGCCGCTCTTTGTGCCACAGCGCGTCGTGGGCTCGAAGCGGAAGCACATCGGGCGACGGTGGAAGCTCAAACGGCTGGTCAGCGAGCGCGCACTCGACGGTCAGACACGGCAGATCGCCGAGCGCAGTTCGGAAGCGACGGTAGTTTTCTCGTCGAGAGCGATAGCCTGCTGGGTTGAAATAGGTCGTCACGACCCACAGCGCGTCGCGCTTTGTCATGCCGTGTGATCTTGGCGGATGCGGAACTTCGCGTCACTGCCGTTCGCTGGGCGCTTGGCTTGCGGGAATGTCAGCGACGGAATCGATCGGACGATTGAGCTTTGCGAGCAGTTTCGGGATGCTTTCATCATGCAAAGTTGTGTCCGCTGGCTTCGTCTGGGGATCGCGGCCTGGCTGCTGCTGCTGGCTGGGATCGTTCCGTGTGCACAGGGATCGGAAAAAGCGTCGGCGGTGCAGCAGGCTGCCGCTGCGCTGTCCGGGTCCAGTGAAAGTGAAGATGAAAAAGAAGCAGAGAGCGATCAGGACACGCCTCGACGAGCGATCGAGCGGTTTTTGGCGCAAGCGCACAGCGGCGACTACTTCAAAGCAGCGGAAGCGATTCAGGTCAGCTCGACCGATGTCAGCGACGGAGCCGACAAAGCACGCAAGCTGGCGGCAGTGCTGGAGAGGCGGCTGCGGCTCGGGCCGGATGAGCTGGCGAAGATCTCGGACTTGCCGACGGGAAATCAGAGCGATGGACTGAAGAATCAGGAAGTGATCGGGCGGATTGACATGCCGCTCGGGTCGGAGACGGTGCGACTTCAGCGATCGGGAACACCGGGCTCGCGACGTTGGATGTTTTCGCCAGCGACGGTGCAGCGAATCGATGCGTGGTACGAGCGACTGGAAGATCACTTCGTATTGGAGACGCTGCCGGATGCGCTGCTCGGACGAGGACCGCTTGGGCTGCTGTATTGGCAGTGGCTGGCGCTGCCGCTGCTGATTGTGCTGAGCGCGCTCGGTGGTGTGTCGGTGACGGTGATGTCGCGGCCTCTGCTGCGCAAGCTGCTGGGTCAGCGCGAGCTGTGGCTGGCGATGCTGGAACGTCAGCGCGAGCCGCTGTGGCTGTTCTTTTCGTCGCTGCTGCTGCTGCTGCTGCTGCCGATTCTGTTTTTGACTCCGTCGGTGGCGCAGCCGGTGCGGGCGCTCAACCTGATCACGATCGAGATCACGCTGTGCTGGATTGCTTGGCGCGTGGCGGACGTGCTGACGACGCGCGCGCGGCTGTTGGAGTGGCTGGAGTCGCGGCCCGGTCTGCGTGGAGTGCTGCCGCTGATTCGCCAGCTCATCGGGATTGCCCTGACGGCGGTGGCGGCGGCGCTGGCTCTGTCGGAAATGGGACTGTCGTTGACCAGCGTGATGGCGAGCTTGGGACTCGGCGGCTTGGCGGTGGCTCTGGCGGCGAAAAACACGCTCGAGCACTTCTTTGGCAGCGTCACGCTGAGCATCGATCAGTCGATTCGCGTCGGGGATCAGATTCGCATCGGTGACGTGAACGGCACGATCGAACAGATTGGTATGCGCTCGACGAGGATTCGCACCGCCGATCGCAGCATCGTCACGATTCCCAACGGCAAGGTCGCTGACATGCAGATCGAGACAATTGCCGCGCGGGACCGCACCCGTTTTTTCCTGACGCTCGGCGTCGTGTATGCGCTCAAGCCCGCCGGAATGCGCAGCCTGCGTGACGCGCTTATCAAGTGCGTGCGCAGCCATCCCAAGGTCTGGCCCGATGTCGTGCGCGTTCACTTTACCGGGCTCACCGACGCGGCGATCACGATCGAAGTGACCGCGTGGTTTCAAGTCACCGAGCAGGACCAGTTTCTCGAAGCCCGTCAGGACCTGCTGCTACAGATCTTGGATGTGATTGAGGCGTTTGGAGCCACACCGGCCTTTGCCAAAGCCCTCGCGCAGCCTGCTTCTCGTTAAAATTTTGGATTCTGCAAAACGAGAAATTGACTTCCCAAGCAGGAGTTGCGACGCTTTGGTGCCATGACACCCTGCGCGGACTCTTTGCCCATGTCTCACCCTCAGCTACACACCCTGTTTCCACTGGTTGAGCCGTACCGAACCGGGATGCTCCGTGTCTCTTCGCTGCACGAGCTGTATTTCGAGGAGAGTGGCAATCCAAACGGTCAGCCCGTGCTGTTTATCCACGGCGGTCCAGGCAGCGGAACCGAACCGAATCAGCGACGGTTCTTCGATCCGAAACACTATCGGATCGTGCTGTTCGATCAGCGCGGTGCGGGGCGCAGTCGTCCGCATGCCTGCATCGAAGAAAACACGACCTGGGATCTGGTGGAAGACATCGAGAAGATTCGTAAGCATCTTCACATTGATCGCTGGGTGGTGTTCGGCGGCTCGTGGGGCAGTACGCTCGCGCTCGCTTATGCCGAGACGTACCCGAGTCAGGTGAGCGGGCTCATCGTTCGCGGCATCTGCGTGCTCAACAAGAGCGAGCTGGACTGGTTTTTCCGTCGCGGAGCCAACGTCGTCTATCCCGATGCGTGGGAAGCGTTTCGCGACTTCATCCCGGAAGAAGAGCGCGGCGACCTGCTGACGGCGTATCACCGTCGGCTCCACAGCGGCGACTAGGTGCTTCAGCAAAAAGCGGCGGTGGCATTTGCGCGCTGGGAAGCGTGCTGCAGTCGGCTGCTGCCTGATGCGTCGGTGGTCGTTCGCTTTGCCGAGGGAAGCTTTGCGCACGCGCTGTCTCGGATTGAGACGCACTACTTCATGAACGCGGGCTTCTTTACGCACGACGGACAGCTTCTGACCGAAGCGCACAAGCTCGCGGGCATTCCGACGGTGATCATTCAAGGTCGCTACGACATGGTCTGTCCGATGGAAACCGCGTGGGCGCTGCATCGCGCGCTGCCCGAAGCCGAGTTCTATGTCGTCGACGACGCGGGACACTCTGCGACGGAGACTGGCATCACGCATCGGCTGATCGAAGCGACCGAAAAGATGAAGCGCCTGCACGTTCCTGCTGCGCGCTAAGCCCGTCTGCGGCGCGGTCTGCGCTGGCTGCTCGACTCACACGCTTTCCCGCACAGCTTTGGTGTCTCGCGCTGTTACGATGATCTGGTGAGCGGATCGGCGCGTCGACGCAACCTCGTCATCCTGTTCCTTTTGTACTTTGCGCAAGGCCTGCCGTTTGGCTTTCAAAAAGAGCTGTCTGCGTTTCTGCGCCAAGCAGGAATGTCGCTGACGAAGATCACGCTCGCGCGAGGTCTGTCGCTGCCGTGGCTGCTCAAAGCGCTGTGGGCACCGCTCGTCGATCGCTATGGATCGGCGTCGTTTGGGCGACGGAAATCCTGGATTGTGCCGCTTCAGCTTCTTTTGTGCGCGTCGTTTGTGTGCGCCGCGTTCTTTCCGCCGGAAGTGAGCCTGCCGACGCTCATCGGGCTCATCATCGTGATGAACTTTTTGACCGCGACGCAGGACATTGCCGTCGATGGTCTGGCGGTCGATCTGTTCAAAGGCAAAGAGCTGGGCTCGGCCAACGTCGCGCAGGTTGTCGGCTACAAGATCGGCATGCTGGTCGGCGGCGGCATCTTGCTACGAGCGTCGGCGAGCATCGGCTGGCGCGGCATGCTGTTTGCCATCGCGGCGATGATCGCGACGGTGATCGGATCGGTGCTGCTGCTTCGCGAGCCGCTGCAGCAAGGTCGCGTCGCGCAGGTTCGTCAGCACCTATCGGATGTCGTCGTGACGCTGGGCAAGCAGCTTCGCTCTCCGTCGGGAATGTGGCTACTGCTGTTTATTGGAACGTACAAGATTGGCGAAACGCTCGTCGACGCGCTGTACACGCCGTTTCTGATCGACATGGGCTATAAGCCGTCGCAGATTGGCGGCTGGATTGGCATCTGGGGCATGGTTGCTTCGACGCTGGGTTCGCTGTGCGGAGGCATCTTGGCCGGGCGGCTGCCGATGCTGTGGGCGGTGGCGCTGACCAGCGTGCTGCGCGTCGTGGCGATGGGCGGAGAGTGCTATCTGACGTTTTTGACGCCGCCGCAGCCCGTCGACATCATCGTCGTGTCGATCTGTGAGCACTTCGCAGGCGGCGCGCTGACGACGGCGATGTTTGCGTTCATGATGCTGCGCGTCGATGCCGCGATTGGAGCCAGTCACTACACCGTGCTCGCCAGCATCGAAGTGCTTGGCAAGCTGCCGACGGGACTTGTCGCTGGCTACGTTGCCACCAAGCTGGGCTATCAAAAGACGTTTTTCCTCGGGACGGCGCTGTCTGCGCTGTTCTTGCTGCTGCTGGTTCCGCTACGTCTTGCGCCGCCGCCGATCGAGAGAGCTTCTGACGACGCCAGTCCGCCTGCATCGTAAGCATCGCGTGCGACGCACCTAGTCCTTGACGTGCGACGGAGCGAGTTGTAACGATGCCCGCCTTCTCAACCTTGGCAAACGTGGAGGCGAACATGGCAACGCGGCTTTCCAGCAGTCGGAACATCCTTCCTTTTCTGTGCCTGAGCGGCATGGTCCTAAGCTGTGGCGGCGACGGTGGTACGACGGATCCGATGACGATGGATCAGACTCCGAAGGTCAATCCGTTCGCAGCCAAGCCAGAGTGCACGGGCGACAAGGTTGACTTCAAAAAGGGTCAGCGCAGCTTGGTTGTCAGCAACCTCGAGATCGCGGCGGGCAACCAAGGCATCGATCTCGACGGAGACGGCAAGCCAGACAACAAGCTCGGCGCGGTGTCGTCGCTGGCCAATCCAGAGCTGGAAGGCACGTTCAAAGAAAAGCACGACGTGATGATCCCGATGGAGTTCTTCGGATCGACGTCGGGCGACTCGCAGTGCACCAAGTTCGCGATGTACCTGGGGCAGTTTCTCAAGGATCGCGATGGCGACGGCAAAGACAGCTCGTGGGAGACGGAAAAGAACGGCACGTCGAAGGGCGACTGCAACGACTACGACAAGAACGTCGCCGCCGGAAAGCCGGAAGTCGCGGGCAATCGCATGGATGACGACTGCGATGGCTTCGCCGACAACCCGACGCAGAAGACGCCCGCGAGTGATGCCTCTGCGAAGATGGACCTCGACGGCGATGGTGTGACGGTGGCCGAAGGTGACTGCGACGATCGTGCGACCTCGCCGATGATTCCGACCGATGAAGGGATGACGCCGCTCGCGAAGCTTCGTCACCCGGCCAAGATGGCGATGAGCATTGCCGCCGGAGTCGAGCGCTGTGACGGTGTGGACTACAACTGCGACGGCATTCCTGACAACGCGGCGCAGTGCAATCCGTTTGCCGATGCCAACGTCAAGATCGACGTGCAGAAGGTGGCGCTCGATGCGCAGAGCCAGCCGGTCCTGTCGTTCAAAAACGGCACGGTGAAGGGCAACAAGCTGTCGGCGGGTCCGTCGGTGTTCCGCGTGGCGGTGCCGATCTCGGATCAGTCGTTGGAGCTGGAGCTTTCGGGCGCTCGCGTCGAAGGAACGTTCCGCAACGTCGGCAACCTGACGTATCTGGACAACGCGATGCTCGGTGGCGTGCTGCAAGCGGTCAGCCTGGCGCGACTCGACAAGCTGGAAGTGAGCGGATTCCTCAAGCCGCCGCAGTCGCTGTTTGACGCGGTGTTCGCAAACGGAGCGCTTGCCGAAGTGCTGCGCCTGAAGAAAGACGCCGCCGGTCACTATCTGCCCGACATGGATGTCGACGGCGATGGCATCGAGACGTTCTGGGCCGCTGATCCCGAAAAGACGCCAGCGCTCGTCGATGTCTGCAAAGACGGCGACGGCACGATCATCAAGAACGGCGACACCTCGGTGCCCAATGACGATCCGAAGAAGCGCTGCGTGTTCGCCAAGGACAGCAAGGGCAACTATCGCTTCGTCGATGGCATCTCGGCGGCGCTCAAGTTCAGCGCGGTCCCTGCCAAGCTGGGCGAAGTCGTTGATACGATGGTCGGCAAGTAGTCGAACCGAGCGAGGCCACAGATTCCCATGAGCAAGCGTCACAACGTCAAAGCCCACATCACCGGCAACATCTGGAAGATCACCACCACCGTCGGCGCAGAAGTCAGCGAAGGCGACACCTTGGTGATCATGGAATCGATGAAGATGGAAATGCCGGTCGAGTCGGAAGTCTCTGGCCGCGTCGTCGAGATCCCCGCCAAAGAAGGCACGCCAGCGCAAGAAGGTCAGATCCTCGTCATCATCGAGGAATAGCGCGCGTCCGTGTCCTTTCCCGTCTTTCAGGCGGCGTGCGCCGTCATCATCGTGCTCACCTTGGCGGCCATGGCGCGGCGTGTTCCGTGGGGCACGCTGCTCCGTGACTACTTCGCGCTGGCACTCGCTGGCTACCTTGGCGAACAGAGCTGCATCGTTCTGTATCACTACTATCGCTACTCGACGGCGTGGAGCCTGCGGGTAGGCGATGTGCCGCTGCTGGTGCCGCTCATCTGGCCGCTCGTGGTGATGTCGGCGCGCAGTGTGGCTGCTGCGCTGTGGCCAGGCATCCGCGACGAGGTACAGCGCGCGGTGGTGGTCGCTGCGATCGTGGCGTTTGATGCGTCGCTGGTAGAAGTGGTCGCGGTGCGCGCCGGGCTGTGGTCGTGGGCTGAGCCGGGACACCTCGGCGTGCCAGTGATTGGCATCTTGGGCTGGGGTTACTTTGCGGGCGCGGCGGACTACGTGCTGGGACAGACCCACCGACTGCGGCACCTGCTGCTGCTCGCGTTTGCGCCGCTTGTGACGCACCTTCTCCTCGTTGGATCGTGGTGGGCGCTGTTTCGGCACTCGCTGCGCGCCGACCTGGGCAAGAGCGGGCTCGATACGATGATGGCGCTCGGGATGCTGGCGTTTGCGCTGGTGCTGCGTGCGCGTCGCCGAGGTCACACGATCCCGTTTGCGGTTGCGCTGCCTCGGATGATTGCTGCGTCGCTGTTTGTGGTGCTGCTCGTTACCGTCGCTGCCCACGACAGCCGCTACTGGCTGCACACCTGCGCGATCGCGCTGCCGTATCTGCTGGCTACGTCGTTTCGTCCCGAGCGCCCGCTTCCATCCCGCTAGCGCAGATAGATGTTCATCGGCAGCCCCGCCGCTTGCCAGATCGCCGTTCCCACCAAAAACAGCACAAGCTGCGCGCTACCCAGGTGCGTCAGCCACAGACAGTCCGCGCTCGATAGCCCACGTCGCAGCCGAGGCCGATAAAACACAAACTGACCGAGCGGTGCCGCGCCCATCAGCAGCTCGCGCACCCCGAGCGTTCCCATCGCCACCCCGACGATCAGCGTCAGCGCCGATGCGGCCAGCAGCCCGACGAGGATCTGCTCGGCTCGCACGGGACCATGCACCACCGGATAGGTCGGCACCGACAGCAGCTTGTCGCCTTCGAGGTCGCGAAAGTCGTACAGGATCTCGTACGTCGTCTCGAACAGCACAAAGAACACGGCCAGCGTCACGATCGCGGGCCAGCCAAGCTTTTCGTGTCCCGCCGTCTGAATCGGATAGACAAAGCAGGTCAGCACAAACAGCACCGACGAGCCGAAGTTTTTAAAGAAGTACATTTCCTTCAGCCGCGACAGCCCGCTCGGCGTCGGCACCACCTTGTAGTTGTAGGCCAGCCCGATGAGCTGCACGAGCACTCGCCACGGCGTAAGCTGCGGCCAGACTGCGTGCGTCGCCACAAACGATCCAATCAGCAGCCCAATCGACAGCCCGAGCAGCCCTTTTTTCTGCGCAGCGACCCGCGCGGTACCCGGCACTTGGTTGTGCGTGTCTTCGGCCACATCGGTGATGCGGTTGAGCAGGTTGATCAAAAACCAGTCGAGCCCGACCAAGAGCGACAGCCCGATCAGGTAGCGACCCGATAGCAGCCAGCCAAACATCACCATCGCGGTCATCGCCACGATCACGATGTGATAGCGAGCAATCCACAGCCATTCCGACAGCGCACCTTGTTTCGCTTCCACGGTCTGTTTGTACCGCGGCAGGAGCGACTTGACGGGCAAATCGCAAGCGATTCCGGTGGCCTAGGACTGCGGTCTTTTCCGTCTCCTGAGCCGTCCGCTACGCTGATTGTATGAACAAACCGATCTTGGCAGCGTGCGCAGGCGTCACCTTTGGTCTGTTTTTGGGCGGCATCATCGTTAGCGGCAGCTTGAGCGGAAGCTCCAGCGGTCGCTCATGTTGTCGGCGGACGGCGACCGATACCCGGACGATGCAGACCGAGCGCGTGACGATGCAGCCTCAGCGCGTGGTGATCACCAGCACCGTGATTCACCACAATGGCGAAGTGGTTCATTCGGAGACGCGCCAGCAGATCGCCGAGACCTTGTCCGATGCAGACGCGGACTCTCTGTCGGCGGCGCAGACTGCGTACGTCAACGGGGACTATGCCAAGGCCATTCAGCTCGCCAAGTGCGCGAGCAAAGACAGCCCGATTCGGGCCCAGCGGATCATTGGCTCCGCAGCGTGCAGCCTCGGTGATGCCGAACAAGCGACGGAGGCCTATCGACGACTCGACGTGCCCGGCAGACAGTATGTGACCTACGTCTGCCAGCGCAGCGGCCTCGTCATCCGAGGCAGCGCCTTCCAAAAGGTGAACTAAGCGCGACGGCGACGAAGGGAAAGAACCAAGAGCGCACCGATCAGCGTCATCCAAGCAAGCGGTCCGGGCGAGCGCTTGTGCGAGGACAGATCGCAGCTACATCCTTCCGCCGTGCCGCCGTCCTGTGGGGTGCCGGTCTGGCCGCCATCGGTGTCGCTGGTGCCACCGTCGGTGTCGCTGAAGCCGCCGTCTTTGGTCACGCCGCCCAGGTTGCCCAGCTCATACGCGCCGATGTCGATGGCCGATCCGGCGGTGGTGCGCACCGTGCGGCTGACCGGATGGACGTACTCGAAGCCGGGAACAAGGCTCATGCCGCTGCCTTGACCGGGATCGCTGCCTTTGTCCGCACACGGTGAGCCCGTCGACAAGTGAACATCGAAGCTGCCGAGGTTGACGAACTTGGGATCGCCCATGCTCGGTGCGACGAAGTTACTGGTCTGCACGGCGCTCGACTGACTGGAAACGGTGCCGCCGCCGTAAAAGATGTTGTTGGTCAGCACGCCCGCCATCGTCGTCGTGTTGTTGACGAACGTGCCCGAGCCCTTGGTGTTGATGAACGTGTTGTTGACGACAAACAGTCGGTTGTCGTAGCCCGCCGGAACGCCCTCTTCACCGTAAGCCAGCAGCGATGGATTCTGCGTGGTTGCGGCCTGCTCGATGATGTTGCCGATGACGTAGGCGGTGCCCGCGTTGGGGATGTCGACTTCGTAGCTCGCGGTGCCGCTTGGCTCGTCGGTGATGCGGTTATACAGAATGTGCGAGGCATAGGCGCGGGTCTTGACCAAGTGGCCGACGTTGCCGCGATGCGAATACGAGTGCTGCAAGATGAACTTGGCGTAGTTGCCGATGTACATGTTGTGCGAGTAGCCGTCGCCCGCGCCGTTTTTGGCAAACTCGGAGTACTCGATGAGGACTTGGCCCATGCCCGCCGTGGACGGAGAGCCCAAGATGCCGTTCTGGTTGTCGTGGAAGTAGCAGCCGCGCACGGTCAGGTTCAGGCCCTGGTGACGGATGCCCGCGCCGTTGTTGCCCGCAGCGACCGAGATGGCCGCGCCCGACAGCTCCAGGTTTTCGATCGTCGCGTTGCTGGCGGAGATCGTAAACAGGCCCTTTTGCTGGGCCGGAGTGGTGCCGGTGATGTCGATCTTGGCGCGTCCGTTTACGCCACGCACGGTCAGGTTGTCGGTCGACCACGCGCAGGTGTCGCCGGTATAGGTGCCGCTTGCGTCGATCTCGATGATGTCGCCAGCGGCGGCGGCGGCGATGGCAGCGCACGGCTTGGTATAGGTCTTTCCGGGGCCGACTTGCAGCGTGGCCGCGTGGGCAGATCCCGCGCAGAGCAGAGCCGTCAGCGTAGACAGAAGCGAAGCAGAAGCGATCGTCAGTCTCTTCATTCGTAAGCTCCCTTGGCTGCGGACAGCGCCGTCCGCAGTCGCGATCATGCCGAACCCGTCCATGTCGTAGGAAGCGATCGAATGCGAACTGGCTTCTGCATTCAGCGGTCGAAGCCGCAGCTGGCGAGGGCGCTTACGAAGCGGGATGCACTTCGAACAGCGACAGCTCGCACTCTCCGCCGAAGTCGATCTGCATGATGATTGGCCACTGCGGGTGATCGAGCACCCACAGATCAACCGGCGACCAGGCCGTCTCGCTGTCGTCTTGCGCGTGCAGGGTGCGGACCGAGATGGCTTCATCGCCGATGCGCACCGCTTTTCGTCCTTCGCCTCGGCGCGTCACCGAAAAGCGACCGCCGTTCACTTCGACCAGCACCGACTGCCCCGCTTTGAGCTGCCCGAGCGCCGTTCGGCTGAGCAAAAACGGTGGGCTGTGACGATCACTCTGTAGCAGGTGCTGATGGCTTCGGGCTTGGCCTGCGACCGCCTGCTTTTGGGACAGAAAGACCGGGCCTTGGCCGCGCTCGATCGAGGCGGCGGTACAGCGTACGTGCGACGGCTTGTCGCCATCGGGAAACGACACCGTCATGGCACCATCGGACGCGAGGTCCTCAATGAGCAGCGGATACAGGTCGCTGGCCTCGTAGTCTGCCGTCCAGACCGAAAACACCGCCCCCACCTGGACCAGGCTTGCGAGCTGCTCGCTGGTCCATTCACTGCCCCCCACCTTTTTGCCGCCGCGTGCCATGTAGAAAAGCGCCTCCGCCGCCCGAGTGAATCACACACAACGCCCCGACCACTGCGCCGCAACGTCAAATTGGACAGCCCGCCTCAAAAAGAGCAGTCCCAAGTCAACGTGGGGGAGTCGAACGTCAACAAGGGGGAGTCGAACGTCAACGTGGGGGAGTCGAACGTCAACGTGGGGGAGTCGAACGTCAACAAGGGGGAGTCGCGCGGCTGT